>Ga0172367_10006417_pt1 | contig 13860 bp, 8 predicted proteins | sample Lak10m_FD_114542 | JGI IMG/M metagenome (GOLD analysis project Ga0172367, IMG submission 114542) | Freshwater microbial communities from Kabuno Bay, South-Kivu, Congo - kab_022012_10m | ecosystem: Environmental > Aquatic > Freshwater > Lake | place: Democratic Republic of the Congo: South-Kivu... | reverse complement strand
GATCGCCTGATCGTAATCCGCCAGGGCCGCAGCCCAGTTGCCCCCCTGCTGCTGAGCTCGGCCCCGGTAAAGGTAGGCCAGGGGTAACTGGGGCTGCAACGCCAGGGCCTGACTAAAGTCCTTGATGGCTGCAGCGTAGCGCCCCTGAGTTAGCTGTAGCCACCCTCGATTACCGTAGGCAATCACCGGGTCACTGGCCTGGAGGATGGCGGTGCTAAAGTCTAGGCCGGCCCGATCTACTAACCCCAACTCCTGGTAGGCCACCCCCCGGTTGTTAGCCGCCACACTATGGTGGGGGTGGCGATCTAGCAGGCGACTATAGTCATCAATGGCCCGACGGCGATCGCCCAGGTCGTGGTAGGTGGTGGCCCGGTTAAAGAGGGCTGTGGCGTCCTCTAGATCGGTGCGGGGGTGGTCAAACGCCTCCATCAGGGCCTGTACAATTTGGGGGTGGGCGGTTTGCAGTCTGGCCTCAACTCCTGGAACAGTGGCGCTGAGGCTGTTGAGGGTTTGCAGGCTGAGGATGGCGTAGGTGCGATCGGGATAGCCCTGGGGGCCGCTATCGCACACCAGGTATTGCTCTGCTGTGCCGATTACCCTGAACTGCAGGCGATCGCCGTAGGCCTGACGCAGGGGTAGTAACTGGCGGAGGTTGGCCAGGGCAGTCGAGGCCGTGGGTCGGTCCCGGGTCATGGCGGTTACCCAGCACCCTCGCTGTTGGTCTCCGGGGTGACACCAGCCCAGGGCCAGTTGTCCACCGCGCTCCAGTAATTGCCTAAACCTAGCTAGGAGGGGTTCGTCTAAGGTACTGGGGTGATTCCAGGGCCAGATCAGGATTACCCTTGCTTCTGCCTGGGCCAGGGCCTGGTGCAGGGCGGCGGTGCTGGCTAGGGGGTCAGGTTGGGGAGAGTGGGCGGTGGAGAAATCCAGCATCCAGCCGCCAGGGGAAGCTCTGAACTGCGATCGCAGGCTCCTGACCTCCTCCTCCAGGTAGCCCAGGCGATCGGCCAGGGGCCCCAACAGTTGATAGATGCGCCCGGTGGCCTGCCGACTGCGGTTGATCAGGGCCAGAAGCCGCTGCAGTTCCCGCCGATTCTGGGGCTCTAGGCCTTCATCACTGGGGGATGGGGAGAGTTGACCCAGGGCTTGCTCCAAATTCCACTGTTGGCGGCGCAGGAGATCCCCATAGGCCATCAGGTTATTGAGCTCCTGGGGCACCGCCCCAGACCCTGGCTCCAGGGCCGGGGACTCGCTGCTGGCTAGGGAGGGGGCCTGGTCAGTCAGGAGGGGGCCGATCTGGCCCAGGTGGCGGCTAATTTGGGATAACTGCCGTTCTAAAAGCTCGACCTGGGGCCGGCTAGCCAGCTGTCCCATCTGGCCAGTTAGCTGGCGGACGGTAAGGGTGAGGGCGGCATAGCGATCGCGGAGCTGACCTATTTCTTGGTCTACCAGACTGAGGGTATCCCGCCGTAGGGTTTCGGTTTGTTCATAGAGAGCTTGCCGTAGATCTTTAAACTCAGCGACGAAGTGGAGATGGTGCTTTTGGGCCCGTTCCTCCAGGGATCGGGGTAGGTGAGCCAAGACCTCCGGGGAGGGCAGGGCGGTAACTTGCAGGGCCAGACTGGTTAATTTCCGGTCTAACTGCTGTTGACGGTCCTTCAGGCTAGCCTGGGCCGCCAGCAACGCGGCGGCGGTACGCTGGCGTTGCCAGAGCCCCAGGGCCACCAAAGCGGTGAGGGGGGCGTAGGCCAGAGTGGCATTTTGTCCAGCCACGGAGGCCGCCGTACCTAAACCAGCCCCCAGCAGTAGGGTCCGCTCTGTCTGTTTTAACCAATCGGGATCGGACACGGATATTCCCAGTGACTTCTCAAGTAGACCATTCCTAACTCAAGGGGGACAAATCGGTAGACCGCCTCTCTTCTTTATTTTTCCCACACCCTTGCCATTGTGGTATGGCGGATCTCAATTTTCCGCTAACTGACGCACCTGAGTTGCTTGGATGGAGTCCATGTCCCGCCCGACTCCTTAAAGAAACCCTACAGGTTAAGCAAAGAGACTCTAAAAAAACGTATGTTTCAAGAAGAGATTGAGCAAGTTCTATGGCTACCCCCACGATTGAATCCGTATTAAGTGAAAACCGGCTATTTAGCGCCCCCGCCAGTTTTACCCAGGGCTGCGCCATTAAAAGCCTGGCTGATTACCAAGCCCTGGCTGCTAAGGCTAAACAGGATCCAGAACAGTTTTGGGCTGACCTGGCCAGTCAGGAATTGCACTGGTTTAAATCTTGGCAGCGGGTCCTGGACTGGCAACCTCCCTTTGCCAAGTGGTTTGTGGGGGGGCAGCTGAATATTTCCTATAACTGCCTGGATCGACACCTGACCACCTGGCGTCGTAATAAGGCGGCCCTAATCTGGGAGGGAGAACCCGGAGATAGCCGTACCCTCACCTACGCCCAATTGCACCGGGAGGTATGCCAGATTGCCAATGTCCTGAAGCAGTTGGGGGTGAAAAAGGGCGATCGGGTGGGTATCTACATGCCTATGATCCCCGAGGCGGCCATTGCCATGCTGGCCTGCGCCCGCATTGGTGCCCCCCATACCGTTGTCTTTGGCGGCTTTAGTGCGGAAGCCTTGAAGGATCGCCTCAACGATGCCCAGGCTAAGCTGGTGATTACCGCCGATGGCGGCTTCCGTAAAGATAAGGTGGTGGCCCTGAAGGCGGCGGTGGATGAGGCCCTGGCGGAAAACAGTGTGCCCAGCGTTGAGCATGTGTTGGTGGTGCAGCGCACTAAGGCGGTGGTAACCATGGTGCCGGATCGAGATCACTGGTGGCATGAGTTGCAGGCCACCGCCTCAGCTGACTGCCCAGCAGAGCCCATGGATGCTGAGGATATGCTGTTTATTCTCTATACCAGTGGCACCACCGGCAAACCCAAGGGGGTGGTCCATACTACGGGTGGCTATAACCTCTACACCCACATGACCTTTAAGTGGACCTTTGATATTAAGGACACCGATGTCTACTGGTGTACCGCCGATATTGGCTGGATTACCGGCCACAGCTATATTGTCTACGGTCCCCTCTCCAATGGGGCCACCAGCCTCATGTACGAAGGGGTACCGCGGCCCTCTAACCCAGGCTGCTTCTGGGATGTGGTGGAAAAGTACGGGGTGACGATTTTCTATACCGCTCCGACCGCCATTCGCACCTTTATTAAGATGGGGGATGCTTTACCCAAGGCCCGTAACCTTTCTTCCCTGCGGTTGCTGGGCACGGTGGGGGAGCCGATTAACCCCGAGGCCTGGATCTGGTATCACCGGGTAATTGGTGGGGAGCGCTGCCCCATCGTCGATACCTGGTGGCAGACGGAAACCGGTGGGTTTATGATTACCCCCCTGCCGGGGGCGATCGCCACCAAGCCGGGCTCCGCCACCCTACCCTTCCCTGGCATTCTGGCGGACGTAGTGGATCTGGAGGGCAATCCGGTGGCCCCTAACGAAGGGGGTTACCTGGTGATTCGCTATCCCTGGCCCAGCATGATGCGCACCGTTTACGGTAACGATGAACGCTACCGCAGCACCTACTGGGAGCATATTCCCCCTCGGGATGGCCAGTACCTCTACTTTGCCGGTGATGGCGCCCGTAAAGACGAGGATGGTTACTTCTGGGTGATGGGCCGGGTGGATGATGTGATTAGCGTCTCCGGCCACCGCCTGGGCACCATGGAAATTGAATCGGCCCTGGTTTCCCATCCGGCGGTGGCGGAGGCGGCGGTGGTGGGCCGTAAGGATGAGATTAAGGGGGAGGATATTTTCGCCTTCGTTACCCTGGAAAGTCGCTATAGCCCCAGCGATCAGCTCAAGCAGGAACTCAAGAATCACGTCGTCAACGAAATTGGCATTATTGCCCGGCCGGGAGAAATTAAGTTTGCCGATGCCCTGCCTAAAACTCGCTCTGGTAAGATCATCCGGCGGTTTCTGCGTAGTTTGGCCAGTGGTGAGGCGATCTCCGGCGATGCCTCCACCATGGAGGACCAGGCTGTTTTGGAGCAGTTGCGGGAAAGCTAACCTCAGTAGATCGCAAAGTCCCCTGGTCCTTCTCCCAAAACTGGACTACTAAGTATCTATAGGTATTTAATCTATAGGTATTTAACAGGTAGGCTTGCTCTCAAAATCCCCCTAAATTTCCTCCTCACCTAGCGGACCGGAGGGCAGATGCTGGGGACTTTGAACTTGCCCCTGAAATCAGGGGGGCAGGGGGGCCAAAGGCGACTTTGCTAGATAGGAGAAGGTTACTGTATCTCATACGATCAGGAATCGCTATAACTGAATCGCTATAACTATTGATGAACTTCAAGGTATTGTTCGACCTGAGGTAGGGGGGGTGCTCCATGATCACCACCCTGGCGCGTCAGGGTGGCTTGGGGGAGGGGATGGCGGGCCTTGATCAAGCTAATCGCCCGGCTTACACTTTCGGGCAAAATCACTACCAGACTGTTCTCAACGGCGTTGTCGAGGGCGGTGTTAATGGCCTCAGTCTCGTCCAGGATGGTGTCATAGCTGGCGGCGATGGTGACCTCCTCCAGCCCGTGGACGATCCATCTGGCGGCATCGCCGCGGGGGCGGCCCCGGGTATCGTCGTCCTCCTTGACGATAATCTCATCAAACATTTTCCCCGCCAGTTTGCCCAGGGTAATAAAGTCGTCGTCCCGGCGATCGCCAGGCCCCCCGACCACCCCAATTCGCCGGCCTGGCCAGTTTTTCACAAAGCCACTGAGGGCTTCATAGCTGGCGGGGTTATGGGCGTAATCCACCAGGGCATGGAAGTGGCCCAGGTTAAACAGGTTCATCCGACCGGGGGTGAGTTGGGCGGAGGCCTGGAAGCTGTGCAGGGCCTGGCGAATATGCTCAATGCTCACCCCTTGGGCAAAGGCGGCCAGGCTGGCGGCCAGACAGTTAGCAATCTGGAAGGGGGCGAGCCCCCCCATGGTGAGGGGAACCCTCTCCGCCTGCTCAATACGTAGCAGCCAATCCCCCTTAAGAATGGACAGGTAACCCTGCTCGTAGATGGCGGCCAACCCACCCTGCTGGGTGTGCTTGCGCAGCACCTCGTTGTGGGGATTCATGGAAAAATAGGTTATCTGCCCCTTGACCCGCTCTGCCATCGCCGTAACCAGGGGATCGTCGGCATTCAGGACGGCGTAGCCACTGGGGCGGGTGGTTTCCACTACTACACTCTTGAGGTGGGCCAGATCCTCTACGGTTTCGATGTCCCCCAGACCGAGGTGGTCGGCGGCAACGTTGAGAACCACCCCGATATCGCAGTTCTTGAAGGCTAGACCAGACCGTAGCATCCCCCCCCGAGCGGTTTCCAGCACCGCTACCTCAACGGTCGGATCCTGGAGAATCACCTGGGCGCTTTGGGGACCGGTGGTGTCACCCGCCTCCACCAGGCGATCGCCAATATAAATGCCGTCGGTGGTGGTGTAGCCCACCACCTGGCCGGTTTGTTTGAAGATGTGGGCGATCAGACGGGTAGTGGTGGTCTTACCATTAGTGCCGGTAATCGCCAGGATAGGAATCCGGCTGGGGCTGCCGGTGGGAAACAGCATGGTCAGGATGGGTTCTGCCACATTACGGGCAATGCCCTCGCTAGGGCAGATGTGCATGCGTAGACCAGGGGCAGCGTTCACCTCCACCACCACCCCATCCACCTCCCGGAGGGGCTTGGCAATGTCCGTGGTGACAATGTCAATGCCGGCAATATCCAGGCCAATGGTTTTAGCAATCCGTTGGGCCAACCAGACATTGTCGGGATGGATGGCATCGGTGCGGTCAATGGCAATGCCACCGGTGCTCAGATTCGCCGTAGCCCTCAGGTAGCAGATTTCACCTGGGGGTAAAACCGTCTCCAGGGTGTAGCCCTGCCGATCCAGCAGTTGCCAACTGGTGCGGTCTACCTCGATACGAGTCAGCAAATTATCGTGGCCTTCGCCGCGTCGCGGATCCTGATTGGTAATCTCAATCAGCTGTTCGATAGTGGCGCGACCGTCCCCCACCACGTGGGCTGGCACCCGCTCCGCTACCGCGATCACCTGGCCATTAATCACCAGTACCCGATGATCTCGGCCCCGGTAAAACCGCTCAACAATCACTCCCTTGGAGACATCCCGGGCAGCCTCGTAGGCCTCCTGGGCGGATTCGTAATCGTTGATGTCAATGGTAATCCCCCGACCGTGATTGCCATCCAGGGGTTTAACCACGATGGGATAGCCGCCCACATCCTTGATGGCTTCCTCCAATTCATCCAGGTAGTAGATTACCGTCCCTCTGGGTACCGGCACCCCCGCCTCCCGCAGAATTTGCTTGGTCCCCTCCTTATCGGAGGCCAATTCCACCGCCAGAATACTGGTTTTAGTGCTGAGGGTGGCCTGCACCCGTTGTTGATAGCGACCATAGCCTAACTGGATCATGGCTCGAGTAGCCAGGGGCATCCAGGGAATGTCCCTGGCCTCTGCGCCCTGCACAATCGCCTCTGTACTGGGCCCCAGGGCACCCTCTAACCGAAATCCCTGCAGGTCGATCAGGTCCTGTTCCAGTTCCGCTGGAGGGTAGTGACCGGTTTCCACCAGGCTATTGCATAGCCGGACGGCGGCCCGGGCCGCATAGCGACCGGCCTGTTCGTACTGGTACTCAAATACCACCTGGTATACACTGGCTTCAGTGGTTTGACGGGTGCGACCAAAGCCAACCCCCATACCCGCCAGGGTTTGTAGCTCCAGGGCCACATGCTCGACAATATGGCCCATGTAGGTACCCTGACGCACCCGACTCAGGAAGCCCCCCCGGTGCCCCGGAGAACAGAAGTGCTCAATTAAGCTGGGCAGGGTGGTGGCCAGGGCCTCATAAAACCCAGGAATTTGATCCGAGGGACGATCGGCCAGATCCTCGAGATCTAACCGCATCAGGATCAGGTTGGGGTGACGGATACTCCAGTAGTTCGGCCCTCGTAAGGTCTGGGTTTTCAGGATTCGCATAGCTTTTAATCACTTACTGGGTTGGCGATCAATCAATGATAGAGAGCATGGCAGGCGGTTCAGGGTTGTCCTCTTCAGACCAGGACCTATTTAAAACCAGTAAACTAGAGCAACTTACAGCACAAATACCTATGCCCCTAGAGTTATGACTTTAGGTTTACTCAACTGGACAATAATCTCTAAGTATCCACAGTTTAGGAGGCATACTAATGAGTTTGAATAGCCCAGGGGAGAATTGTGATGAAATCCAGACATCTTTCCTCCAGTCACAGCTGCAGCTCGACCAGCTTTGCCCTTAGTACTCGCTTGATACTCGGCGGCGTTAATTTGGTGACCCTGCAGGAGGGGGAAGGGGTCAGTAGCCCACCTACCTTTCTCCCTGGGCCCCCTTGCTCCCCTCAGATCTAAGGGATTTACCGCCTCCAGCTTGCCTGTTAGGGCTTAGCGTTCATTTGGGCGACAAAGTTGGTGTAGATATCGCCGCTGAGAAACTCAGGATTTTCCAGCACCTTCTGATGGAAGGGGATGGTGGTGGGCAGGCCGGTAATGGCGCATTCCCGCAGTGCCCTCCGCATCCGGCGGATGGCGGTGGGCCGATCTGGCCCCCAGGCAATTAACTTGCCCACCAGGGAATCGTAGTAGGGAGGGATTTCATAGTCGGTGTAGACGTGGGAGTCCATCCTGACCCCCATGCCGCCGGGGGCCAGGTAGCCGTTAATCCGGCCCGGGTTGGGCCGAAAGTTATGGTCTGGATCTTCGGCATTAATGCGGCATTCAATCGCATGGCCCCGAAACTGGATATCCGCCTGGGTAAAGGGCAACTTTTCCCCCTGGGCGATGCGCAGCTGGGCGGCGATCAGGTCAATGCCGGTAATCATTTCCGTGACAGGGTGTTCCACCTGAATGCGGGTGTTCATTTCCATGAAGTAGAACTCTCCGCTGGGGTCCACTAAAAACTCCACCGTACCGGCCCCCACGTAGTTAATAGACTGGGCCGCCCGCACCGCCGCCGCCCCCATTTTCTCCCGCATGATCGGGTCGAGCAGGGGGCTGGGAGCCTCTTCCAGTAACTTTTGGTGGCGCCGCTGGATAGAACAATCCCGTTCCCCCAGGTGGATCACATTGCCGTAGCTATCCGCCAGGATCTGAAACTCAATGTGGCGGGGGCGTTCGACGAATTTCTCCAGGTAAACGCCGGGGTTACCAAAGGCCGCCTGGGCCTCCCCCTGGGCCGCCATGAAGGCCTTGCTGAGCTCGCTGGGGTCCTGGACTAGCCGCATGCCCCGGCCGCCGCCGCCAGCGGTGGCCTTAATAATCACCGGATAGCCAATCTGCTGCGCGATCACCGCCGCGGCCTCTTCATCCATCAACAGCCCCTCACTGCCGGGCACCGTGGGCACCCCCACCCGTTGCATGGTTTCCTTGGCGGTGGATTTATCCCCCATTTTCCGAATAGCCTCCGGGGAGGGGCCGACAAAGACAATCTGGTGATCGGCGCAAATTTCGGCAAATCGGGCATTTTCTGCTAGAAACCCGTAGCCCGGGTGAATGGCGCTGGCATTGCGGGTAAGGGCGGCGGCAATGATATTGGGGATATTCAGGTAGCTCTTCTGGCTGGGGGCTTCCCCAATGCACACCGCCTCATCGGCCAGTTGTACGTGCAGGGCGTGGCGATCAACGGTAGAGTGCACCGCCACGGTGGCGATGTCCATTTCTTCACAGCTACGGAGAATGCGGAGGGCAATTTCTCCACGGTTGGCAATTAAAATCTTGGAAAAGCGCATTGGCGGGCCAATAGTCTCTAACCAGCATCATACGATGCTTAAGCCTGCTATGGGGGGTAATAGCCCAGGGCCGGATATTTTATTGAGGCAGGGGCAGAATCAAGCACCCATCAGCCTGTTGACCTCCTGCCCACTGGCTCCTCAATTCCTTGCTCATCGCTGTGTCCTCGCTTAAGTTGATACCCGACTATCTAAACCAACCTCAGCTCTGTTCCCCAGAGGTCAAGGGCATCCTGAAGGGTTTTTGGTGGTACGGACTGGGGGTCACCAACGTAAATCCCCATGGATCGAGCCACTTTGACCATGGTGCTGTCGGTTTCCACCGGTCCAGGGCAGATACCCCGTTTATGGCATTCCCGCACGACGCTAATGACTTCGCCAAGGTCCTTCGATCGCACCCGTCCAGATTCCCACACCACCAAGCGACTAAACCGACCTTCATCAATCAGGTCAATGGCTTTGCGACCAAAGGCGGAGGCTAGCAGGCGATCAGAGGCGGTGGGGGTGCCACTGCGCTGGATGTGCCCCAGCACCGTAGCCCTAGTTTCTACTTGATCCATATCACAGTAGTGGGCATCACCGGTTTGGCAGAGCTGGGTGCTTTGCTGCGCCACCAGGTGAGCCAGGTGTTCCCCCACCAGGTGGATTTTCTCTCCGCCGTCTCCCCGTACCCCCTCAGCCACCACCAGCAGGGCAAATTTGCGGCCCCGCCGTCGCATGGCAGCGATTTCCTGACAAATTTGCTGAATAATCAGGGGATTCAGGTTCGGTACTAGCTCAGGGATTAAAATCACATCGGCACCGCCGGCAATCCCGGCATGGAGGGCCAGGTGGCCGGCATCCCGGCCCATTACCTCCACCACCATTACCCGATCGTGGCTGGCGGCGGTAAAGGTCAGGTCGTAAAGGGCTGAGGTGACGGTCTGTACGGCAGTGTTAAAACCGATCGACTTCTCCGTAAAGGGTACATCGTTGTCGATGGTTTTAGGAATCCCGATCAGGTTCCAGCCGCCCCGCTGGGCCAGGTCATACATGATATCCAGACTGCCATCGCCGCCGATGGCAATCAAGCAGTCGAGGTTGAGCTGACGGTAACCCTCAAGGATTTTAGCCACAGCCTCCGAGTCCTCGGGATGGCCCTTGTTCAGGGAACCCAGTATGGAACCGCTGAGAAACTGGAGAATATCCAAACCTTGCAAAATTCCCGGAATATCATAGCCGTGTTCCCGTAGCACCATATCCTCCAGGTTGTAGCGCCTCTCGGTGATGTGGATCAGACCATCGGTGCTGTAGGGAATACCAATTACATCCCAGCCCCGGCGATTGGCGCATTTCACCACCGCTCGAATGACCGCGTTAAGGCCAGGGCAGTCACCGCCACTGGTAAGAATGCCAATTCGTTTACGGGCGGTTGTCATCGGGATCTCCTTTATGGGCGAGGGGTTTAGCAGGCGTTAGTCCAGGGAGGACAGGGCTACAACACCATTCGCTAGGGGTTGAGGTCCAGATCCTCACCCAAGGTCCTGAGCTAAATGGCGCCGACTATAGTATCAACTCAAGGTTTGATCTAGCATTTCTGCTAGATGAGAACCTATTTCCCATGGTTTTATCTAGATTTCTGTTACCTTCGTTAACCTATGGATAGGGAATAAGAGGATGATCAAGGGTTTTCCCCTGATTCAAGATCCTGAGTACCGGGCATAATCAACCACAGGGCTTCAGTAAGATCCCGTTGTAGGAAGTGATTATGCTATCAAAACTACTTTTCAAATTTTACCAGGCCGTTCTCTGGGTGAGGACCCTCTTCTCCGGTAAACAGGTACGGGGCACTAGTTCTGGAAACTTTGTGGTAGGCATTAACCTTGGCGGTCAAGCCGTCACTGTTGAGGGAGATCGCTGGCTTGCCTTTGAGGAGGCTCTGGCCATGGGATTAAGTATACCGGAGGTACAGATTACCCATAGCTACGTCAGACCTAGCCCCGCAGCCACCTATGGTATCAGTCAAATGCTAAATACTGCGGTCTTTAAGGCCAAGGCCATAACTCTTCAACACCCCTTACCGGATGGCCCCTACGATCTCTACCTGTGGGTGATGGAAAATTACCAAAGTGATTGGCACTCCCTCAAGGTCTCGACGGGTGATCAGGTACTGGTCTCAGTAATAGGCCAGCTAAAGCTGGGGGACTGGATCAAGTCATGGTCCCTACAGGGTGATGGTGAGCCAGGGTCGCCTTGGCCTCACCCTAACCAGTAATGTTGTGGCCGATGCCCACTTGATGGGCCTGAGCATTTTTGCGGCGAATTCCGCTGACTACGGCGATCATCACTCCGGTTAAGACAAGACTGGATTACTGGAGCTAAAGGGTTATAGCTAGAGAACTGGTTAGGTGTTCTAGATCGCCTGCCTCTGCCCCTTTAACGAACTATGGCTATACTAGGATAAGCGTTCCAGGGAAATTCGGGCCGCCTCGGCCACCTGGAAGTGGTTGTCCTTCTCCAGGTAGCGGAGGGCCGCAACCGTTTTGGAGCTGGGCAGATGACCCAGGGCTTCCGCCAGGCGCTGACGCACTAACCAGTCTGGAGACTGGGCAAATTTAAGGATGGCGGGTACGGCGTCGGGGTCCCCAATTTCCCCCAGGGCAGCGATCGCCGCCTGTTGCATCACCGCTTCGTCACTCTCCAGAGCCTCCAGTAAAACCGCGTGGGCTCGGGGGTCTTTCAGGTTACCGAGGGCCACCGCTGCACTAAAGCGCACCAGCCAGTCAGCGTCTTCATAGAAAGCCCGAACCAGGCTACCAAAGGCGCGGTTGTCCTCGAGGTAGCCCAGGGCACCGGCCGCATCCGCCCGAATGCTGTAGTCGGGGTCAGTGCTTAACAGATTCACCAGAATATCCAGGGACTGATCATCCGGCTTCAGCCCCAGGGCAAAGACCGCCATGGAACGGATTTGTAAATTGCTATCGTGGATCATCTCCCGAATCAGGGGTGCCGCCTGGGCCGCCGGCACATGGCGCAGGGAGGCTAGCGCCAGCATCCTATCCTTGGAGTCCTGGCTTTTTAGCTGGGCCGCAATGTGTTCGAAATCAACGGTAGTCATAGGTCCCAGAATATTTATATTTCTTTACAGTATACACCTATAGCCCCACCTGGGGGTGGGGTTACCCCTAGCCCAGGGTGCTGATCTCCAGGTCAGTGAAGGGTTGGAGCAAGGTTGCCAGGCGCTGGGCGATCGCCGCTACCCCGCCGACCACCTCGGACTCGATGTTCAGGGGTAGCACCGGATCATGGAGGGACAGCCGTAGGAGAAACCAGCCCCTTTCCTCCGGGGCTGTACAACTGACCCGTACCCCCTCGTAGTTGTTGGGCACTATTTGCCAATCCGGTTGACTGGCGACAAAGCCCTGCAGCTGCTCCATCACCTCCGTGCCGTAGGCTTTAAAGTCAGGCACCAGCACCTTCAGCCGAAATTCCTCACTTTCCGCAGGTTCCTGGAGGCTGGCAATTAACTCCGTCAAGGGACGACCCGCCTGATGAGCCTTAGCCAACTCCACCAGCAATTTGCTGACCAGGTGGGCGCCATCGTCGAGGAAATAATTTTCCTGCAGGGCCCCATGGCCGGAGGTTTCTATGGCTAACCAGGCGGGCTGGCCGATCTGGTTGAGGCGCAGGGCCTCGTTAATCACATTTTTATAGCCGCGCTTGAAGCGGTGGTGAACCCCCCCCAGATCGGCCTCAATAAAGTGAGTCAAGCCATCACTGGTCACCGAGTCGGTGACAATGGTGGAGCCGGGGTGTTCCCGCAGGACGATCGCCGCCATTAGTGCAATCAAACGGTTGCGATTCAGCTCCCGGCCGGCACCGTCAACGGCGGCGCCGCGGTCCACATCGGTGTCAAAAATCACCCCAAAATCAGCTCCCTGGGCTACCACCGCTGCACAGATGGCCGCCATGGCGGCGGGGTGCTCCGGGTTGGGGATGTGGTTGGGGAAGGTGCCGTCCGGTTCCAGGAACTGACTGCCCCGAATATCCGCCCCCAGGGGAACGAGCACCTGGTGGGCATAGAAGCCTCCGGCGCCGTTGCCCGCATCCACAATAATGTGCAGGCCCTGCAAGGGCTGGTCAAAATTATCGGGGTGGTTAACCCCTCGCCGGATGGTCTGTACCAGGTCGGCGGCGTAGGCCGAGATTAAATCGCGACTTTCCACCGGGCCGGGGCTGGCGCTGATAGGAAAGGCATCGGCCTCAGCCCGGCGCAGCAGGTCCGTAATATCCTCCTTGCTGAGGCCCCCCTGCCGGGTAAAAAACTTAAAGCCATTGCGGTTGAAGGGTAAATGGCTGGCGGTGAGCATGATGGCGCCGTCACAGCTAAAGTCGGGTAGGACCGTACTCATGAACAGGGCGGGGGTGGAGGCCATGCCCACCTCCAGCACTCGACTACCCTGGGCCGCCATGCCGGCGATCGCCGCTGCCATCAGGGCTGGGCCCGACAGGCGACTATCCCGACCAATGGCGATGGTCAGCCCCGGGGCGGGGGTGTGCAACTGGTCACTTAACCAGGACACAAAGGCCTGGCCCAGGGTGGTGGCAACGGCGGGGGTGAGGTTAACCGCCTCCCCAGGGATGCCCTCCAGGGCCACCCCGCGAAGGTCAGAACCGTTTTGTAGGGCACTCCAGCCCAGGGTTGGGGGGGATAGGGTCATGGGGCGATCGCTGCAACGTCCATCCCCTTCACCATAGCGCCTGGCCCCCGGGACTAGCACAGGTCTGGGAGTTTCTTCAGGTTTACCAGGTCTCCCCTGGCCTACCCGGGGATGGGGCAGGGGGGCAGGAACCCCCACCGCTAGCTGGGTTACCGGAAACGGGGTAGTATCAAACTACTTTTACAATTCATAACAATGAAGTATTGGCGAGAAACCGTGGCGGTGGCTCAACGGATTTTGGCGGAGCTCTGGTGTCGTAAACGGAGTCTGATTTTCTGGGCTATTTTCCCTGCCCTGCTGCTGATCCTCAACAGCCTGATCCTACAGGAGCGCACCCAGG
>Ga0172367_10006416_pt1 | contig 13860 bp, 14 predicted proteins | sample Lak10m_FD_114542 | JGI IMG/M metagenome (GOLD analysis project Ga0172367, IMG submission 114542) | Freshwater microbial communities from Kabuno Bay, South-Kivu, Congo - kab_022012_10m | ecosystem: Environmental > Aquatic > Freshwater > Lake | place: Democratic Republic of the Congo: South-Kivu... | reverse complement strand
TCAATTCGACGGCTATCAAAACGGATAGAAACTACGCCCGAAATAGCACAGCGAATAAGAGATTTGAAAGATGCGCTTAGTGGCTAAACTTATCAACTTGGAAGCCTGACCCTATTGCTTTCCGGAACCATCGCTGATCTGGAATCTTCGGACAACATCCGGGAACAGCATATCGCAGAAGCAATTCAGTACCGTAGCCTGGACCGGAAGACAGGGTGACAATATGTAAAACAGAAGGGACCTGAGAAAATGGACATAACAAAACCAAACAGCTCAAAAAAACTTCTTGAAAGATCAATTACCGCAGTCGTAACCATAATCGTGCTTCTGGCATCTGCCGCCCCACTGCAGGCTGAACCTTCATCCGAAATTGCAGCAAATCAGGCAGTACCCCAGGTCGCACTGCCGGGTAACCCTCCAGAGAACAGTCTGACGGGGTGGAAAATCAAGGTTGGCGCCGCTGCACTGTTTGCCCCTGCCTTCACGGGATCTAAAGAGTATCAACTCATGGCATTGCCAAACGTAAGCCTGGCATTCAAAGAGCTGTTTTTCGCCTCGGTGAAGGAGGGGGTTGGCTACAATCTGATCAACTCCAACGGTTGGCGAGTCGGTCCGTTAGTGAAGTACCAATTTGCACGCAATGAAGATGGTGGCACCCCATTCCGGTTGGGGGGAGAACGTTCGACAGCACTGGCAGGTCTCGGCGATGTTAAGGGAACGGTTGAATGTGGTGCTTTTGCAGAGTACCGGGACAAGCCGCTCTCGTATAAAGCAGAGCTTCGCCAGGGAATCAATGGACATAACGGCATGATTGGCGAGGCAAGCATTGCCTATTCCGGCGTCATAAAGCATGACGGTCCGCCGCTGATCTATGCATTCGGTCCGCGCGCGACATTTGCCAATGCTGACTATATCAATGCCTATTTCGGTATTGACCAGACCCAATCCGTAAATTCAGGGTTGGATCGCTACCATGCCGGCGGTGGTTTAGTTTCATTTGGGATTGCTGGATTCATGTCAATGCCGCTGTATGGTCCGGTTGCGGTTTCACTATTTGGCGGATATGATCGGCTGGCTCATGAAGTCGCTGACTCACCGCTGGTTAAAAAACGTGGCACCGAGAACCAATGTACCATAGGCGTGGGAGTTACCTACACATTCGCATTGTAAATGTAGCGTAAAATTCATAGGTTCCGGCATCTGTCCCGTGGAGATAAACAGCCTGTTACCCGATCATGACCCTGGGCAATATCGCCATGGTTCCCTACGTTCTGATATAGTTACGCCAGTTCCAGAGTGCTGAAGCTCTTGGCAGTCTGTTTTCACGAAAGGTCTCCACATGACAGATTCAATCATCATAGGTGTAAGCTCCTGTCTGCTGGGAGAACATGTCCGTTACGATAGCGGGCACAAACATGACCGTTACATCACCGATACGCTAGGAGAGTACTTCCGTTTTCTGCCGGTCTGTCCCGAGGTGGGGTGTGGGCTTCCGACTCCACGGGAGTCCATGCGCCTGGAAGGTGATCCGGCTAATCCCCGCTTGATAACCGGCAAGAGCCGCATCGATCATACCGACCGGATGCTGGAATTCTGCCGGACAAAAGTCAAGGAACTCGAAGCTGCTGATCTCTGCGGATTCATCTTCAAGAAAGACTCCCCCAGTTCCGGTCTTTTCAGGGTCAAGGTCTACAATAACGGCGCTGCTGCCAAAAGCGGCAGTGGGGTCTTTGCCGCCGCAGTAGCACGGCACTTTCCATTGCTCCCCATGGAAGAAGAAGGGCGACTGAATGACCCGCACCTTCGGGAAAACTTCATCGAACGGGTCTTCAGCTACCGGCGCTGGAAGGATTTTTTAGCTTCCACTCCCACGCTGGGCCGGCTGGTGGAGTTTCATACCGCCCACAAACTGCTGATGATGGCTCATAGCCCCGAAGCGTATCGCAACATGGGGGCGCTGGTTGCCCATGGCAAGGAAATGCCGCTACACGAACTGTTCTCCCGTTACGAAGAGTTGTTCATGAAAGGGCTGGCTCTGCACGCTTCGGCGAAAAAAAACACCAACGTTCTGCAGCATATGATGGGATATTTTAAAAAACAGCTTTCTCCAGGGGAGAAGGCGGAACTGCTGGAAGTAATCGACCAGTATCACGAAGGTCTTGTGCCGCTGCTCGTACCGCTGACGCTGCTCAAACACTACGTCCGCAAGTACGAAGAGCAGTATCTGCACGGTCAGGTGTATCTGTCGCCACATCCGGCACAACTGATGTTGCGGAATCACGTCTAAAGGAGACGGAGGTATTGAGACCCGGTTAAATAATATTGAGTAGGAGTATGGAGGAGTCGTGAAACTGACTTGGCTCGTGATGATGTTAATCCTTTTGGCAGGAGTGGAGGCAATGGCAATTGAAGAAGCACCATACAAAGTGGTTCAAACATCCGGGATCTTTGAGGTGCGGGAGTATGAGCCGCATATCCTTGCCGAGACTCTGGTTGACGGAACACTCGAAGATGCTGGCAACAAAGCATTCAGGCGGCTTTTCAACTATATATCCGGCGCTAATCACACCCGAAGTTCTATTACCATGACCGCTCCGGTATCACAGGAATCATCCGGGCAGAAAATATCCATGACGGCTCCGGTAAGTCAGCAAGGGTCAGCGGGGAAATGGGCTGTCAGTTTCATGATGCCGGCAAGCTATACGCTGGCAACGCTGCCAGTTCCCGACGACAGCAGCATCACCGTGCGCCAGGTACCGGTCAGACGTATGGCAGCAGTTCGTTATTCCGGGACGTGGAGCGAGAAGAACTACATTGAGAACAAGGAAAAGCTGGAAACCTGGATTCAGGAAAACGGGTACAAGATTGCCGGAGAACCGGTATGGGCACGCTACAATCCCCCCTTTACTCTCTGGTTTCTGCGACGCAATGAGATTCTGATTCCTGTCGTTACGCAACCAACATCATGACAAGGAGCGCCGCCATCCCCGCATCTTAAAAGTCGCCAGAACCATCGCTGATCTGGAATCTTCGGACAACATCCGGGAGCAGCATATCGCAGAAGCAATTCAGTACCGTAGCCTGGATCGGAAGAGCCCCTTAAATATCTTATATTCGGATGGAGGCATGCCGAATGTTGCCCTACTGATTTCAGATGTCAAAATTGCGTACTCAATATGCTCTTTGACTCCACGTTTTTTCCATTCATTGGTTAATTCGTCACGGATAGCAATGCCACGCATCCGTTTTTCAATCCATTCGTCACTATACCCTGTGGCTTTGTATAGTTCACGCATCCGCCGTGCTGCCAGTTCCGGGTTTTCAATTTCCTCCAGGCGTTCATATCCTACGCGGGCAAGCCAGAGTTTAAATGGTTCAGCTTTGGGTGATGGTATCGTTTGAATAAGTCGTATCGTAGCAACTGTTCAGAATCTGCGACATCGACAAAGCGCATTTTCCCATCTGCGGCAACCATTTTCAACTTGTGACAATTTGTCACGGTTTCATTTCCCTCTCTATGCAACCTCTCTTTCAATTTTCGCCAATACGAACCAGGTTCTATGCTTGATGTTAATACCGCTATAACGTCAACAATTGCAAAATACCATTTTTCAGTTATTTCATCCCATTCCGTGCGAACTCGCTTTGATTCAAATAGTTTTATTTTACTCATAACGTTCTAACTTTTTAGCATTTACGCAAGGCAGTGCCGGGGAAAACTTTTAAAATTTCGGTTACGGATAGAATCTTAAAACCCCAAACCCGGGTCACGCAACGCCGCTGCGTGAGAAGAGGTCTGTTTCTTGAAGTAAAAACCGGAATTGCCATACAAAAAACGGTTCGTATCCGTATCATATCACGATTAAATTATCAATAATTCTAATGTTTGTGAATTAAGGATAATGGGGTAGCTCCATGTAAAGGAGATCCGCTATACCGATCTGTTTTTACACTGATTTAAATGTTTGTTGAAACCGCCATGCGCTCTCTACAATCCTCTCCAGTTCTGCAAATTTCGGCTGCCACCCCAATTCCTGTACAATTTTATCCGATGATGCCACGAGTTGTGCCGGGTCTCCTGCTCTTCTTTCACCGAATTTTACCGGTATAGGATGACCGGTTACTTTGCGGCATACTTCTATAAGCTGGTTGATGGAGTAGCCAGCGCCGTTACCCAGATTGTATACCATGCTTTCACTGTTGTTCAGCAGCGCCTGCAGCGCCAGGGTGTGGGCAGAGGCAAGATCGCATACATGGACATAATCGCGGATGCATGTGCCATCTGGTGTGGCGTAGTCGCTGCCGTTGACTGTTATGAACGGGCGTATCCCTGCCGCAACCTGCAGGATAATCGGGATGATGTGCGATTCAGGTTCGTGCCTTTCTCCCAGATCTCCCGATGGATGGGCGCCTGCGGCGTTGAAGTAGCGGAGGCGTGCGCTTTTCAGACCCCATGCTCTGTCGCAGTCCGCAAGCGCCTGTTCGATCATCAGCTTGGAGTGACCGTATGGATTTTCCGGTTTGAGTGGAAAACTTTCGGCTATCGGCACCCGGTCTGGCGTCCCGTATACAGCGGCGGTGGAGGAGAATACGAAACGCTTCACCCCTCCCTGCTCCATGGCGATCAGCAGATTGAGGGTGTTGGCGACGTTGTTGTGGTAATACTTCAGCGGATCAGCGACCGATTCTCCCACCTGGATGAATGAGGCGAAGTGCATGACTGCATCGATGTTGTGATCGACGAACAGCTTGGCAACTGTTGCCTGTTCGACAAGATCGCCGATAATCAGGCGTTCCTTTGGGACGGCATCGGCGTGACCGGTGGATAGGTTGTCGAATACAATGGGGTCGTAACCGCTATGGATAAGTTCGCGCACTATATGGGAACCTATGTATCCGCAACCACCGACGACGAGGATTTTTTTTGAGTGTGACATGTGGACTCCGTTTATTTTGAAGCATTGCTTCTTCAAGGGTGGACTGAACAACATAATAAAATTCTCCTGTTTATTATTTTGCCATGATATGACAAAGTGGGTGCAAATCTGGACTTAAGGGAAAAATTTATGATCAGGAAAGTTCTGGTTACCGGTGCTTCAGGATTTATTGGACAGCGTCTGGTAAAAGCACTATGTGCAGCGGGTGAAACTCCACGTTCCTTTTTGCGACGCCCTCTGCCGCTCCTCCTCGGGGGTGAAACTGTATATGGCGATTTGCTGCAACCGGAAACCGTGCGACAGGCAATGACCGGAATTGACACCGCCTATTATCTTGTACATTCAATGGCAGCCGGTCGCGCCGGATTTGAAGAAAGAGAACGAAGCGCTGCACTCAATTTCATTACCGCCGCTACAGATGCGGGGATCAGGCGCGTCATCTACCTCGGCGGGCTTGGCGAGACAGGGGGTGGACTCTCCAAACATCTGCAGAGTCGGCTGGAGATAGGAAACCTTCTCAAGAATGCCCCGTTTGCCACGACATTTCTTCGCGCCGCAATCATCATCGGAAAAGGAGGCGCGTCATTTGATATGATTAGATCACTTGTGGAACGCCTCCCTGTCATGATAACTCCACGCTGGGTCAGCACTAGATGCCAGCCGATTGGAGTCGATGATGTCATCACATATCTCACCGGCTGCCTGTATGATGAACGTACTGCCGGTGAAACCTTTGATATTGGCGGACCTGATATTTTGACTTATCGGGAGATGATGGAGCGCTTCGCCAGCATAGAGAAAAAACGACTATTTATTATACCTGTGCCGGTATTGACACCAAAACTTTCTTCATACTGGGTCTGGATGATGACCCCTGTCAAACCATCCATATCAATGCCGTTGATCGAGGGGTTGGCAAATGAGGTTATATGCCGGGAAAATCGTATCCGTGATCTAATCCCGTTTAAACTGACTCCATACAATGAAGCTGTGCGCATTGCACTTTTATAGGAATAAAAATTCTACAAACTCTCTCCTCATCCGGCAGAGGTGATACTACGCAACCATCTGTAATACAGCGTCAATTTTCCCCGGATTCAGGTGGCAATCCCATCCCTGACAGCAATATGTATGACCCCACGACGCACAGATTTTCCGGTGATTTTACGGTATAGCGTGGAAAGAAAATTAACAGTGACAACCTTGTGGATGTAAGCCTGTGTGAAGCGGTAAAGCCATTTACGCAGCAGTGATGGGTTTCTGCCACCAAGAACAAGCGGACAATAGTCGGCAAGCTTCAAGGTCAACCTTATTCCTCCTCCGGTTTTTTCAACCATGAATTGAAGCTGTCCACGATCACATTCATGGCTGTTTACCAGCAACCCTCCGCAAATATTCAGAGTAGTTATATCCCCCGTAGCGGTTATAATATTCCCTGGCTGTAAAAACTGTATCAGCGCCAAAGATGTTTTTACAAGGCGGAATTCGATTCCATTTATCGTTTGAACTGGGCGGATAATTCCTGCAGTGCAGTTTTTGATATGGCGCAGGTACTGTTCCATAAGATTAGCAGAAGAGATCGGACTCTGAATGACACTCGGTATCACAACCGATTGAATGGAGAATACGGAATGATCTGCTTCAAGAATCTGCTGACAGATAATCGTGTCGGCATCGGTTTCAGGTAATCTGTCTCGGTTCATATCTGATATTATATCACCAATTTATCCTAAAAAAGCATTTGAAACACGGAGGAGAGAGAGAATAGAGAGAAAATATGAGGATTTCGCTTGCAATTTTGTAATCGTTCGACCACAATTCGTAAATGTATATCATAAAAACTTTGCCCGAATTTGATAAGTGGATTGCAGGTATTAAAGACCGCAGCACAAGAGTTCGCCTTTCCAGAAGGGTTGACAGGGCACAATTTGGGAATTTTGGAGATGTCAGACCTGTTGGCAGTGCTGTTTTTGAGATGCGCGAATTTTTCGGTTCAGGGTGGCGAATGTATTATACTCTGCGAGGTAATACCATTGTTATTATGCTTGCAGGTGGAGACAAGAGCAGCCAGAGCAGAGATATTGCCAAAGCTATTGAGCTTGCTGCCATTATTGAGGAGTAAACTATGACAAAAAAAATTAAACTATCCGACCTTCCTGTTTTTGATATGGCTCAACAGCTGAAAACTGAAGAGGATATTGCCACCTACATTAGCATTGTTATAGAAGATGGGGACAGTGCTGAACTGGCGTATGCCTTGGGGATAGCAGCACGAACCCGTGGAATGGCAGATATTGCCAAATCTGCCGGTATTACCAGAGAAGCGCTATATAAAGCTCTCCGCCCCAATGCCTCACCACGGTTTGATACGATTAACCGTGTATGTGCTGCTTTGGGTGTGCGTCTTGTGGCTCAACCTATTCATTCCTGATTCCAAACTGTTGCTTTTCTCTTGCAATAATAGAAAGCCGATGAAGATAAAATTCATCGGCTCTTTTACTGTTTACCTTCTTAATTGGAATAGTTCAAGGAGCATCAGATAGCCGAAGCAATCCTGTGCCAAAGGGTTGACCATAAAGCAACGTAGCTCTCCCCTGTTTCATTTATTTAACTTCGCGCAGTTTTCACGCTTCATTTTCTTCTTGCGCAAAACTGCGCGAGTCCCAAAAAACAGACCTGCTGCGGTCAAACTCCATATAGTTACAGTTACTGCTATTTCGGTAGTTGTAAGCATGTATCCTCCGGATATCCATTTACTGACGCCTGGATTTCAAGATTTGTGCAATTTCACCCTGCATCTCTTTCGTATTAATGTTTGCCTTGGACAGGAGTCTCCCCCATGTTGCCCCACCCGTCTTAACTTCGGAATAAAGCTGTCCAGCTGACTGTTTCAGCCTGACTGACAAAATCGTGGAGAGTATCAGTTCCTGGTTGGTTACACCGGACTTACGCAATACCGCCAGATCTTCGGAATTTGACAACCCATACCGGATCAGAAGCTCATCTACGACAGCTTCCGACAGCCGTAGAGGCGATGCAAACGGAGTAAGAGCACGGGAGAAACGCACCCCCATTTTTTCAGCTGCAACCGGCAGTGAGGCAAGAACAGCCTGCCAGGTATCCTTACTCTTTTTTGCGTGAAGAAGGGTTTCAGGGGATTTTCCTGATTGAGCGGCGATCCAGTAGGCAACCCAAAGGTCTTCAGCAGAAGTACCCTGTTGTTTTTTCATTACAACCGTTTTTTTGTCTGTATTGAACAGAATGGCAAAAAATGAGTTTTGAACTGTTGCCAACAAATAGCCATCTGCTGCGGCCGGATTGGCAGCATCATATGAGCGGTTCGTAAAGCAGTGGCAGGTAATGGAAGGGATGGCATACGCCGACAAGGGATATGTAAAGGTCATAACCAGCCAGAAAAGCAATCTATACCGTGTAATAATATACATAATGAGTCCTATGCAACCGTTGCCTGACAGGCCGCTAATCGTTCCTTCAACTCTTTTTCCTTGTTAAAACGCTCGGTCACATCCCGCATAATCGAGGCACACCCTGCCATAGCGCCATTTTCATCGTGCAACAGCACCATGCTGAATTCCAGTGAAACACGGGAACCATCTTTACGCACCCCGGGTGAAGAGAGGAGTCCGGTCTTGTATTTTGTATCACCTGACGCCATTACCCGGTAATACCCCTCCCAGTGCCGCTTTCTCAACTTCTCCGGGATAATCAGGTCAAGTGTCCGGTCGATGGCTTCAGCGGCAGAATACCCAAAGATACGTTCAGCGCCATTATTCCAGAAGCGTATATTCCCTTCCCGGTCGGAGATGATAATTGCATCCGGCGCGTCGGCAATAGCCTGTTTCAATAAGTTCTCCATAATCTCCTCCTGCTTTCTGTATAGATTTTATCATAACCAACCATCAGAGAGAACTGTTTGACCCATATCAAAAAAGATCGAGAAAAAACCCTTATGAATTATTTGCCATAACGCCTTGATCGGGTATGCTATATTTATAAAACTGCAAACAAAGGAGCCGACTTGAATCCTGATTTCGGACAAAACTGGCACACCCTTTCACAATCAGAACTCTTGGATTCCCTTGGCACATCGTTGGAACAAGGGGTTGATACCCAGGAGGTTTCACGACGTCGGGAGCAATCAGGGGCAAATATAATTGCCAGGCAGGTCGGTAAAAGCCCGCTGGTTCTCTTCCTGCTGCAGTTTCATCAGCCGCTGGTCTATATCCTGCTGGCAGCCGGATTGACGACCGCCCTTTTGAAGGAATGGGTCGATGCAACCGTCATTTTAGGGGTGGTTCTTGTCAATGCGATTATCGGATATCTTCAGGAATCAAAGGCGACCCGTGCAATTGAGGCTTTGAGTCATGCGCTCGTCACGACCGCCACGGTTATAAGAGGTGGTGATCGGCGACAGATTCATGCAGAAGAGCTGCTGCCGGGGGACATTGTGTTGCTACAGTCAGGAGACAGGGTACCGGCTGATATGCGCCTGATCTCCAGCCGGGAGCTGCAGATCGACGAATCTCCACTTACCGGCGAATCGGTGCCTGCACATAAAAACAGCGGGATTCTTCCCATGGCGGTTCCCCTGTCAGACCGGACAAACATGGCGTATTCTTCAACATTGGTAACCTACGGTGTTGCCACTGGAGTTGTTGTCGCAACCGGAGATCACACCGAAATAGGGCGTATCAACAGACTAATCGCCTCTGCCGACCTTCTGGCAACTCCTCTCACTCGCAAGATTTCACACTTCAGCAAAATTCTGCTGTACGTCATCCTAACACTCTCTGCAGTCACTTTTCTGGTTGGAGTGCTGCGCGGTTTTTCATATCTCCATATTTTCATGGCTGTTGTCGCTCTGGCAGTCGGCGCAATTCCGGAGGGACTCCCGGCCGCTGTAACCATAACTCTTGCCATCGGCGTCGCAAAGATGGCAAGGCATAATGCCATCATCCGAAAACTGCCAGCAGTTGAAACTCTTGGAAGTACTACGGTTATCTGTTCTGACAAAACCGGCACCCTGACCAGAAACCAGATGACCGTATCTGAACTATATGCCGGCAATGACCACATTCTGCTTTCCGGTGCCGGCTACACACCTGAAGGAATCTTTACAAACAACGGAATGATACTTTCTGTTGCAAGCCGACCTGCGCTGCATGAATGCCTGCTGGCTGGAGCGCTATGCAACGATGCATCCCTTTTTCCGGCTGATGGCGAATGGAAGATTGAGGGCGACCCGACTGAAGCGGCTCTGCTGATTTCGGCGCATAAAGCCGGCATCCAACGACAACGTGTTGCCATGCTCCTCCCCCGAATCGATGTAATACCGTTTGAATCAGAATATCAATACATGGCGACTCTGCATGAAAAAAATGGCGAACAGGTTGTTTATCTGAAAGGAGCAGTGGAAAGCATCCTTCCACGTTGTATTGCAACCGTTGCATCCGACGGAGCAGTGACCGCTCTGGATAGCTCCCTGATTCATGGCATTGCAGAAGAGATGGCTCTTAAAGGGTTGCGGATACTGGCGTTTGCCCGCCTGGAACGGCACGGCACGACCGGGGAGCTTCTGCATGAAGAGCTTTCGGGAGGACTTACATTTCTCGGACTTCAGGGGATGATAGATCCGGCGAGGGATGAAGCGATTACCGCAATTCAGAACTGCAAAAACGCAGGAATCATGGTGAAGATGATTACCGGCGACCATGCCATAACTGCTGCGGCAATTGCACGTCACATCGGGCTTGTGGATGACAATCATCCTATTGACAACGGGACGGTATTAACCGGCGGGGAGCTGGAGCTCCTCTCAGACAGAGAACTGATTGAAGCGGCCGAGCAAACAGTTGTCTTTGCGCGGGTTGCCCCGGAGCAGAAACTGCGATTGGTAAAAGCTTTACAGAACCGGGGACATATTGTCGCCATGACCGGTGACGGTGTGAATGACGCCCCGGCTTTGCGTCAGGCGGATATTGGGGTTGCCATGGGGATTACCGGAACCGAGGTTGCCCGGGAAGCGGCTGACATGGTGTTGACGGATGACAATTTTTCTTCCATCAAAGCAGCCGTTGCAGAAGGACGCGGAGTATACGACAACCTGGTGAAATTTATCATCTGGACACTCCCGACCAATCTGGGGGAAGGGTTGGTAATCATGGCAGCCGTATTTGCCGGCGCCGAGCTGCCGATTCTTCCGGTACAGATTCTATGGATAAATATGACAACTGCGGTGCTCCTTGGACTTATGCTTGCTTTCGAGCCAAAAGAACATGGAATTATGCAACGCCGCCCCCTGAAGCCGGATAAACCGCTGCTGACAATGGAACTGCTTTTCAGAATCGGACTTGTAGGGTTATTGTTGCTGGCAGCAGCATTCGGCATATTTGAATGGGAGCTATCAAGGGGTGGGAATCTTGAGCAGGCACGCAGCTGTGCCGTAAATGCCTTTGTGTTCGGGGAGATTTTTTATCTTTTCAACTGTCGCTCGCTGCGGCAACCGATATGGAAAGCAGCTCTATTCAGCAATATCTGGCTGCTCTGGGGAGTTGGAATTATGGTTTTTCTGCAGATTCTGTTCACTTACACACCGTTCATGAACATCGCCTTCGGCAGCCGACCGATCGGGTTACTGGAGTGGCTGGCAATACTTGGCACTTCCTTAATAACCTGTCTCGTGATAGAAATTGAAAAATCGATTCGTCGGCATACATGATGCGTCATAAAAAATTACTTGCTATAACCCTTCAAATAAGAGTGACCGGCACTGTTGTTCAGATAGATACACGGTAGAATTTCAACATAAACCGTGCTTTACCAACAGTTCGATGAACGTTTTCTGCATGAGCGGCTTGGTAATATAATCGTCACACCCACCCTCTACCAGCGCGTTGAACATATCATTGGGACAGCTACTCCCGGTGACCATGAACGCAACAGCTCGATGCTTGCCATGAGCCGCTTCCATTTCCCTGATTTTTTTAAGCGCCTCGTGCCCATCCATTCCAGGCATGGAGATATCCATGCAAATCAGGTCGAAATAAGAGCCGCTCTCAAATGACTCCGCAACATATTTCAACGCCTCTTCGCCGCTTTCAGCCAAAACATTCACATTCCCTTCAGACTCCAGGAAAATGGCAAGTAGCTCACGATTCATCTCCACATCATCAACAATTAATGTCTTCACCCCTTATCCTCCGAAACGTCATTCAATTTTTTACGTTGTTCCATTTCATGCTGACTGACAAAGGTCTGTTCAATATCCTTTGCATTGAAAGATAGCGGTGTCATGCCAAGAAAGCGTAATCCCCCATCAATACTGTTTTCAATGATGCTCATGGGACCTTTGTGCTCTTCTTTTATATTTTCATTGATCATGCCGAGAGTGAGCACAACCCCTTCATAAAGTTTGTTTGCCACATTTATTTTGGCATTGCTCGATTCATATACCCTCAATCTGATTTCTTGCGTTTTGTCAGTTATCTCCATCCGCCTACGGGCAAACTCCTTCATATCGATATTTCCTGTTTTGGCAGAGCTGTATTCCGCAACCAGTTGTTTCAGTTCGTTGAACAAGCTGTTTAACTCTTCCTGATCACGGTAGTGAACAGCCGCTATGACTCGGGTGTGTAGAGAGGTCACAGATCCGAGAACAGCTGCCTGAACACCGGCAAGAGCCGAATAATCGCCTCCGACCACCCCCCCTTTGTTTACAAGAATTGAACCGAGACATTTGATATGAGAATTTCTGATTTCTGTTTCCACGACAACATCGCCGGAACATTCAATAACGCTTTCATAGATAAAGTTTGCCTTTATTGAACCTCCGCAGAGTATGCTCCCCTTTTCCTGACCGTTCATACCGCAAAAAGATATGTCGCCATCCGATTCAATCCTGCAAACGCCGATATTGCCAGTTATTGTAATACCTTTGGCGGCTTTGATTGAAAAATCATCCAGAACATCACCTTTTATGACCAGATACCCGTTGAAAACAATATTGCCGACTTTGAACCCCACATCACCGTCGATTTCGTATATCTGTTCAACAGAAATTGTATCACCTTCCTGGCAGACCCGCCCCGCTTCTTCGGCATACAATTCAGTCCCATCCTGGCTTGAACGTACTTTTTGCCCAAGTTGCACTGTTACTGGTTTTCCTGATTGTGACGGTATTATTTTACCTGTGACTGTTTTTCCCGGAATCCCTTTTCCCGGTGGGAGGATTGTGGCAATCAAATCACCGACATCCACATTGAGAAATGACTGGACATGCCTGAAATCAACTTTAGAGTTTTTTTCAGTTTCAGAATCAGTTTCTTCTTTGGGACTCTCCAGCTCATCCCGCACCGCAATTGCAAGTTTGCCATCCTCACCCGGAGTCATCGGAATTCCACGGGCAAACAGCAGATCCTTCACAGACTCCCCTGAAGCTGCACTGTTAAGAAGCTGCACTATTACTTCAGGTAAAATTCCTTCACTAATTTTAAACTGGGAGAGGTGCTGTTGCAGTTCAGAATCGGTCAGAGGAGAACCGCCGGTGGCAAGAGGCTCATACAGGCAACTGCATTCAGATTCATCAGAATTCAGCAAAAATGTGAAATTATAACCGTAACGCTTGATTTCAAGGCGTTTGATGGAAGCAACATTTTTTGATGGAATATCTTCAGCCATTTACACCCTTTCGTACCGAAGCAGCTACCAGTAGGGGCGACCCCGTCTGGTCGCCCATTTTTTTAATATAAGCTGAATAGTTACGTTGAAATTATTCCAAAAACCCGAGTGTTCTTGCCAATTCAGTGAAGCGGGCATATTCCTCTCGAAGCTCCCCCATGGAAAGTTCTGCCGTGGCAATATCCCCTTCTTTTGCAGCCTGTTCCATATTTAATGCACTCTGTTG
>Ga0172367_10006415_pt1 | contig 13861 bp, 13 predicted proteins | sample Lak10m_FD_114542 | JGI IMG/M metagenome (GOLD analysis project Ga0172367, IMG submission 114542) | Freshwater microbial communities from Kabuno Bay, South-Kivu, Congo - kab_022012_10m | ecosystem: Environmental > Aquatic > Freshwater > Lake | place: Democratic Republic of the Congo: South-Kivu... | reverse complement strand
GACACGAATACACCGTGCATAAACGTGGGTCCTATCATTTATAAGATATGAAACAATGGCCATGATGCGTTTCGCGGACAAGCAATCCGCCGGCTCGTCAAGGTGTGTTGCGCGGACGCTTACCATTGAACGACTCGAAAAAAAACCCCCTCGGCTCACCAAAAACCTTGGGCTCCAGAATCAAAACGTCGGCAATCGAGGCAGGGGTAATGAGATAGGACATCAAGAAAAACTTTCAAACACCGCAAAACAGACTCTTGGCCGTGCGCACACCAAACACCTCTGAATGTACTCACGCCACTTTCTGAAGCAAAACCGCACCGTCATAGCCGATCAGATTGGCCCCATGCTGGCGGTACAGCACCAGGCTTTCAGACAATTCACATCGCTTGCAGCTCACAGCCGCCAAGTCACATAGCAGTTCATCGTGCGCCTCAACATTGAACCCAGGGCGCGACATGACATCACGAACACCATCGAAAAAATTTCGAGACACCGCAAGCGCAAAACCTGGATAAAAGATCTCACGAACTTCATCAGCTGCAAAGTACCTATCCATACCAATGTCTGGATAGCGTTTACCCGTGCGCACTAAGCGTGCATCGGTCACTTCTGCTGCATGGGCCAAAGTCAGCCTGCAAATGACCAAACGCCTTGCGCAGTCGTTCCAACTTGGCTGGCAGCCAGACATCGTCCTGATCAGAAAACGCAATCACATCCCCTGAGCACAAACTGGCCGCTTTGAGAAAGTTCATGCCATACCCCAGACGCTGCTTGTTGCGATGGACTGACATAGGAAACGGTGCCACGTCCGCAAACCCCTCCAGAATCGCCAAGGTCTCATCGGTCGAACCATCATCAGTGACAACCAACTCTGCTGGCAAAAAGGTTTGTTCGACCAAGCTCGCCAACTGCTCTTTCAGAAACTGAGCCCCATTGAAGGTGGCCAATGCAATCGAAATTTTCAAATTATTCATAAAGCTTCAACCATGAATCATACTGACCAGGTATTGCCCATAACCGGTCTTACTCAAGGGGTGTGCTAATTCCATCACCTGCTCCGCATTAATCCAGCCTTGTCTATACGCGATCTCTTCGAGGCAAGCCACCATCAGGCCTTGACGTTTTTGCAAGGTCGCAATGAAACCAGCCGCTTCGAGCAGTACTACGCGATATTCGAGTACATTCGTGAAAGTTTCGGGCAAGGTATCAATGAGGAATTCAGGCGCATGTCCATCCGCTTTTATTTGAGAGATGGATATTTCAAAGACGCCTTCAATGCATCTGGCGGAACTGGTAACCCCTTGAACACGCGCCACACTGCATTAGAAGACGGAAACAACACTACCCAAATGGTGATCAGAATAACTGCAAAGTAGGTAAACGACGTTTGATGATCCACATACCAAGCTTCAACCTCGCCCTTATACGGAGCAATCACCTTGTCGTAGAAGTCGATCGTGCCGGCGTGGTCAGCGAGGATGTCTTCTTCCCCTCGAAAGACAATAGGGCCGAGACCCGATAGGCCAGGCTTTACCTTCACGATCAGCTGCTGCAACTTGGGCGGAAAGGCCTTGAAATTCTTACGCGCCTGAGGCCGAGGCCCCACGACGCTCATTGAGCCTAAGAGAATGTTCAATAGTTGCGGTAGTTCGTTGATTTTCGTCTTTCGCAAGAAACGCCCCATAGGTAACACTCGTGGATCGTTTTTCACAGTAACCGTTCCTGTGCCTATGTTCGGGCTGTTCTTCAGCATGGTGGCAAACTTGTAAAGCTTAAAAGGTTTGCCGTCCTTGCCCACCCGTTCCTGCAAGAAAAAGACCTCGCCTTCGCCTGTCAGCCGCAGAAGCAAGGCTATGGGCAGCAGCAACGGAGACAGCAGCATGAGAGCCAAGCCCGAAAAGACGATGTCGAGGATGCGCTGCATGGTCACATCCTCTGGTCCAAATATTTACCCGTCTCGAGGTGAGCGAAATCTGGCAGCATCTCGAAAAACAGCTCGACGAGTTGAGACTTGGTCCAGCGTTCGCTCTTGCGCAGGGCCGTTACGCCCAGTTCGAAACGCTGCAACTGTCCTTCATCGAACTGCGCCGGGTTGTGAATGACACCAACACTGACCAAGCGGGACATGTCCAGGTCCTCCTTGTTGGTGAAGAATTCTTCGAAGTCCTTCTCGCCAGTGGTGTCGCTCTTGAAGAAATAGCAGGGCCACTTCCGCTGGCTGATTAGTTCCTCCGCTCGTCCGCGTGCCTCGTCTTCCGACTGGCACTCGTAGGGTTCGTAGCCCAGGCCACGTAGGTACTTTTGGGCAATCTCCGAGAAGGTGATGAGGTGGAGCTTCTCGCTCAACTTGGGAAAAAAGATGTCCCGATTCTCGCCAAGCATCGCCGACAGCAGGCACAGCTCACCCGATTCCTGCTGCGTCACAAAGTAGCGGCGCACGTCGCAGGGAGCCGAGATCGGCTGGCGCTTCGCGAAGCGCTGATTAAAACCATGCAGCAGTGAGCCGTCGGAGAACGCCACGTTGGCAAACCGGGCCATCGAGATCTGCTGCGTGAGACTCTCACGCATTAGGAATAGCTCCATGATACGTTTGCTGGCCCCCATCATATTCACCGGGTTAGCGGCCTTGTCGGTCGAGACGCAAAAATACTTCCTGGCGCCGCCGGCCTTGGCCATGCGTAGCGTGCTCACGGTGTTAAAGACATTCACCTGGATCATGCGCATCAGCGTGAAGGGGTCTTTCTCGCTGCGCACGTGCTTTAGGGCCGAGAGGTTGAAAACGTAGTCGTACGGGCCTTCGACCTGGAACAGCGCGGCGAACTCCGGCGAACCGCAGTCGATGGCGAAGGTCCGGAAGTCGCCCCTCCCGTAGCCGATGGTGCTTCGGATGTCGCGCACCAGTTCGACCATGTTGTTCTCGCTGATGTCCACAACGTGCAGCACGGCGGGGTCACGCTTAAAAAGTTCGCGTGTCACGGCCTGGCCAATGGTGCCCGCGCCGCCTATCACCAGGCAGCGGGCGTTGGCCAGCATGTCCCGCAGGCCGGTCTCATAGTGGGCGATATCTTGATCAAAGAGGGGCTCTTGTCGCCCCAGAAGATTTAAAGCGTTCAACGTAGGATCCTTTTTATGACTCAAGCAGCTTGGTAAGCGTCGCAGGCGGAGCCGGTACACGGAGTAGAAGCCAGCGGTGCAATCTGGATGAGGGAAGCAAAACTACCAGGATGGTGGTGAAGATCAGTTCAAAGTACAAGCTGACTGACTGATTCACAGCGAACCAGCGTTCCACCTGGCCCTTGTAGGGCGTGATAACTTGGTCATCGAATGTGATCGGATCGAACACCTTGGACAGTAAAGTTTCCTCGTCCCGAAAAAGGATAGAGCCGACCCCTGAGAGCCCTGGTCGAATAGTGTCGATCATTGCGCGATCGGCGGGGTGGTAGCAGTCGTAGTAACGGCGGGTCTGAGGGCGCGGACCGATCAGGCTCAGGTCGCCGGCGACGATATTCAGCAGTTGGGGCAGCTCGTTGAGCTTGGTCTTGCGCAGGAAGCGGCCCAGGGGCAGTACCCGGGGGTCATTAGGCAAGGTCAGCTCACCGGAGCCAATGGCCGGGCTGTTCTTCATCATCGTGGCAAACTTGAGCAGGTAGAACTCTCGCCCTCCTTTGCCTATGCGCACCTGCCGGTAGAAAATCTCGCCCTCCCCCGAAAACCGTAGGGATATGGCCACGAGCAGCAGCAAAGGCGACAAGACCAGCAGCGCAGCCAGTGAGAACAGCAAGTCGAAGCCGCGAATGACTAACAGGGTGATGAATGAAGCACCTCGTTGTTGGGTCACACCAGCTTTTCTTTCATATGCTTCACTACCTGAGCCACCTCGTCGATAACCTGTAGCCGGTTGATCTCAAAGAAGGCCGCATCCGCCTTGGCAAGGCGTGCCTCCTCAGCCCGCACCTCGGCGACTTCACGCTTGAACATGGCCTCGAACGCATCGCTGCCTATAGCCTGCGAGGGGTGGCAGAAACTGCGGGAGAGGATCACACCCGTCGAACTCAGTCGGAAGTGTTCGGCCAAAATGCGCTCGGCCGGCGGCACCAGGCCACCGATTCGTGCCATGCCGCCAAAGCCGAAGGTGATGCCCGCCGCACGCAGCCTGGCTGCGATCGCGTCGACGCCACCGTCGGCAAGGAACTCGAACATAAAAGTCGTGCCCCGCTCGATGTGCAGATCATTCAGTCCGATATGGACAAAGTCGATTCCAGGTAGCGCGAGGATCTCATCCAGCGCTGCGATGCCGGCCATTGTCTCGAGCAGCAAGCAGGTCTTCGCCCGTCCGGCGACTTGCCTGATGAAGGCGGCCACCTCCGCTGCCGTCGTAAAAAACGGCAACATGACTATGTCTGCGCCGGCTTGTAACACTCCCTCGATCTCTGCCGGGCTCCACTCACCCCAAGGGTTGATACGAACCATCAACTGCGATGTAGATATCGCCGTTCGCATCGCATGCACATCCTCCAGGGTGTGTGCTGAGATCACCGTGTCACGATTGGCCTGACGGTCCGACTTGCCCCGATACTCCATGTCCACGAAGACCCAGTCGACCCCCGCCCGTTCGGCGACCTGGCCTACGACCGGATCCTTGGTGATGTACATCAGACGCATGCTCATTCGAAAGTATAGGTATGAAAGATATCGTCGAAAGTCTCGCGACGCTTAATGAGTTTGTAACGCTCGCCATCGGCCAAAGGCTCGACGATCGCCACGTTAGGCAATATGAATGGCGGCTTCATGACGATAGAGTACGAACCGACGTCGTCAAAGGCGATGAAGTCACCCACAGCCAGGCTGCCATTGAATTCTCTATATAGGTAGTCGCCTTCAATGCAGGTGTAACCGCCGAAATAGGCGCCTGCAACCTCGGTGCGTTCTAGAGCGTTAGGTGTAGGGAAGCACTCAACCGGCACGTTCTTGCGATTCGGGTTCGGATTAATGTTGTACGAACTCCCCGTGAGCGAGACCACCGGTCGGCCACGCACCGTCTTGATACTGTTAACTTGGCAGACATACTTCATCGCGTCTGCAACCAGTGCTGTGCCTGGCTCAATGATCAATGTAGGCCGGTGCGCGCTACCCGACTCTGCGAAGTAGCGCGCAAAAGGCAAGGCAGCAGCTGACGCATAGTCCTCGAATTCGGGAATTGCAACCGGGAACTGGGACTTAAGCTCATCGGGCATGTCCCCATACATCCCACCGCCCAGGCTGACATGCAAAAGGTCACCCAGACGGTGACGGAAGTGGCGATCGATCACAGCGATCATTCCCTGGGTGCGGTTCTTCCAGCAGTCCAGGCTTCGCGTGGCAAAATGGCAGTGCAAGCCGGCCAATTTGAGTTTAGGGTGCCCGTCAATGAGCGCCACGGCATCCAAGAAAGTTTGACTATCGACGTCTATGCCAAAACGAGAAAGCACGCCATCGTGAACTTCGAAATTGCAGCGCAGGCCCAGTTTGAAGGGCTCACCTTTATGACTGCTTGCCGACTGGACTATGCGCTGCAGCTCTTCCCAGGAGTCGACATTGACTGTGCCGCCGCCCTGCAGTAGCGACAACACATGCTCGTGCTCTTTATAGGGGCCGTTGAAAAAGACTTTCCTCGCCGGCACTCCCAGCTTGAGCGCCAGCATCATCTCCATGCTGGACACAACTTCGGCGTAGCCATCAAGCTGTGACACCAGCTCACAGTAGCGTGGCACGTAATTTGTTTTGTACGAATAGGCAATCGTGGTGTGCGGGTAATAGGCGCGAAAGGCCTCGGTAAGAAGGTTGAAGTTATCCTGGAACCGAAAGGAATCCAACAGGTAGAAACTGGGGCCGTGGTCGGCTGCCACTTGGTCGAGAAATGCACGAGAAAGTTTCATTACACGTTTTCTATTAGTACAAAAATGGAAAAAAATTAACCGCCATATCCAGTTAGAAGCATTGCAATTTCAAACAATAGGATCGTTACGGGAGACGAATCCGTTTAAGGCGTCGAGCTCTGGTGACTTGTCGAAGAGATTAGATCCGCCAATCTTCTCGCGCAAACTTTTCCGTCAAACTCAGCGCCAAGGCGATCATAGGCACGGTCGGCCCATAATTTTGCGCGGAGGGGTTCAGCTGCGACCAGCGCCAAGCCGTCGGCCAACGACTCCACAATTCCCGGCTCGACCAATAAGCCACACTCCTCAAGCACAAGGGCTCCAATTGATCCGGTTGGGGTAGACACGATCGGCGAACCATTAGCCATCGCCTCAATCAACACCACCGGAATACCTTCCTGCTCCGCGGCATCGGTGATGATGCTGGGCAAGACGGAGATCGGCCGCTGCCTGAGGATAGCTCGCAACTGCTCGAGTGGCAGGGTGCCGCGAAAGGCCACAGCGGAACCTATCCCAAGCTCCTGGACTAACTGCGCTACGCGCTGGCGCAGCGGTCCATCGCCGATTAGTTCAAGACGTGCCGTCGGATGGCGCTGGAGATGGAGGGCGAACGCGCGAACTAATAACTCCTGTTGTTTCCTTGGAACAAATGTCCCTGCGCACACAAACCAGTTGATATCAACCGGCGTGTGCGACCAGCTATCGCGAGAAGGCAGATGCACGCCAGTACGCACCATAACGAGCTTGGTATCAGTCCCGTAGATAGTACGCAGCCGAGTCATATCGTCCCTGCCTAATTCGTCGGCGCAGCGGAGAAATGTGGCCGAGGCGAACTTGGCCCGCATGTGGTTGCTACTTTCAATATCCCAACGATAGCCGGTCCCGCTCCAAGGCACCCCGGACAGATCAGCTGCCACCATCGCGATGGTTGCTGTGTGCGATAACCAGTATGCATGGATATGCTCAACCTTGTAGGTCAATACAAAATCGGCAAGCCACAGCGCCTTGGGAAACGAAAGCAGGTTGTTCACAAGGTTGCGCTTGGAGCCCGAGTGTCTTAAGATACCCCCGACTTGCCGCACCACAGCCCGCGGTTGCCGACAGAGGACCCGCAACGCTCCCCAGACGATCTCGAACGACAGCAGGGCTGGACTAACCACATGCCCGATTAGCCCAGACTCGAGCGCTGAAGGCACTGGCTCGCGCTCGCGCCGCCGAGCCGGAAGCACCCAGAAATTGGTTGATACCTCCCTGTAAGTAATCAGTTCATCGAGCACGAAGATCTCTGCTTGCTCGCTGAACGGTGTTGATGTCGTGATGAACACCACAGAGCCTGTCTTCAACAAATTGAAGTTATTGGTTGGTTTAAAAACTGCCACAGACAACAATTCTCTTTAAAAAGTTGGTCACACGTTAGGATCCACGTGTGCACGTACGTGCGTTGTCTAAGTCTATATTTTCTAACCACGTCGACATACTGTGCTTCAGGCTTAGACCAAACTGTTTCTGGAGCTTGGACGCATCAAACACTGTATTACCTGATTCGATTCGCAAGTCCTTTTCCGGAAATGGCGTGAATTCAAGCGCTGCACCGGACTTATCAGCAATTACCTCGGCAACACGGCGCAGACTGATATCCTCTCCCAGGGTGTTATAAGTTTGATTTCGGCTCGCACCGAGCAGGCAGGTTCTCAGGATCTGGTCGCACAGATCCTCGACATGGGTAAAAGTGCGGCGCAGTAAACCATCGCCGTAAAGCCGGATCATACGGTTGGTAGCAGCCTGCTTTATGAATGTACCCACTGTCCCGTACGAATAAGTGGTGCCGATCATGTTTCCATACGGCACGCAAATGCGGTAGATTGTGTGGTCGATATTGAAACTATTGCTGTAGACGCGCAGCAGATGTTCGCAGGCCAGCTTGTTAACCGCGTAGACAGTCTTCGGCTCACATAGGGCATCCTCACGCAACGCCGACTCGCTTCCTTGGTACACCAGCCGAGTTGAGGGAAAAATTAGGCGCGGGCTAAATCCAGACCCACGAATCGCCTCAAGGACATGCGCCAGCCCGATTTCATTCACCCGGAAAAATTTTTCAGCGCACTCGAAACCGGCATGGGTTCCGGTCAGGCCGGCAAACATGAATATGACATCGACGTCCCAGTCGATGCCTTGCAGGTTGGCCTCATGCTCGATATCGACCACCCGGTACTGCACATCGGCAGAGAACGCCTCTGGAGTCAGTCCGAAGGCATTAACGGCGTTGCCGGACTCAAGGAGAAAATGCACCAGGTGGCGCCCCATATAGCCGTCAGCACCGAGGACAATGCACTTCTTGTTGTGGATAGGCTTAGTGGCGCTCATTGCACAGATTCCCTACTACGCAGCCCGAGTTTCTTGATAACCGCCAGCGATCTACTTTGCAGCAGGATCTCGCCATAGAGCGCATCGCGCTCTTCTGCTCGCTCGATGGCTTCGTAGAACTTAAGCATCGCTTTCACAAAATGGTTGTCAGCAGCGGCCACAATCACACGCGTACCGGCTGCCGTCTCAAGCAACAGGCGAGGACTGAAGTCCGGGCGCGGAGTGAACGCGCGCTCGGCGGTGAGTTTGCCGGTCTGGCCAATAAGCTCGTACCTGCACTGGTAAAAGCTGTCAAAACTGAACGCCAGTGATGCTCCGACGCCGGCGCGGTTGGCGAGAAAAGCGCTGCCATAGGTTTCGGTGCCTTTGGCTTGGCTATGGTGCAACGCAGCACCCATTACCTCGAACTCATCGCCCAGTAAAAAATGCGTGGCACGCAGTGGATAACCGGCAGCGTCAAGCAAAACTCCGCCGCCAAGCGCATCGTCATAGCGAAAATCACCATCGGGCAGCGGAGGGAAGCTGAACGAACTCGAAAAGTGGCGTAGCTGGCCTATTGCCCCAGACACCAAAAGATCTTTCACTTGCTGGTGTTGGCTGTGGTACTGGAACATGAAACCTTCCATCAAGGCCAGTGACTGCGCGCGCGCACGGTCTACCATGGCATTCGCGTCGTCCTCGCAAGAGGCGATAGATTTCTCGGCATAGACATGTTTGCCCGCAGCGAGCGCCCGGTTGATCCATTCCTTATGCAGCCCCGTCGGCAACGGAATGTACAGTGCATCGACCTCGGGCGAATCTACCAGTTCTTCGTAACTGCTATACGGCTTGCACGCGAATTCAGTGGCGAATACGGCAGCTTTGGCACCATCGCGGCTAGCAATGCCCACCAGTTCGAAATGCTTGGACAGCTGGAGAATCGCTGGAATCATTGAGCGGCGGGCAATGTTAGCGCACCCAAGTACGCCTATTCTAATAATCATTGACATATCAGAAGCAAGTGAAATTTATTATTAGAAACAGATAGCTGAAATTAGGCTGCGTGCTGCTATATTGAGATAATTGTTAAAGACGATGAAACTGGACAATTGGTTTAGGGTCATCCAGCAATATTTCTCTGGCACTTCAATAGGAAAATCGTCTTTCACCTCTACGATGAGGTTCCGGTTCTGCTCTTTGAAGAACCTGCCGCCCTCTTCACTTTGCAGCGCCGAATACCAGACGTTTTCAGGGCGAGCCTGCAGCACATCATCGATGAACATTACCGAATACTCATTGAAGCCAGTCCGATAATTTCCGGTTAGGCATTGAACAGTTGGTGCGAGTTCAATCACGTCAAAATTGCCACTCTCGAGTTTTGCCTGTGCCAGGAAGTGGTAGACCCCTTGAATTTCTTTAACTATAAATGCAATTAAACCTTCCTGGGCGGGTGTGATCATTGGCTGGTCCCAGCTAACAACTTCGCGATTGCCTATTTCCACATTCACGCCGATAACTGAAAAATATTTGCCTTCTTTATGGTTAATGCTATTGCCGTCAAAGCGCCAATCGGACATGCTCTTCAGAGGCTTCGGGGTAACCTTTAAATCATAGCGAGATTTTAGACCAGTGATCCAAGAGATAATCTGCTCAAAGCTGTTAAGATAAACTTCATTGTTGAGTGCTGAATTTAATAGGCGGCCGTTAATTTGCGAATTGTGGTTCAGGGCCAAAAAAAATGAAAGAATGTTCGTACTGAATGAGCCGAACGGTATCCCGGAAATCACCGTTCGGGTATCCATGTTGACCAGGTTATCGTATTTAATTAGTTGCTTCAGCTGTCCGAGTGTGACCCACATGAAGTTTTCAGGTAGGTCGATAGACTCATTTTCAGGCAATTCGGCAATGATATTGCGGTTGCGCTTTCGCAGGAAGCGCGCACCCTGCTCCGACTGTAATTGGTCCAGTAAAACCCTAACTTTTTTTTCTCCATTGAAGTATTCGAGAAACAAAGGCCGACGTCCTTTATGCACCTGGGTATAATTACTCTTGGTAGCCTGTAGAGTTGGAGAAATTTGGACCACGTTCACATTACCCGGCTCGATCTTGCCTTGCATCAGAAAGTGCAGCACCCCATTCCGCCTCTGTACTAGGATACCCAGATATCCGATTTCGGGCTGGTTAATGATCGGCTGCTCCCATTGAGTCAAGTTGGACCAATTGGTCTCGACCTTGATGCCTTCAATTGAGAAGAATTTGCCACTATCGTGGACCACGCTACCGGTATCAGGTTCAATACTCCATTGGCGCAATTTATCTAAAGGAATTTGCTCAACACGTGTATTGGCATTTTCGTTCATTGATTTGAGCCAGGATTGAATTGCGACATTCGAATTAATCAATGAGTCAGTGGCCAATGCACTTTTTAAAAACTCAAACTCAATATTTAGGTTTTTCATTTATATGATGTCATTCACAGTTCAAACTATTTTCACACATTACTTCAGTGCGCCACTCAGGGTAGCCGCCATCCTGTCCAGATGCAACGGCAAGGTAATTTCGCAACAAGCATCGAGTCTTTTCTCCAGGTTGCCCATCGCCCAACACATAACCGTCAACAGACACAATGGGGGAGACCTCTGCAGCACTGCCGCATAAAAATACTTCATCGGCTAGGTACAGTTCAGTTCGGTCAATTGACCGTTCCTGCACTGCCCAGCCCTCATTAATCGCCAATCGGATAATTGAGTCGCGTGTTATGCTCTCCAATATCGATGAGGTTGTTGCAGGGGTAATTAGGCAATTACCGCGAACCATGAACAGGCAAGCACCTGCCCCTTCGGCTACCTTTCCGTCAGCGCCAAGGAAAATCGGTAAATCGTAACCATCATGCTTGGCCTGCAGATGAGCGTAGCGGCCATTGATATAGTTAGCTCCTACCTTTGCGCGAGGGGGAAGCGCATTATCGTTGATCCGTTGCCATGACGAGACACACGCCCGATAAGCGGGGATGTTCGATAAGTCGGTGCGCGGCTTGTCGATAGGGGCAATAAACATCGACACTGGCTCACTGGAACTCCAAGTACCTTGACCATCTCCAAAAATCGTCATGCGAACTGCTACATCGCCGCGGAATTTATTCGCAACCAGCGCCTTTTCCAAGGCATTCTCTATTTCGGCAATCGAGTGAGGGGGAACCAATCGCAATAAGCGGCAGGACTGCAGTAGTCGGTTTAAATGATCTCTTAGGCGAAAGGCATACAATTTCCCATCGTTATCGTTCCGGTAGCAGCGAATGCCCTCAAACACATTCAAGCCAAACTGAGCCATCGGTGAAAGCACATTTACATTTGCACGACTCTGGGGAATGATTTCTCCGCGAATCCAGATCAGGTAATCTTTTTTATTCAATTCACTTCCTTTTGATTGCCTTGGTTTGACGAATGCAAAGATTCAAGAAATTTTACAAACCTACCATAGACTGTCTCGTAAGAAAAAGTCTCGTTATAGATTTTCCGTGCATTTTCCGAAAGTTCGCACTGCATAATGTTGTCGCGCAGCAGATCGGACAGCGCTTTTTTCCACATTTCACTGCTACTTCCGCAGTAGATTCCTGCTTTTTCGGACTCCAATAGGCGTCTGGTCTCGCCATCTAACGAAGTGACGACTGGGATACTAAAACTCAGGCTATCGATAATCTTGTTAGGAATACTTATTTTGAAGTCATCCGTGCTCCGATACGGGGCAAGTGTGGCGGATGATGAACTCATCAAAACTTCGATTTTCGGCAGGTCTACCCAGCCGGGGAATTTCACGTTCCCTAAACCCTGAAATTGAATTTTGACGTTCTCTAACTCTTGCCCCCCGCCGCATATCACTATTTCACCGTCTACTCCTGCATCAAGTAGGTGGGCTGCAGCATCTCGTAACGGACCAAAATCGTAGGCCCTAGATACTGCGCCAACGAAACAGAACCGACGCGCATGGGACAAGTCTATCCCCTGATCGCGCCACCAGTTTGCAGCAGCGCAGATATCGGTTGCGACGGTCAGCCTCGGGCCAGGTGCAAGAGGAAACACACAATCTAGACCGTTCGAGTCGCGACCCGCGTGTTTTAGCACCTCCCTTAGGAACGGGCCAGAAATGGAAGATATGGCCTTGGCCTGGCGGATGGCACGCTTTGCCATGAAATAGTATGGCGACAGGACCAACGGAGCAAGTGGGCGCACCATTGACGGCATCGCATCTACAAAGATCCACGGCCAAAGGTCCTTCACATCAAGAATTGCAGGAACCCCATTTTTGCTGAGCCAATTGATCAAGACCGCGGCCGTTTCAATCGGCGGAAAACCGACGAACGCGACATCCGGTTTTTCATCATGCGAACTAGCAAGCTGTGTCGATAGCGCATACGCCATCTGGATGTGATCTATCACCCTAGCAATGCCGATATGCCGCTTGTAGCCACGCGATGGGATCAGCTTGATAGTCAGGCCGGGGCACATCGGCCGGGCTGCGAACTCTCGGCAGCGGTGAACCTTGTCTTGGTGGTTGAAGCAACTACTCCAGAGCACAACCTCATGGCCACGAGCCAGCAATGCGTTCGCAAGATTCATTGCCCTCATCGGCCTAGGCATGCCTGCGTCACTGTGTAACGGCTCCCCTGTTTGAAAAATCCAGACTCTCATGTAAATTAATTTAACTCTCTAGCAGGCTGCTGAAATACTTCCCGGATAGGGTCAACGAATTAGGATTTGAAGCGTTATAGGTTGTAAGCTACTAACGTTACTCGGGATTTATCGATGCGCGCATCCGACACCTACACAGAAAGCCTTTTTACGATGAGTAAGCTCGAGGACTTCATTCCTCAGAGCCATCCGCTAAGGCCCATTCGCAAGATGGTGAATGAGGCCTTAAATAATCTTCAGGGTTTCCTGACCAGCATGTATGCCGCTCAAAGCCAAGGCGGTCGACCCGCCATCGCCCCAGAGAAGCTTTTGCGTGCCATGCTGCTGCAGGTGTTCTACAGCATCCGATCGGAGCGCCAACTGATGGAGCAGACGCAGTACAACCTGCTCTATCGCTGGTTCATTGGGCTTGCGATGGACGATCCTGTGTGGGTACCGACGGTGTTCACCAAGAACCGCGCTCGGCTGCTTGAGCATGATGCGGTGATTGAACTGTTCAACGAGGTGCTGATGCTTGCCGAACGCCGCGGCTTGCTCTCGGGGGAGCACTTTAGCGTGGATGGCACCCTAATCCAGGCTTGGGCAAGCCACAAGAGCTTTGTGCGCAAAGACGGCCATGATCAGGACGGGGATAACTTCAAGGGCAAGCCACGCAGCAGCGACACCCATGCCTCAAGGACCGATGACGATGCGAGACTCTACTGCAAAGGAAACACGGGCAGTGAGCTGCGCTACATGGGCCACACCCTCAGTGATAACCGCCATGGATTGATCGCAAGCGCGGTGGTGACCAGCGCCGATGGGCATGCCGAGCGCGAAGCGGCTAAGGCCATGATCAACGATGTGGTTCAAGCCAACAACGGTCCAGAGGCCATCATCACCCTGGGTGCTGATAAGGGCTACGATGCCAGG
>Ga0172367_10006414_pt1 | contig 13862 bp, 20 predicted proteins | sample Lak10m_FD_114542 | JGI IMG/M metagenome (GOLD analysis project Ga0172367, IMG submission 114542) | Freshwater microbial communities from Kabuno Bay, South-Kivu, Congo - kab_022012_10m | ecosystem: Environmental > Aquatic > Freshwater > Lake | place: Democratic Republic of the Congo: South-Kivu... | reverse complement strand
CTCCTACCCAGGATTTACTATTTGAATTTATTCCAGGTTCAGGTGGAGCAGGTGGTGGAATCAGCACAACATCCGGTGTCGCTGCTGGCGCAGGTGGTAGCGGAGCTTCTCCAGGCGGTGGCGGTGGTGGTGGTGGATCTGCATTTCACGCTACAACTCCCGGTCTTGGTGGTGAAGGTGGTACTGGAGGTGTTGGTAGAGTAAGACTACTATTTTACAATTAGTAGTTGATTTATTATTTTAATTTTATAGTATAAGATATGGAAGTTAAAAAAGCTATAGTTTCCTGGCGAAATTTTAACAGTCTTTGTAATAAAGTAGTAAAGCAACTAAAAGATAAATTTCCTAATATAATCGACTACAATATTATTGGGTTGAGTAGAGGCGGGTTAATACCCGCTGTTGTTATAAGCAATATACTCAACATTCGAAAGGTGTATAGTTTAGGTTTAAAGTCATATAATGAAACTAATAAGGAAAAAGTAGAAATTTATCAAATACCTGATCTTAGTAATATGGACAAAATATTATTAATAGATGATATATCGGACACCGGTGAAAGCTTTAATCTTACTAAAGAAATGATGCAATCAAAAGATGTTATTACAGCCTCACTATATGTTAAACAAGGCACCAAATTTATGCCTGAAGTATATGGAAAATGTGTTTTAAATGATGTTTGGGTTGTATTTCCTTGGGAATAAAGCAGAAAAAACTATTGATTTTTGTTGAATTTTCATCTATTATTAATAAATAATATGGTACTAACAAATACTTTGGCTTATTTTAGCCAGCCGTAATTACGGCTTCTTATTAAAAATTATGAAAAAAACAATCTATACGCTAGCTTTATTTTTATGCTTGGTAGGGAAATTTAGCCTATCTGCACAGTTAATTCTACCGCAAAATAAGATTATTCCAAATTTAACTGATAAAGAATATCAGTTATTTTTAGGTGACGTAAAAAAGTTTACACGTAGTTATAGTAGTGGGTTATGTGCAAAGTTTGCTACAGCAATTCTACATAATGTATCAAAAAGAAATCATTCAGCTTTTCCTTATCTTGAATTAAGAGAAGGTAGATTAATACAAAATCGGCAAGGAAGAGAGACATACCCATTAACCACAGCTAGCACTGGTATTATATATGCTAAAAACTATAAGCATTTTTTTGAAAAACAAAATGATTTTATAAAAATTAAAAAATCAGATGTTGATAAGATTTCTGAAAAAACTATAGTTATAGCTGTATATCAACCTAAATCAAAAAATAGACCCGGCCATATTGAAGTGTTATTTAAGAGTAATAACAGATTATTAGCAGCATCTGACAAGCTCGGTAAACCATTGTTTAATTATAAAAATCAATACAGTTCAGTAGATTTTTACTACCCAATAAGAGAGAGTTAATATGCGTAAGTGTTTAATATTATTACCTTTTGTTCTTTTTTATTATGTTCATAAAAACTGTAACGATCTTTATACAAATAGCTATAGCCTGTTTAACACAAAATGCCTAGACTTACTTACAGAAAAATTTGTTAAAAAAACAGTAGTAGAGAAAAAAATAAAAGTAAGACTTACTGTATATTGGGCACGTGGTGGTGATACAGATACTGATTCTGCTAAACGCAAAAGCTCTTCTGGCAGCAAATTAAAAGAGGGTATAAGTGTTGCGGTTGACCCAAAATTAATACCCTACTATAAAAGATTATATATTCCAAATCTAGGATTAAGAGTTGCCCACGATACAGGTACTGCAGTTAAAAACCGTAAAGCATCTAACGGTAAATTACCTATAATTGATGTATTCTTTCTTAATAAAAAAGATGCATTACGTTTTGCATATAATAATCCTAAGATTGTTACAGTAAGTGTTTATAAATATTAATGTGCGATTCAATGATTTAATAAACAGAATTTTAGAAGGTCTTGATTTACCTCCCCCACCACCACCAGGTATCGTTCAAAAAGAACCAGACAAAAGAATTAATTATCAAGAATTATATGAACTTATAAAAGACCATGAAGGTTATAGAAATTATGTTTATAAAGATTCATTAGGAATACCCACTATAGGTGTAGGGTTTAATTTAACAAGACCTGATGCAAGAAAATTAATTACAAAAGTGGGTGCCAATTTTAATAAGATAGTTACGGGAGAAGAAGCATTATCCGACCAACAAGTAAAAGATTTATATGATATATGTATAAAAATAGCTATAAACGATGCACAAACGTTTATGCCTAATTTAATAAATCAGCCTAAGAATATAAAACTTGCAGTAGTGGATATGGCATTTAATTTAGGGTATAATAGATTGAGTAAATTTAAAAATACAAAAGCACTTATATTGGCTGGTAAATATAATGATGCTGCAAATGAAATTTTAAATAGTAAATGGGCAAATCAAGTTAAAAGAAGAGCTCAAAATGTTGCGAAGCTTATAGTTACCGCTTAGATTTTTTCTTTATTTTAATTTTAGAAGGAAATTTTAAAAGAAGAGTGCTATCTGAAGAAGGAAATGTTTTACCTGGATCTACTTGTGTCATACCCATATCGGTACCTCTTACTGCTTTCTTATCAGGATAATATAATGTATTGTAACTAAAAGCTAAAGCTTCAAGTATTTTATTTACTAATAAATCAAACTTTTCGCACTTCATTTTTTAAAATATCAATTTCTTTTTTAAGTTCTTTAACACAATTAATAAGCAATGGTACTAATTTTTCATACTTAACAGCTAAATAACCATCGCTTCTCTCAGTAGTTGCTTCTGGTAATACTTTCTGTACTTCTTGTGCAATTACTCCAATATCATGTCCTTGGAAATGGTAATCTTTTTTCCAATCAAACTCTACACCTCTAAGTTTATCTACCTTTTCTAGTGAATTAGAAATTTCAAAAATATTTTCTTTTAGTCTTTCATCAGAAGATGAAAATGCTATAATATCACCACCTGCTCGTATTAATCCTCCTGCTATAACATTACTTGTTGTTTGTAGAGTACCTGTAACGTCGGTGTTGCGTTTAAGTTGTATTAGAGTAGATGTCGTGGTATCAATAATACCTGTGTCATACGAAACACTAATGTTTGCGGGTGTACCCGGGGTAATGGAACCGAGTATTCCATTTGACGATACAAATGTACCAACACCTCCACCGAATTGTACTATTGTTTGAAAATCTATAGGACCAAGAACATTACTAAACATTCCTAAAACTTTACCATTAGACATCCCTATCTGCTCGATAGGGGCTGCAAAATTATTGGTATTTCCCAAAATAGAAAATTGATTTATAGAACCCAAATAACTTACTGGTACTGTTCCCGGTTTTAATCTCAATTTATTTGAATCTATTTCTATAGTAGAATTATCAACACTAACACTAATAGCAGTACCAGCACCGCCTACAAGCCCGCTGCCTACATTTGCAGAATTAATATGAATAGGTTGAATACCGAAATTTTTAACTCGTAATGCAGAAGAAGTATTAAATTCTACGGTACTGTTATCAACCTTTACAATAAAATCGATTGGTGCCCACTGGTTTTGTGCAGATCCATTTGTGCCGGTTAAAAAATATAAAAGATTAGAAACATCGTCATAAATTATATCACCTGTTTCAGCACCACTTAATACAGTATTAAAATTTAAAGTATTAAAGTTTTGATACCCATAATTTCTCATACCTACAGGAACGCCACCAACTCTAATATTATCACCTACGTACAATCTTTTAGTATCAGTATACCACCCGGGTTCCCCTTCATTTAATATAACAGTCTGACCAGTAAGACGCATTCCTCGTCTAAAAACGAGCTTAGTAATAGTTGATGGCATATTATTATTTATAATGTATTATTAAAATTACATGAAAACTATTTCAATAACCTGTGTAATTACGGGTAAAAAGAACCTTTTTAATACTGATTACTATAATAGTAAAGCTGAAAAATTTAACGGAGCAGAAAATTTAGTTAAATACTATATAACTTCAGATGCTAAGAAACTTGTGGAAAAGGGGTTAGCTATAGCAGAAATAAGAAAAATATTAGGTTCTTCTTCAGATATAGATATTAATAATGATTATTTTACGGAAATTAAAAAATATAATAATATAGATAATAGAATAAATAATTTTGTACCTTTAAGTGTGTTTTCATGCTTTGAAACAGATGAAGAGGTAAAGAAATTTTTATCTCTATTATGACACCAAAACAATATATAGCCGTTCTAGACAGCGCTACTAAGCTAGTAATTGTTGATGCAACTACTGGTATTAGAATTAACTATATAAATGTTGGGTATAACATAGTAAACGGCCCTATAATAACGGGTGATAAATGTACTGTTATTATGCAAAAATCTACTGGTGCAAAATTTGGTCGTATATATAAACTTCCGTCCGGAGCCCTAATTAATCAATTTCAAATCTAATAAATAATTTTGATGGATAATATCCAATTATCTGGTGCTCTATCTCATATAAAAAATGATATCGATAGAGTTCAATCTGAAGTAAATGAGCTTTATAAAACTGTTTATAAGGGTAATGGATCACCGTCTCTTGTTAGCCAGACTATGAATTTAGAAAATAAAATATCTAACGTAGAGCATAGCCTAAATCAAAAATTAGATAGTATGAGAGAGGAAATGAAATTACAACTACATAATATTACTTCAATAGTAAATGAAAAATTTTTTAATTTATCTAATCAAATAACTTCCGAATTTGAGCATAAGAAAATAAAAATGGAAGGTTCGTGGAAGATTAAAGTGGCAGTTGTATCTTCTATTTTTGCTCTGATAACATCTATATTACCAACTCTGCTCTCTTTTTTTAAAAATCATTAATAATTTAGTTGATATATTCTATTAATACGTATAATAGAAACATGTTAAATGTTTTGGAAAAAGTTAATATACCATTAGATATAGAAAATTTTTCTTTGCTAGACAATTCAATATCTGATTCGTTATTTTACGGTATAGTTCTTCGTAACGAATTCGATATTGATCGAGTAACTATAAATAAGAAATATTCACCATGCAGATTTTATACTATTGCAAAACATAATGATGGTTTTGAAATTTTATATTTTTACGGTTCATTTATTAAAGTTATTCCTGAATATAAAGAATTAATTACAAATTTAAATACGTTTAGTGACATTAGAAATCATAATATAATTAGCTATCAAAAAATTCTCTCTCTATATGGAGTCAACTGTGAAAACACTTTTAGGTATTTTTCTAATGGAATTTATCCCATAGATTCAGATTACCGTGAAAAATTATTTTCAACAAAAAATAATTTTCATAAATTCTTTAAAGCAAAGAAAGATTTACCCTTCTTTCTGACTATAGTCTCACCGGTCATTATTTATTTCTCAAATCCTCAAAATAATATTTCTAATTTTAAAAAATTTTTAGCGGCAAATACAAAGCCTTAACACGTAACCAATAAATACTATATTCAATATGAAAGTTGTAAAACGAGACGGGTCTCATGAAAATTTTAATATTGACAAAATACATAAAGTTATAAATTGGGCAATAGATGGTATTCAAGATGTTGGTCTTTCAGAAGTAGAAATTAATGCTAAATTAAATCTTATTGAAAATATACCTACAAAAGAAATACACAAAGTCTTAATAGAATCTGCTGCAAATTTAATTTCTATAGAAAAACCTAATTATCAATTTGTAGCAAGCAGGCTCTTGAGTTATCAGCTAAGAAAAGATGTGTGGGGCGGAAAAATTCCACCCAGACTTATAGACGTGATTCATTCTGGTATAAAAAATAAAATTTATGATTCTATAATTCTAGAAAAATATTCTGAGTCTGAAATTAATAAAATTGGTGAATTTATTGATCATGAAAGAGATTTTCTTTTTACTTACGCGGGGCTAAAACAATTATGTGACAAGTATCTTATTAAGAATAGAGTTACTGACAAAATCTATGAAACGCCTCAATTTGCGTATATGCTTATTTCGATGTATGCATTTGCAAATTATGAACAGAATATTCGTCAAGAATATGTTCGCAGATTTTATAATGCGATCTCTAAACACAAAATAAATTTACCCACACCGGTTATGGCTGGTGTACGAACTACATCAAAGAGCTATGCCAGCTGCTGCTTGATAGGAGTAGATGATAATAAAGAATCGATTACTGCATCTAGTACAGCTGTTTCTATAGCAACAGCCAATCGCTGTGGTATCGGTATTGATGTGTCAAGAATTCGTGCTATAGGTTCTCCAGTAAAAAATGGAGAGGTAGTTCATACGGGCGTAATACCCTTTTTAAAAATTTACGAAGCTTCTGTAAAAGCATGGCAACAGAATGGCTTACGCGGCGGTTCAGCTACTACAAATATTCAATGGTGGCATTATGAAATTGAAGATATAGTTGTATTAAAAAATAATGCAGGTACAGATGATAATAGAGTTAGAAAATTAGATTATACGGTAGGTATGTCGAAGCTGTTTTATGATAGAGTAATAAAAAACGAAAACATCACTTTGTTTAGCCCCCATGAAGTGCCTCAATTATTTGAAGCATGGGGAACTTCAAAGTTTAATAAAGTATATGAAGAATGTGAAGGTGATAGAAAAATAAAATTTAAAAAGAAAGTATCAGCAAGAAAACTATTTTCATTAATTATTAAAGAGAGAGTTGAAACAGGAAGAATTTATATTCTTAATGTAGATACTGCGAACGAGCATAGTTCATGGTCAGATAAAGTTACCATGTCTAATTTGTGTACAGAAGTAATACACCCCACAATACCTCTTAAAGATTTTAATGACCCTGATGCTGAAATAGGCATGTGTATTTTGTCAGCTGTAAATATGTTAGAGATAAAAGATTTTAAAGAATTAGAAAAAGTTTGTGATCTAATTGTTAGATTTTTAGATGAAATAATAGATATACAATTTTACTTTAATAAAGCTGCTGAAAACTTTGCAAAAAAAAGAAGAAGCTTAGGTATTGGTATCACTAATCTTGCAGCTTTTTTTGCAAAAAATAATGTTAAGTATGGCTCAAAATCTTGTTTAACGTTGCTTGATGAATGGATGGAGCATTTTCAATATTATCTCTTAAAGTCTAGTGTAGCGCTTGCAAAAGAAAAAGGTAGGTGTGAAAAGTTTGATAGAACGAAATATGCGAAAGGTGTACTCCCTGTTGATACTTATAAAGATAATGTTGATGACATTCTTAAGAGACGTCTATCGTTAGATTGGATTTTGCTTAGAAAAGAAATTAAAGAGAATGGATTGAGGCATTCAACACTGTCGTCGTGTATGCCTTGTGAGAGTAGTTCTGTAATACAGTGCTCAACCAATGGTGTTGAGCCAGTCCGGTCTCTTGTTACTTATAAAACATCTAAAATGGGTAAGCTACCGGTACTAGTTCCTGGGGTTGGTAAATATAGTGATAATTATGAGCTTGCTTATGAACTAACGGATAACACGGGGATAATAAACGTTAACGCTATTATACAGAAATATCTAGATATGGCTATATCTACAAACTTATACTATAATTACAGTCATTATCCTAATCATATTTTACCTGATAGCAAGGTTATGAAAGAAATAATCTACGCATATAGTATGGGATTAATTAGCTTATATTATAATAATACTGATGATGGTGATAGAGAACAGTCTATGAATTCGGAAAGAGATTGCTCTAGCGGTGCTTGCAAATTATAAATAGTAATTATATGAAAAGTGTTTTGAATTTAAAAAATATAGATTATACCAAACAACCTTTATTCTTTGGTGAAGATTTAAATTTACAGCGCTACGATAAATTTAAATACCCGGTATTTTTTGAGTTATTCAAAAAACAAGAAGAGTTTTTCTGGTGGCCACATGAGATTTCTTTACAAAAAGATCGTAACGATTATAAAGAATTAAAGGGTGAGCAAAGATTTGTATTTGACACTAATTTAAAATTTCAAACTCTAGGCGATAGTATGTTGTCTCGCTCAATACATTCTCTTAAAGACTATGTTACTAACCCTGAATTAGAAATATGCATGAATACATGGCAAAGGTTTGAAGGTATTCATAGTTATAGTTATTCTTATTTACTTAACAATGTACACCCGGATGCATCTTCCTTTTTTGATAGTATTATGGAAGATAAAGAGATAGTAAGAAGAGCTGAATTAATAAGAGGGAACTATGATAAAATTCTCGGGGACGATACAAAGAAAGATGTTAAAGAAAAAATATTTGATTGTATTCTCTCAGTCAATGTGATGGAAGGGTTGGTCTTTTACGTTTCTTTTGCATGTTCTTTTTATTTTGGGTATCGTGGTATAATGGAGGGTAATGCAAAAATAATAAAATTTATTCAGCGTGATGAATCACAACATTTTGCAATAACACAAAACTTATTAAAAATTTTACGTGATGAAGACAAAGAGGGGTTTACATCAATCGTTAAAAAGAATGAAGATAAGATATACGCATTCTATGAGCAAGCTGCCAAAAATGAAATTGAATGGGCTCAATATTTGTTTAGTAAAGGTTCGTTATTAGGGCTAAACGCAGAAGTTTTAGGTGGTTACGCAAAATGGTTGTGTGATAATAGACTAAGGTCTCTTGGGTATAAGAAAATTTTTAATGAAAAAAATAACCCCATATCTGGTTGGTTGGATAGCTATTTAGACAGTAGCAAGGTTCAAGTTGCGCCCCAAGAAACGGAAATTAGTGCTTATAAGATTGGTGCTCGTGACACTACCGTGACAGATGATATTTTTGAAGGAATACAGTTGTAATGTTCTATAACTATTTCATTAATGATTTAACAGAAGAAGAGCATGCTTTTTTGTTTGGCTATGTTTATTCTATAATTTTAAAAACATGCAATTTTGAATGTACAACAGATTATATAAAATTTTTAAAACCTCTAAATACTAAGACTTATATTGAAAAAATGAAGCCTAAGCTATTACCAGAGAAACAATATGTTGCGGATAATCTTATTCAAAAAATAGAAAAATATATAAAAGAACTTTAAGTTTTAAAAATTCTTTCATGTACATAGTAATCGTCTTGCGGACCGATAGGGTTGCTTAATTCACACATCCAAATATACCCTCTTTCAGAAAACATTTTTCTAGATTCATCTCTCGTTGTCTTGTCTCTGTAGTAATCTGTTTCAAAAGTTACACAATTAAACGAAAAATCTGTTTCAAATATTTTTTTTAATGCCTTAAGTGTCACTGGTGGCGGCTCTAAATCTAAACTTAAATAATCTATTATTTTAGGCATATTATTTTCCTTAAGAAGTTTGTTATAATCAATTTTTGTAGCATCAGCACATATAAATGGAGATTTACGAAATTTCTTCCAACCATCTTCAAAACTTGCATTTGCATCAATACCTACCCCTCTCCAGTCTAATTCGCTTTCGAAATAAAAAGTATTGCTAATATTTCTAAAATGATGACAACCAACGTCTAGGAATGTGCCGTTTCTTTTATTTTTTAATTGCTGGTCGACCCATTTATCTTGACCCATATAATTTTGTGAATAATACATATGTTTATTTATACAATGTTTTTATAAATATACTTATGGCTTTAATTATTTCACCTCTTTTACGTATACAAAATCAATTACGTATTTTTCATTGGCAAACCGATAGTTTTTCGGAACATAAAGCTTTTGGCAAAGCGTACGAGCATTTGGATGGCCTAGTTGATAATTTTGTCGAGGCTTATTTTGGAAAATATGGTAAAGTTATAGCTAAATTAAATTATAATATTGTTTTACAAAATTATGAAAACAATGCTTCGGTTTTTATTGATGATAGTATAGACGTTTTACGTGGATTATATTCAGAAATGAATGAAAATGATTCTGAACTTAAAAATATATTAGACGAAATTATAGCTGAATTTGATGTGTTAAAATATTTATTGACTTTAAAATAATCTTGATTTTGTAATTAATTCATATAAAATTTTTTTCTGCCGGTGTAGCTCAGTGGTAGAGCAGCGGTTTTGTAAACCGCGGGTCGTCGGTTCAATCCCGACCTCCGGCTCATTAAAAATGGAATTATTAAATACACATTGTGTTTTAAAGCTAAACAAAAACTGGCAACCTTTTTTTGTTGAGACAGGTATAAATGCTTTAATTGATTTGTATAAAAATTCGGTAAAAGCTCTCTTAATTGATTACGATAATTCAGGCGGGCCTTCTAATATTAAGCCAATGAATTGGCAAGAATGGTGCAGCTTACCTGTAGAAAAAGAACATTTTTCTGTTGGTATAGTTGGTGGTCGAATCAGAATACCCACTATAGTAATTTGCGAAAATTACGGTAAGATTCCTTTTAAAAGAAAAAAGCTAAACAAACAAACACTATATGAGAGGGATGGAGGTGTTTGTCAGTATTCAGGAAGAAAATTATCCTACAGAAATGCTACTATTGATCATATTTTGCCTAAATCTAAAGGTGGTATTCATAGCTGGGAAAATGTAGTTATTTCTCATAAGGATATTAACCACAAAAAAGGTAGTAAGACACTTGATGAGTGTGGATTAAAGCTATTAAAGAAACCTAAAGAACCGGTACCTATACCCACCACATTCTTAGTTAAAAATGAGTATAAGATTAGAGATTGGAATTATTTCCTATTAACTAATAGCTAATTTAATAAATAATTAGATGCCTATACAGTATGTAAATGTAGATAATGTTCAGACTAGAATAATGCAGAGCTTTGTTAATTTAACAAAAACTAATCCAACTGCTTATCCCTCACTTTCAACTGTTCAAATATTGCAACCCGAAAATTTACAAAATAATACAGTAGTACCTGCTCTAACAGTCGTGCAAATTTATGATCAATTTGCATTTAGAGTAGCATCGCTATCAGCAGGTTGGTCTTCAAGCTTACAATCAGTATTGCTTGGTTCATAATTCTATTGCAAAATATTTAACTTATATTACTATACTTTAATACCAGCGGTATTAGTTTAGTGGTAAAACAGGTGCTTGCCAAGCATCGGATGACAGTTCGATTCTGTCATACCGCATAAGGACAGATGGCTGAGTTGGTCTAAGGCGCCCGACTTGAAATCGGGAGAGGGTAAAACCTCCGTGGGTTCGAATCCTACTCTGTCCGCGTTTGCCAGGTGGTGCAATTGGTAGCACAGCAGACTTTGGATCTGCGTGTTCTAGGTTCGAGTCCTAGCCTGGCAGATCATAAACTTTAAAAATTTTTAAGTAATTATAAATACTAGCAATGAAGCTCTTAATGTTATTGATAGGTGAATCATTCAGACGTGGTGGGCAAAATACAAGAGTTAGGGGTACACCTGAATCATATAAAGAACAAATTGATGCGTGTGTTTCTCATAAAAAATTTTTAGAAAATTTATCATTTAAACATAATGTAGAAGTAAATGTTTGTCTTGCAACATACAATACTCAATATAATCAAGACTTAATTAATATATACGAAAAATATAATCCAGCGGTTTTAATTTTAGCAGATGTTATTGGTCTTAATAATCTATTTCATTTTAGCTTAAGTAAGATTGATATTAATCAATACGATGCAATTTTTTATTGTAGAATAGATTTGTTGTTAAAAGATAAATTTTTAGAAATATTTGATCCCAATTATACTACAATAAGATACCCTTCAGTCTGCTATTTGTATGAGGGGTTTAATAAAATGAGCAACTTAGGTAACCATCCTAGAGTAAGCGATACAATGTGTTTTATTCCTAAAAAATATTTTTATAAATTAAAATATTTTTATATAGGTCATGAATCTTGGTGTAATCTAATAAATGAAGGTGGATTAACTTATGATGATATAGATACTATCTTAGATACATACCATGATAGTGATACAGAGAAAGACTTTAACCCTATTTATAAAATTGTAAACAGAGGAGAATGCACAAAGTGGTATAGTGAGGGTCATAAATTTAATAAATTTGATTACGGTAAATAAATGGTAAGGTTAATTATTTTTGATTTAGATGGCGTGCTAGTGGATATAAAAGATATTCATTTTAATGCGCTTAATAAAGCCCTTGGTAGTCAATTCTATATTACTAAAGAAGAACATTTACAAATATATGATGGTCTCAAGACACTCGATAAACTTAAAATACTTTCTGATAAAAAATTATTACCTTTACAAGAGCATGAAAATATTTGGTATAAAAAGCAAAAATACACATTTGAAGATATTTCAAATTTAAAGGCTGTGCCAGAATTAATAGAAGTAATAAAGAATTTATCCAGTAGAGGTTATAAATTAGCATTGTGTTCTAATAGTATAAGAAAAACAGTTTTAACGGTGCTATCTAAACTTAACATTATAGAATTTTTTGATGTAATACTTTCAAATGAAGATGTTAGTTTGGGCAAGCCGTACCCCGAAATATACTGGAAGGCTATGACTTGTTTAAAGTGTTTACCGGAAGAGACGTTAATTCTCGAAGATTCACCTCCCGGGCTTCTTGCAGCCTCACAAAGTAGAGCTAATATATTAAGAGTTAAAAATACTAAAGAAGTTACTCTTAATAATATAATGCAAACTATTTCAGATATTGAAAACAAAGAGATGAAGATAACGCCTAAATGGAGCGATAACGAATTAAATGTTTTGATTCCAATGGCAGGTATGGGTAGTAGATTTCAGGAGGCAGGTTATACTTTTCCTAAACCATTGATAGAGGTAAATGGCAAGCCCATGATACAGATAGTTATTAACAATATAAATGTGAATGCAAATTTTATTTATATCGTTCAAAAAAAACATAGAGAGAAATACAATCTTGATATATTTTTAAATTTGTTAACTCCAAGATGTAGCATTGTAGAAGTAGACGGTATTACAGAGGGAGCTGCATGCACTACACTTTTAGCCAAATCTTATATTAACAATGATTGTCCACTTTTTATAGCTAATTCAGATCAATTTGTAGAATGGGATTCAAATGATTTTTTTTATAAGATGAATGAATCAAATGCAGATGGCGGTATTGCGGTGTTCAATGCAACGCACCCAAAATGGTCTTTTGCAAAATTAAATGAACAAAATTTAGTAGTTGAAGTTGCAGAAAAAAAACCTATTTCAAATATTGCTACTGTTGGTTTTTACTATTGGAAAAAAGGATCAGATTATGTCAGATATGCCGAACGGATGATAGAGAAGAATATAAGAACAAATAATGAATTTTATATTTGCCCTGTTTTTAATGAAGCTTTAATTGATAATAAAAAGATATACCCGTTTTTTATTAAAAAAATGTGGGGTATAGGCACTCCTGAAGATTTAAATTTCTTTTTACAAAATTATAAAAAAAATTTATAATGATTTTTATTTCGCACCGCGGTAATATTAACGGTAGAACTATAGCATTAGAAAATACTGTTGATTACATAGAAAAGGCTTTAGAAAATTTTGATGTGGAGATAGATGTTTGGGTTTACAACAAAAATCTTTTTCTCGGACATGATATTCCGGAAAGTAGCATTGCAGAAAAATGGTTATGTGAGTATAGGAATAAGTTATGGGTGCATTGTAAGAATGTAGAAGCTGTAGAATTTTTTACAACAAATAAGGAATTGTATAATTATTTTTGGCATCAAGAAGATACACTTACACTTACAAGCAGAGGATTTGTTTGGGTATATCCCGGCAAACAACCTGTCTATAACAGCATAGCAGTATTGCCGGAACTAAACAATGATAATACAAATTCGTGTTTAGGTATATGTTCTGACTATATTGAGTTTTATAAAAATAAACTTGTTTAATATTTTATTTCTCATATAATTATTGAATAGGCGATT
>Ga0172367_10006413_pt1 | contig 13863 bp, 12 predicted proteins | sample Lak10m_FD_114542 | JGI IMG/M metagenome (GOLD analysis project Ga0172367, IMG submission 114542) | Freshwater microbial communities from Kabuno Bay, South-Kivu, Congo - kab_022012_10m | ecosystem: Environmental > Aquatic > Freshwater > Lake | place: Democratic Republic of the Congo: South-Kivu... | reverse complement strand
TGTTTGCAGTACTCTAAGTTATCACAATTCCATGTACATAAGGTTTTCAAAATTTGGAGCGATCAATCAAGCGGACTACAGCGCTTTGCGCTTACTTAAAACCTAGAAATATTTTTAAAAGTGGCGCGAAGCGCCACTTTTAAAAATATTTTTGTACTACTCAAAGCCTCAATAGGCTGTAAAGTATAAAACCCAAATAAAGGCGGCGCTTCGCACCACCTCTTTTTCGGGTTTAGGATAATATTTTTTGATGAATCAAGGCTTGCTGCTTAAATTGCTGCACGCGATCGCTAAATAATTGATCGCGATTTTCGAGATTATTAACCCAAACATCGGCAATTAGCTGAGCGTCTTCTGGTAAATCCCCTAATTCCCAGCCAGAGATTCCTAGCTCTTTCATTAAATAAGAAACCTTCGGATCATAGCTAATTGCTGAGCAATGGCTCCCCTCAGCTGCCGCCATGATCAGTCCATGTAAGCGCATGGCGATCGTCAAATCCACCCCATTAAAAATTCCCTTGAGGCGGCGAGGATCTTTTTGAATAATCAGTTGACAATTATTTGGAGTCTTTTCATTGAGTGCATCACAAATTGCTTGGGCGATCGCTTTATCTTGAGAAGGCTGAAATGGAATGAGCAAGATGTGAGCATCTGTCTGTATCTGCAACTTTTGCAAAGCCTCAGTAATCGTTGCAATGCGACAAGAAGTTAGCTCAGGATGCGATCGCAAAACCACAGCAACACGGATTTTTGATAAATCACGATCCATATTCACTGGAGTTGCCTCCAATGCCCATACAGGATCAGGAGCAACAATACTCGCAACTTGCCAATCGTCTAATAGTTGCGCTGATTGGCGATCGCGTACAGACACCGATGCACAGCCTTGAAAAGCTCTTTGGGCAATCCATTTACTTAATTTGCGCTTTAATGGACCTACACCTTGCGCCCAAGCAATTGTTTGCAAACCCATTCCCTGAGCTAATCCCATCAGCCCCCCGTAATAAATCGGATTTCTAGCACTTGTGGCATCCTGCATCAAGCTGCCGCCGCCCCAAATAAATAAATCCGATCGCTTTAGTTCATTGAGCAATGCAAATACTGAATAGCGATCGCTAGCTTCGACCTGATGCAAATTTTCGGTAGCTTTGGGACTAGCAGACAAGACAAGTGGTTGGACATTCTTGGGCAGCATTTGCAACAATGTGGCAAGCAAAGCCTCATCGCCCCCATTGCCCATTCCATAATATCCACATAAAACCGCACGTCGCATACTTCTCGTCCCAAATATTTTTTAGTGTCGCCGCAATTCTTACGGGATATCATTGTCGCGCATTTTCACCAACAAAAGCCAAAAGAAGGGTAACGGCGCTTTGTGCCGCCACTCTTCTTTTGGCTTTTCTCCCAAAACCAAGAAATTTTTTGAAAGTGTTGCTTCGCAACACTTTCAAAAAATTTCTTGGTTTTAGTTTGAGCGCAAAGCGCTGTGAATTAGGCAATTTCGATAAAAGTGGCACTCATGACTAGGGTTACACCAATTAATAACCAAATAATTGGCATATATTCAGGACTGATAAAGCTATTGCCCAATTGCATCAAAGCGATCGCCATACCCGTGATGCTGGCGAGCATAATCGCCCATAACCAATGCAAACTAATTCGACTATATCGCTTCTTGGATTTTTTTAAGAGTTTTGGGTATGTAGTTGGCAGATAAACCTGAGTCTGTGGCGATCGCTTTGTCATTGAACGATGCGCAATTGCTTGAGGCAAGACTAAATTTTTGGAGGAATTTGGTAATATTTTGCTGGGGACTTGGCGAGAAATATTTTGACTAAATCTTGACTTTAGCTGTCTGCGTCTTTGGTAGATGCGTTTTTCAATTTTCTTGAGCCGAAACCAGAATATTAACAACAGAGAAATTGCAATTGCTCCAAGAGCGATCGCTAGTTTGACTAAAAAAAGCAGCAAGTCTATGTTTTCTTGAAGGGATAAAACAATTGCCATATATGCTGCAATCAAGCCAAATTGCGGATTTACTAGGTAGCATTGTTTCATCTCACTCTAAAAATCGCGAACTAGAAATCGTCAGCAAAATTGTCATCAAAAACATGACAATTAAACTAATACCAATTCACAGAAGTGTCACCACACTTCTGTGAATTAAAAACCAAGCCCTGTAAGGGTTTTGAAAGCACAAAATGGCTACCCCATTTTTGCTTTGGTAGCTTACGTTACTTTGCAGCTCAAAGCGCTGTAAAATCCAAAGCTTTGGCTTAAGTTTGACTGCTCAAGTAAGTCAATTCCACATTTGGGGCAAGAGTAATCACATCACCATTACATAAATCATAGGAAGAGGCAATCTTCATATGGTGGTTGATAATTACGCCATTGACACTGGGCTTCCCAGAAAGATCGCCATTAATAATTCGATATAAATAGCGCCCTCCCTCCCCAGGCACACGCAGCAACACCGCATGTTGGCGAGAAACAAACCGCGAATAAAGCTGAATATTATTATTCACATCCCGCCCAATCGTGTACTTTAAGCCATCAAGTGCGAGTTTTCTACTACCTCTCGCATCTGTGATTAATAGCGTGTGACTAACGTTTATTTCGCTCATTAGCTCACCAAAAAAAGAAGTAGATGTGGCTTACCAGCGAAAAGTATATGCTACTGGTAGACATTTGGTTTAATCTCGCTCTACTTTACTCTACAAATGGATTGAATTATAGAGTTTTTCTCAAAAGTTAGCGAATCTCTGCAATTTGTGGAGCATCTGTGCAGTTACAAATGTGCATTTACAAAATGTACATTCAAATAGTTTATTAAAACCTAGTCTTTAAGTTGCCCTAGTCTTTAAATTATTTTTGGCGCAAGATACAGAATATGAACATCAGGCGCAAAAGTGACAATATCGCCATCTTGTAGATCATAGGAAGAAACTTTGCTGATCGCGTTTAAGACAATCCCATTTTTGCTGAGTTTACCAGAAGCACTACCATCAATAATCCGATAAGTATCAAGGCGATCGCGGTGGTGCACCTTGCATAGGATGGCATGATATCTAGAAACAAAGTCTGAGTTGAGGTGGACAGTGTTATCAGGTTCTCGACCAATGGTGTATTGACTATCTACTAACTTAATCTTACGAGTTCCACTGTTGTCAGTTACTACTAATGTGTGTTCAGGCGAAAGGTTAACACTGATTTCAGACTCTTCATGAGTTGTTCTTGACATATTTTTAGTACTTCACCTTAGTTGAGTGAGCTAGTTAAACTATTGTGAGCAATGATTTGCGAAGTCTATCTTAATCCGCCTATTTTAATACATGTCATTAAATGGGGCAGTAAGTCAGTTGGTTATACAATACTCAGTTAAAACCTGCTATATCGGAGAAATATTTTAGTGGATGTTACGGAGATCGCACGCCAGACTCAGATTTTATCTCAGCGCCTGAGCATTGCTCAGGACTATCTTTGACGTACCTGCGATCGCAGCCAAAATTAGTGATCTGGAACAAACGGCTGCTCAACCTGAGTTTTGGGAAAATAGTGACCAAGCCCAAAAAACAATGCGTGAGTTAGATGCGCTCAAGTCTTACCTCGAAAAATTTGATCGCTGGCATCAAACCATCGAAAATCTGGAAGCGATCGCAGAACTGTTAACCCTTGAGGAAGATCCCTCTCTTGTAAATGAAGCCAAACAAAGCTTGGCTCAAATACAACAAGAGATGGATCGATGGGATCTAGAGCAATTGCTGTCAGGAACCTATGACAAATACGATGCGATTTTAACAATCAATGCTGGTGCTGGTGGTACAGACTCTCAAGACTGGACGGAAATGCTGCTACGAATGTATACCCGTTTTTGTGAGTCCCAAGGCTATAAAGTGGAGATTTCGGAAATTTCTGAAGGTGAAGAGGCGGGAATTAAGTCCGTAACTTTGCTAGTCCATGGACGCTATGCTTATGGCTATCTCGCGCCTGAAAAAGGTACTCATCGCCTCGTGCGGATTTCGCCTTTTAATGCCAATGACAAGCGCCAAACTAGTTTTGCTGGTGTGGAAGTAATGCCACTACTAGAAGAGGACATCGATCTTGATATTGATCCGAAAGAACTAGAAATCACGACAACCAGAGCAGGTGGTAAAGGGGGGCAAAACGTCAACAAGGTGGAAACAGCAGTACGCATTACCCATTTACCCACAGGAATTTCAGTACGCTGCACACAAGAGCGATCGCAATTACAAAATAAAGAAAATGCGATGCGATTGTTGAAAGCTAAGTTGTTAATCATCGCCCAAGAGCAACGCGCCCAGAAAATTGCCGATATTCGAGGAGATATGGTGGAAGCAGCTTGGGGTAACCAAATTCGCAACTATGTGTTTCATCCTTACCAATTAGTCAAAGATTTACGCACGGGTGAAGAAACTACAAATATTCAAAATGTGATGGATGGAGACCTTGAACCTTTCACTCAGTCATATTTGCGGCAACAAAATCAGCCAATTTGAGTCAATATTTTTAGATATGGGGACATGCAAAACCCTAAAAGATTACGTCCTTAGTATTTTTGACAAGTAATGGCGATTGATTATGAATAATTGGCATCAGAGGCATTTGGTTGGTTTAAAGCGATTAGCCTATAAACAAACCCAAAATCTAGGTTTAACATCGGTTCAAAGTGATTTTAAAGAGCATTTAAAAAAATCTCTAGGTCAGGGGATAGGTTTAACTAGCTTATTTGGGCTATGCATGATCATCGGCACAATTGTTGAGCCAATGATCAGTGGTAATCGCATAGCTGTATTTGCTGAAACCTGTGTGAAACCATCATCTTTGCAAAATTTTCTTAACAAAGTTACTTTGGGCGAAGATAATATTGATCGCTATGCTGCTGCTGCCAATGCGATCGAAAATAAACGTCTAGAAATTTTTAGAGCTGCTAAGAGTAACCCTAGTTGGAGTGCCGTCGCTAGTCTTGCAGAATCAAAACAAACTAGGGTCTGCGATCTTGCGTCTCCTCCTCAATTTTTGCAAGCGCTCTGCAATCAGCTACGTAGTTATAGTGAGGAAGAAATTTGTCGGCATGGATTTACGGCTAAAGAGTTTAATCAAATTACGCTAGAGCAGAAACAAAATCCACAACTGCGAAGCCTAATCCAAAGCAAGCAAATTCAACTAAGAGGCGTTAGATAAAAAAATAAAAAACGAGAAGCATCACTTCTCGTTTTTTTTGTGGCGAGATTTTGTTTGCTAAAACGTCCAAAATCGTCTATAAGAAACAAGGCAAAATCAGACATATATGGCAATAGTGATGATTGTTTTTTCTTGTCCTATTGACAATGGTCACTTACAGTCTATAATCCCTCCATTGTTTAGTATGCCCAGTGCTACAAAAGCTACAAAACTCATAAAGACACGCTTATGTTCGGCTTAAAATTTGGCGCAAAGTCTAAAAAAGGCATCGGAATCGAAATCACTTCCGAGAAAGTAAACCTAGTTCAATTACGCCGTAAGGGGCAATCTTCTTACAAGCTAGTGACGTATGGTAGCGTCGAGCTTCCTGAGGGCACTGTTGAAGAAGGACGCATTCTCGATCCTGTAGCGCTGGGAGAAGTTATTCGCAGTTTGCTAGCAGACAAAAAAATAAAAGTTAAGAAGGCTGCCACGGCTTTACCCGGTCGCGAGACAGTGAGTCGTTTGATCCGCTTACCTGCGGAAATTCCTGATTTAGAATTGCGCGAGATGGTTCTTAATCAAGAAGCTAGCCTCTACCTACCTTTTCCTCGTGAAGATGCTGATGTGGATTATCAAAAGCTGGGTACGTCTCTTGATGATGACGGTATCGAGCGAATTGAGATTCTGATGGTGGCTACACCTAAAGAGGTCACAGATAGCTATATGCAGGCTTTGGAAATAGCACAGCTACAGGTTGATGTTGTTGAAGTTAGTAGTTTTGCCCTCATTCGCGCCATGCACAATGAGCTAGCAAGATTTAGTACTTTAGCGGAAGCCGTGGTGATCGTTGATATTGAGTACGATGCTACGGAAATTACTGTAACCGTCGATGGAGTTCCGCAATTTTCGCGAACCTTTCCAATTGGCACTGCTCAAATTCAAAATGCTCAATTGCGTGCTATCAACCTTCCTCCACGACGGACAACGGATATGGAGATGTTGAGTTCGACAGTTGTACCTGTGCAGTCTATGGATGCAGCAAGTCTTGCAGGTGGCGGCGGAACTCCAGGTGATGCTGCAATTATGCGAGTTGTTGGTGATCTATCCGACGAACTAAGACGCTCAATTGACTTCTATACCAGTCAGTCTCCTGGCTCGGATGTTGTACAGCTACTGATTGCAGGACCTGGCGCTTGTATTGGTCAATTAAATGAGTTCTTCAGTCAACGTCTTGGTATTGCTGCAGTAGCAGTTGATCCGCTTACTGCTGTTGGTGTTACTGTCGATGGCGATATTCCCATTGAGGAACGCATGGCGATGTCTGTTGCTCTAGGTTTAGGTTTGAGGGAGGTTTAAAAAGCCGTTATGTATACACTTGATATTAATTTTTTAAGCGATCGCGTTGCTGATGAAGCCCAATCAGCCGAACGCCAACCAATTGCGGATTCCCAATTTTTAATTTATGGCGGTGCGGCAGCTGTAGTTGCCTTTGCCATAGTTGGGGGTGCGTTTTTTGTTCTCAACGCGCAAAATGAAGGTATTCAACAAGAGCTTTCTGCTTTAACTGCTAAAGAATCCCAATTAAATAGTAAGCTTACGGCTTTGAAGACTCAAGAAACTGAACTACAGGCTATTCAGGCAAGAACAGGAGAACTAGTAAATCTGTTTGTTGGTAATTTTCCTGTAAGTGCGATCGCTGATGACATCAGAAAACGCACTCCTATTACAGTGCAAGTAGAGGCGATTACTCAAGCATCAGTTGCAGCAACGGCTACGGAGCGCGCAGCAACCACAATTTCTTTAACTGGGAAGGCAACTAGCTACAATGAACTAAATGATTTTCTATTACTACTTAAAGCATCGCCTTTACTAGAGGATAAAGAAACAGTATTAGTTTCATCAATTTTACAACCAGGGACTTCTGATAAAAACTTTAACTTGGTCAACTTCCAAATCCGCACAGCTATTACCTCAAAAAGTCCTGCAGATATATTGCCTGACCTCCAAAAGACAGGAGCTGATGGCTTAGTTACCAGAGTTAATCTATTAAAGCAACAGGGAGTGATCAAATAAAATGGCAAACGTTGGAGCTGCTTCAGGAATTGAAGGAGTAGGAGGTGGCGTAACTCTATTTGGCATCACCTTTACTTCAAAGATTTTAGGAATCTTGATTGGCGTTGGTGGCGTTGCTTTGGCTGCTTATGTGGCTAGTACTTATGTAATGCCAATCTGGGACTCAGTGCAGTCTGGTCAACAAAACATTGCAACTAAGAAGACTAATGTTACGGCATTAGAAGGGCAAGTGGCAAGTAAAGGCAACATTGCTCAAAAAATTGAGGAGGCAAATCAGCAGAACAAATTTGTTCTATCTCTTTTACCAAATGTTGATAACATTGATACCCTAATCCGCGATATTCAAGAGCAGATTCCCAAAACTATTGTGATTGCTCTGCCTCCAGATTTTTCCTATGAGCTAGCAGGGACTCTAAGGACTTTTCAGCCCGCAGCACCAGAGATAGGGGCGCAGTATAAAACCTACTCCTTTACGGTTGGGTTTGATGGCAAGTTTGAAGATGTTCTTACTACAATTCAAAAAATTGAGCGTTTAAAGCCCTTACTAGTAGTCAAGGATTTAAAACTAACTAAGAAAGCTTTACCGACTACTACTTTCAAGTTTTCACGCCCGATCGCTCCTGGCAAAGAAAAAGACATCTTAGATAGCTTACCGCCTTTAATTGGTGCAGATTTTACCCTGCAAGCTTTTGTACCAAAAACTGAAGAGGAGCTTAAGGCTGCTGCTGCCGCTGCGCCACCAAAATAAATATTGACAAGGGGCTTAAGCCCCTTGTTAATGCACTGATTGCTGATTGCCCTAATTTACAGGCATATTATTTTTTTGATCTGAAATTGACAAAGTGTGGTATAATCTCGCACCATAATCGCGTCAATTCTGTCTTGGTTATGTCGTTCTTTGAGTTAGGGCATGTTCAAGTTTCAACAGATTACTACAAAGATTAAGTGTATTGAGTTCCGTGAGGAACAAGAGGAGTGTAATTATGAATGCTAAATTGAATGATAGGTTGAATGCGAATTTGAATGGTAAGTCATTAGCTTGCTGGTTCCTGATTGCTGCGAGCTGCCCGCAGGTTTTAGCGATCTCGCCTGTCCAAGCCCAAAATGCTACCCAAAGCCCTGTTTCTGCAAATCAAACTGATGTAGTAGCTGTAGCGAGTCGGATTACCGACATTAATACCAGTGTGACTGATGAGAGTCTCAGCCTCACTTTAAACTTTGCCAGTAGCGATCGCCCTCAAGTCACCTATACAAAGCAAGGCAAGGCTTGGGTGGCGGTATTAAATGGAGCCCAGTTGCAATTAGGCAATGGTAATGCGAGCTATGCGAAGGCGAATCCTGCTCCAGGAATTACCGCGATCGAGGCAACTCAGTACGCGGCGAATAAAGTTCGTATTCGTGTGACTGCGAATGATCCAGAGATGCTTAAGGACTTGATTAAGCGTCAAGATACTGGTGACAGTCTCGTATTTAGTTTTGAGATGCAGCCCTCCGCAACACAGGCTAGTACGATTTCTGCGGTAAATGCACCTGAAACTGGAGTCATCAATAAAAATAATTCTGCAAATGTTGCTGATTCAGATCAAGTTTTAATTGCTCAAAATACCACTAATTCTTCTCTTGGAAAGCCATTATTTGAGCCAAAGGTGACAATCACCAATCCTGATGGAAAGACTCGCGTAGCACAAAATACTGGTTCCAATACTGTAAGACCACCAGTTGCGAATCCAGTAACGCCACAACTGCCAGGTCGAGTGCCTGGTGTTGTCCCACCTTTCCGCCAAATCAAGACTCCGCCTGTTGGTGACATTGCCACGACAACATCTAAACTTCGAGCCGATATTGTTGAGCTTGGTACGGCTGAACGTGTACCAAGAATTACCTTGCGTGATGCTCCTGCGATCGAGGTTCTGACTTTGATTGGTCGTGTAGCTGGGTTAAGTGTAGTTTCTGCAGAAGCTCCTGCGGAAACTGGTGCAGCGGCTGCTCCCGCAGCATCCACTAGCGGAGCAACAGGACTAAAACAGCCAGTTAGCCTCTCGATTGAGAATGAAACTGCTCAGGATGTTTTCAATAATGTTTTGCGTATTTCTGGGCTAGAAGCCAATCGCATTGGGCAGACCATCTTTGTGGCGACGAAACTTCCTGTAACACTGAAAAACTTAGTCAGCAAGAGTTATCGACTCAATCAAATCACGACTGGTGAAGCCTCAGCTTACTTGATTGGTCTAGGTGCTTCCCGTGTTGTCAGTCGTCAACGCCCTATTCCTGGTGTGCAGACAGCGACACTTGGTACTGCTGCTCAGGCGATCATCAACGTTACGACTGAAGCTGTACCAACTCTGGAGACTGTTAGCATTACACCTGAATCTGGCGCAACTCCATTACTAAAAGGTTTGCAGGTAATAGCAGAAGAGCGTTCTAATTCTTTGACTTTGGTTGGTTCACCTAAGCAAGTAGAATATGCTGAGGCTCAGCTTGCAAGGTTAGACCTGCGTAAACGTCAAGTTATGGTTAACGTCAGAGTGCTAGAAGTCGCTGTCAATAATGGTCAAACTCTCTCAGGTGGAATTACCTCATTTGGTGGAAATCCAACCATTACCCAATCGGCTACCACTTTCAGTAATAATACGTTAGGGATTTCTCTCAGCAGTAATAATCCTATAGCACTACCAACATCATTCATCGCTGCACTTTCAGCATCAATTTCAAATGGAAGTGCTAAGGTAATCACCGATCCTAATCTAACTGTTCAAGAAGGTGAGACAGCAACGATTGCCCTAACAGATCAGGTTATTAACAACATTACTTCTACTTCTGTTGCTTCTACTACAGGTGGTCCGCCCACTACTACAACTACAGCAACCTTTGCTCAGGTTGGCTTAACTCTTGCTATTCAAATCGAGAGAATTGATGATAATGGATTTATCAATTTGTCAGTGTCTCCAAGAATAGCCACACCTTTAGATCGTGTTGCTCTGGTTTCCACTGCTGGGAATAATTTTATAATCCCAATTTCAGAGAGAGTCTTGAACTCTGGTAGAATTCGCTTACGTGATGCTCAAACATTGGTGTTATCAGGAGTTATTCGCGATTCTGATTCTGAAGCGGTGCAGAAAGTTCCTCTTCTTGGGGATATCCCAATTATTGGAGCTTTATTTAGAACAACTACCACAACTAATAGACGTAGTGAAGTGATCATTATCGTCACTCCCCGCATTATTGATGACAGCCAAGATGCAAACTGGGGTTACACCTATCAGCCAGGACCTGAAGTACAGAAAGTTCTAGACAGCAATCAACGCAAGGTTCAATAGACCTTCACGTTTTCCTTCTTCATTTACACTCCCTTTTTTACAGCCTTGGAAATATTTCCAAGGCTGTTTTTATTTTTTGGAGGGGCTTAGCATTCCCGTCGCAATCCATAAATTTTCAGATCACCTTAATTCGGGAATGCTAAGCCCTAACCTCGCAACGCAGGGACAATTTGTCTGTGAGAGCGGAGAGGGCTTAGCATTTGCGGAGCAATGTTGCTGTGGTGGGTTTAAAAATTGTGGCGCAAATGCTAAGCCCCTACGGTTCTATTGTTTCAATCTTCAGGTAAATATTGAGGATTCAAAACATCCGATCGCTCAAATGGACAAATTTCTGGAAACACCAAAATATCCAGCCCTGTCTCCTGAGCCGCGATCAATCTCGCATCTTGATAGCATTCTGCAAACACATCTTCAAAATAAGGCTTAAGACTAGGACTCTTTTTGAAAGCTCTAGTTAAACGGAGAGAATGCTCAGTAATAGACGCTTTCCAGCTATTAGTTCTCTTTTGAGGTTGATATTTCCATTTGAGTAGATGCTGCAAAACCCTAATCAAATTACTTTCCAAAGCATCTTTGCGATTATTCCCCATATCTTCAACTTCTTCAGCAAGATTCTCCAAATCCAATTTCTCGATATCTCCTTTGCGTAATAGATTGACAGTTTCCGTCAGCCAAAGATTAAAGTCAGTTTCGTATAAAGCTTTTGCTGTATTCATAAAAAAAGTCAGTATATACTTGATCAGGCTACGAGCTATTTTAGCCTAGTAAAAATATTTTTTTGAGCTTGCAAAAAATGTGCGCCACTGTGCCATAATTACAAAGCATTAAAAAATGCCCTCATGGCTCAGGGGTAGAGCATTCCCTTGGTAAGGGAAAGGTCGCGAGTTCAAATCTCGCTGAGGGCTTATTCTTATTAGAATGTCTTTTTTTAACTAGTCAAAATCTAGCAAATTTAGGTAAAGTTAAATACGAGGTAAATTAATGTAACACAATATTGCCTATCCCCTGTATTTTGCTGGCACATACCTTGATGTTGTTAGGGTTTAAGACAAAACTCAAACTTAATAATAAACAGCAAACTACGTTAGCTAAACATGCTGGTGTTGCTCGCCATGCTTGGAATTGGGGGCTAAGTGCGACAAGATTTATTCTTGATCACAACAAACAAAATCCTGATAGCAAGATCAAGTTTCCATCTGCCATTGACCTGCATAAACTACTAGTCAAAATAGTAAAACCTGAATATCCTTGGTACTACGAAATATCAAAGTGTGCTCCTCAGTATGCTTTAAGGGATCTACGCAATGCTTGGGACAGATGTTTTAAGCAAATATCAAATCCGCCCAAATTTAAAAAGAAGGGACGGCATGATTCATTTACTCTCGACGGCATTATTAAAGTCAAAGGCGATAAGTGTATCCAAGTTCCCGTTATAGGAAAATTACGAACTTATGAGCGGTTGCCACAAGTACCGATTAAAAATGTCACTATTAGCCGTCAAGCCGATAGTTGGTTTATCTCTTTCAAGATAGAACTTAAGGAACGCCCACAGATTCAAACTGATTGTCCTGTTGGTGTTGATCTTGGTTTACTTAGTTTTGCCAAATTGTCTACAGGCGAAACTATAGACGCACCAAGACCATTTAAGACATTGCAAATCAAGTTAACCAAACTCCAATGGCGTAATCGCAATAAACAAATTGGTTCTAATAATTGGCGCAAAGCTCAAATCAAGATTGCTAGGCTTCATGCTCGTATTGCTAATATTCGCAAAGATTTCATTCATCAGTTCACTACAAAATTAGCTAAAAACCACAGCGAAATAGTGATTGAGGACTTGAATGTATCAGGAATGTTATCTAATTGCAAACTGTCTAAGGCGATCGCTGATAGCGGTTTTTATGAAACTAGTCGCCAATTAACCTATAAGACTAATCTCTATGGCAGTAAATTAATTGTTGCTGATCGTTGGTTTCCATCATCGAAGCTATGCTCTTGTTGTGGCAGAAAAAAGGATGTTTTGCTTTTATCAGAACGTTTTTATAGCTGTGAATGTGGATGGATTTGCGACAGAGATTTTAATGCTGCCATCAATTTAGTACGGCTAGTTAAGTCGGATTTTATGCCTGTGGATAAGAAGGAGCCTTCTCCCTTAGCCGAAGCAGGAAGTAAACAGCAAATTATGGTTCAGGTTGCTCTGGGCTAAATTTGCATAGGTTTTATTTAACGGAAAGGTCACGGGTTCAATATCACTGTTTCTGAAACTATCACCTAAATAATTGCAGATATATTTTTGTTTTTGGTTATTGCCGATCGCTTTCTAGATCGAAAATTACTTTTTGCCAATACCAAACTTCAGGCATATTTGGTTTTTCTTGTTTGGCAATATCGATCAGACGTTGTGCGATCGCCATATTGCCGCCGACTAAACCGAGTAACCGTTGTTGTAACTCTAAGCTAGGCATTTGCATCAAATCTATAGAAGCCTCAGCTTTGGCAAGTTGACGCTTCTGTTCTTTGGTTTGTTTTTCTAGTTCTGATTGCCAGAGATTGATGCGCGTAAGGGCGTATTGATAGCGCTCATGGAGCAACTGGTTAAACCAAATATTTGCCGCCTGTTGGTAGTCATCGATCGCCCCCTTAAGATCGCCAAAGTCATATCTTGCCTCAGCACGATCGCAATAAAGTTGAGGACTCTGATTATTTAAAGCTAGCGATCGCGAAAAATCTTCGATTGCGGTGCGATAGTCTTTGAGCTTGAGGTAGGCTTTAGCTCGATGGCTATAGATTTCGCTATTGCTGGGATATTCACGGATTAACTCATTAAAATCAGCGATCGCTCCCTGCGCGTCCCCAATTTCCACGCGAATTTTGCCACGACCGATGCGAACTTCTGGGTTTTGCGGTTCTAGAAATAGTGCTTGGTTAAGATCTTTGAGCGCACTTTGAGGATCGCCTAGTTTGCTTAAGACTAAGCCACGCAAGCAGATAGCCTTCACATTTTTGGGGTCAATTTGTAAAAGCCAATTGAGATCGATCAGAGCATTTGTATAGTCACTCTTGTCAATTTTATGGTGCACATTTGCAAATAGATCTTCTGTTGATGGTGGTAATAGAGCTTCTAGAGGTTTATAGCTCTCGATGCAACGACGGCAATTGTCTTCATCACGAAGTTCTAAAAATAAACTAGCAGCTTTTTTGTAAGTAGCGATCGCCTTTTCGATTTGGTTTTGTTGCTTATAGGTCAGGCCTAGTAACTGATGCGCGATCGCCGATTTGGGGTTAATTT
>Ga0172367_10006412_pt1 | contig 13864 bp, 11 predicted proteins | sample Lak10m_FD_114542 | JGI IMG/M metagenome (GOLD analysis project Ga0172367, IMG submission 114542) | Freshwater microbial communities from Kabuno Bay, South-Kivu, Congo - kab_022012_10m | ecosystem: Environmental > Aquatic > Freshwater > Lake | place: Democratic Republic of the Congo: South-Kivu... | reverse complement strand
TTCATGCACTTTTTTTATCGGGACGGACTATATATAAAGCGATGGATCGATAACACTTCACGGTGAATGGGTTGTTTCATATTGAAGTGATTTTATTAATTATTTTGAAAGATCTAACCACCCCCATCTCATTCAGAAACAGATGTGCAAAGTTTGGACAAGTATTCATCAATTAGACTGGTAAAATTTAATTAACTCCCTTAAAATTTTGGAATGGTCCCACTTATTATTTTTAATTCAGGTAAGGGTGACGAATCCATGAGTATCAAGACCAAAACTAATTGCAAAGTAGCTGCTTGCTACCCGGTTGGTCGTTTTTTGCAATCTTCAGGAAGCAGGCTTCCGTCCCCCTTTCGGACGGATCTTGGCCTCTCTTCCAAGGAGATTTGGAAAAAGAACCAAAATGGTTTTAGTTTAATTGGACTTTTAATGAGTCTGACAGGAATGGCTTTTTTTTCACTTGTCGTATCAGAACTTTTGGTGAACTCGACCAAACTTTTTCAAGTTGGCTTAAATCCAGGGACTCTTATTGACACTCTCCATTCGAACGGAATGCAATATGCTAGAAATTCTGACCGATTGAGAAATTCCATTTTGGAACATGAATCAGGCAGATTTCAAAATTGCTTGAAGCAAAGAGGAACGGGATGCATGGGCTTCGCCAGAGGTTTTAAACCTCTGGATGACAGTTCGATACCTGATTTGAATCGAGTCTTTTCGGTAACCAATGGATTTCGCCATTGCAAATCAACTCAGCCGACTCGAAACTGTCCTATTCTGCGTAAGACTGAATATCGCCTCGTGTGTGGCCTACCAACCGCCTGTCAAGGAGTTGAGGTTAAGGTAGAGACCACCTATTTGCGAACTGGTCGTGATACTAAGCAATTTGCAGATCGACAAGGAAGTTTTTTTATTTCGTCCTTAGCTCTTTTTGACCGCTCGGCCATTAATTTTGCATGCTCCCTCAATCATGGGGAATTTCTGACCAAAATTGATTATGCCAGCTTAACTGGAATCTGTGAGGGCTTTACTGGTAGAAATTCAGCACCTTCCAATGCTCCCCTCAGAATTTTTGCAACTCCGGAACTAACTTCTGATTATCAAGTTATGGAGAATACAAGTTGTTCCGGCCCCGGAATAGGTTTGGGTACTGTAGGTCTTTTTTCAGGTCAGTCCGTCTGCAGGGGTCCACAATGAATAATTTTTATTTAATGAAAAAAAATGGATTTACGATCATTCAGGCATTGATTGTATCTGGAATCTTAAGCTTTTTAGGCTTAGTCATGATTTCTACAATGAAAGGGGTTTTTAATGAAGGAATGAAGACCCGAATAATTTCTCGACAAACCGAACTTGAAACTAGAATTCTGACGGCTTTGAGAAATCCTGGCACCTATAGCGATGCCCAGAAAAACGAAATGAAACTTGGAGGTGCCCCCTCTCAATTGGATATCAGAGATCAAAAAAATCGACTCGTTGCTACTATTGGGCAGATTCAATATCTTCAATTGGATGGCAGGCCCTGCAGTTCATCTAAATTTGGCACAGGCATTTGTCGACTGTCTGCTGAATTCAATATCAATTGTGGAAGCGTTGGTTCTCCGGTACCCTGCAAGGCGGCCTATCGGATCGCTGGAAAATATGACAAAAACAATACTTTTTCAAATTTGGGGGTTAAGACAGAAGGTCCCTTCAATTTAACAACAGATTATGATGTCACCATCCCCTATGATATTTACGGCGGCAAACAGAATCCCGGGGAATGTATAAATGCCAATGGCTTTTTAGCAGCAACTGGCTTTCAGAGGGACACGGGAGAATTAAAATGCGTCAAAAAGCCGCAAACTTCTTGTGCCCCCCAAACGGTGGGTAAACGAATTAAGTATGAGCCCACAACCAATACCTTAGAAATGAATTGTGTCCCATCAACAAACTTAAGTTGCCCTTCCAATTATCTACTTACGAGATTTGTTCCATCGACAACGGTCAAAGATGGCGCCATTCCAACGGGAAGTTGTGTTTTTATTGGCGTCAAATCAGTCCCCTGGGCTTCTACAAGCGGGGAACAACCTGCCAACCCAACAAATCCAGGGTCCTATATCTACGGACGATTTTGCCCAGAACATTATACAGCAGTTCCAACCTGCACAGTTGTCAATATTTCTGCAAAATCTAAAAAATGTGGAACCTGTGAATGCGAATGCACGGGAGAGGGTGCGACTCGAAAATGTAAAACATGCGGTGGAAATACTTTGGATCCAGTACCTGGGTCTTGCAGTTATACGGTGTATGGGACCGATGTCGAAGCATCGATTCAAATCCCCGTGCAGCCCAAATGTCCCTGTGGACCAGGCCGCCCCTCGTGGGATGCAAAAATCCAACTGAGTGGACAATGCCAACTCGCTGAACCTGAGGAGGTTGGAGCCCTATGAAGAAAACTTTATTGTTCAGGTCTTCAGGTGATGCCTTGGTTCTAACTATTATTGCACTGGCCGTGGTGTCCGTCTTCTCAATGGTGGCTTTGGATTTGGCAAAAACGGACAGAGAATCTAGGAAGCGGGCCAGAATAAAATCCGCGATGACCACTCTTCAACAAAAAATCTTGGAATTGGCTTCTGAACCATCGACTTATACAGGTTGCGATTCAATCACTGCCAGTAACTGTCAACTGAATACGGATCTTTTCAAAAGGTTTACGGATGCACAGACTCCTATTCCAGGGGCCCAATGTCCGAATCCTGAAGTTCCCTGCGGAGTCGAAGTAGCAGTACCAATAATTACAAAGGATCCTCTCAAGGGAAATTTTAAATTCCACACAACCATTGATTACAAAGGAATTGATTATTCAATACACAGTTATGTGATCGATCAGGAAATCCCTAAAGAAATTCTTCAGGCAACTGAATACAACTGCACAAATTCACCAGGATCGCCCTTGTTTAAAGGCTATAATCGCAGCGGATTTGACGTTTTTAATAATGATAAAATGGGGCGCCCTATCTGCCGAGGAATTCCCCAATGCATTAGGGGACAATATATTTCGGGAGTCAATTCAAAAACTTTGGCTCCAAATTGTTCACCATTACCCTCTAATTGGGTGGATTGTGGAATAAGCCAATTTGTTTCTGGTTTCCAATGGCATGGCGACCTCACAGAGACCCATAGTTGTTCACCTCGCATTGATCCATTTAGCACAGCACTTTGGTGGGATGGCGGAGAGCTCGAGATAGATCCTGGAGGTGGCCCTTCAAAAAAACCTCTCAGAGTGACCATCGATTCTTTGTCACCAGCGTTTCAACTGGATAGCCTAGCGTATTTAGCCAACAAAGGCGTGCAAAGTTGGGCGCATTTTGCAGCGACCTTCAGTCGTAAAATCAGCGCTGGTGATTGTGGAAAAATCAAGCTGCATAATGATACAAAGAACTATTTTGTTCCAATTCCTGGCTCTTTTGGATTTTGTTCGGTGGAAATCAACAAGGCGAGAATCACGTTTAGAGGTGATGCCCTTTGTAAAGGATTTTTATGTAATGCTGACTGGTATACTATTACTGTAGAGGCAGGAGCAGGGACAGCAAAAAACGATGGCTCTTCGAGTAAAAAGGCGACAAGACAATTTAAGGCAGATCCCCACTAACGCGTACTTTGAATTTGGCAAGGGCTATTTGTCTTCCAAGCTATAAACAAGATTACTTGTAGGAGAAAGAGAATCGCTGACCACCTCAGGAGTTGAATATTGAATGATCATTTTTTCGATCTCTGCTGCCGTCGCATTGGGATAATGCTCCAACATTAAAGCCACAACCCCTGTCACATGGGGAGCCGACATGGATGTTCCACTTTTAATTGATGAATCCGAAGAGTTCTTAATTCCCGCCGATAAAATATCAACTCCCGGAGCAAAAACATCGACACATTTTCCAAAATTCGAAAAGGCCGCACGCTGATCCTTGCTGTCCGTAGCACCCACCGTAATCACCCCCGGAATATGGGCCGGAGATTGCTGACAGGCATCCTCTTCACTGTTGCCTGCAGATGCAACCACAACACCGCCGGCTTCAAGTATTTTAGCAACAGCTGCATCCACCGGTTCAGATAAGGGGCCGCCTATAGAAAGATTAATCACAGCAGGTTTTTGCAAGTGAGTTGCAATCCAATCAAAACCTTTGAGAATAGCACTTTCATTTGTTTGGCCACGACATCCGAAAGTACGAACGCCAATCAAGTTCACATCTTTTGCGACTCCGTAAGTTCTTCCTCCAATGGTAGCTGAGGTGTGAGAACCATGACCATGACAGTCCCCAACATCGACACCACTTCCAAATTTAACACCCTCCGCTTTAAATCCGATGCTGGCTCTTCCCCCATATTCATCATGATCCAAGCGAATTCCAGTATCCAAAACATAGACATTGACGCCTTTGCCTGTATAACGATATTGATAGACCTCATCATTGGGTCCTTGGTGTTGATCAATCCGAGTTATTCCCCAAACCCCGGAATCTTCTGATTTAAGATCATCCTCCGTTGTTACGTTATCTAAAGTAAACACGTGATCGGGATAAACCGCTGCCACCCTCTGATCTCGACGCAAAGTTTCGACCTGAAGTGAGCTTAAATCCCCTGCAAACCCATTCAAGACAGAGTCATAAATAAAAAACTCTGATGTGGGTGAGTCTGATTCTGTCTTATTCAAAACTGCTGAAGAGATTGATGTAAAAGTAGAGGCCAGAAATTGAGAGGTCGAAACTCCAGATTTTAAGCGAATAATAAATCGTCCAGGAATGACATCGCCTCGAACCAAAGTCGGCGACAGCGCCGCTTGCCCAGACTTCTCAACGCCCATTGACTTTCTGGTATTGGTTAGAACTCCCCCGATAGCCACAGCCATTAAAATTCCCGTAGCGAAAACTCTGATTCCTTTTTTGAATAGCAATACCTTCATCGCTCCCCCTTTTATTAATTTGTGGGGGGGACTTTAGGAGAAGCTCTCTAAAAAGGCAATTCTTTTGATATTGCCTGCGCTTCCCTGAATCGGTTGCAATCAAGCAAGGTCATCTGGAAGGTTAAAAATCTCCGCCGCCATCATAACCAGACGGTGGCATCGGAGGTGGCGGGGGCGGAGGTGGAATATCTGGTCCACCATCGTAATCTGGAAAAGTCGGCGGCGGAGGAATATCCCCACCGTCATAGGGCCCTGAATCATAACTCGGAAAGTTGGAAGGCGGCGGAATGTAATTATCGTTGCCGCCAGAAGATCCTCCCAAGCCACTATTCTTGCTGCTTTTTCCTTTATATTGTCCCCCGGAAAGATTTCGTTTTTTTATGTCGTAACGCGGTCTATCTTTGAGATCGAGTTCTTCAATCTCGAACCTCGCCCACTCCTGGGTGTGCAATCCCTCCCTTTTCTGATGCTCATTTCTCTGACGGATAAATGTCTGACGAGCTCTCTCACGCTCCTCATTCCACTCTTCATTTTCAATTTTATGAAACTTAAATAACTTCATCCGGCGTTCTTGTTCTTTGATTTCTTGCTGGCCATGATTTTCATGGCGATATGCTTCCAATGCGGCCAATCGCTTGCGTTCCCATTTTTCTGTTTCGTCCAGGTAATCTCCTAGCCCCCGCACTCGATTTTGCTCGTATTTTTCATTTGCAGCTTGATGCTTCAGGAATTGCTGGCGCCGATTATCAACAACATTCATTTCCGCAGCCGCCAGAACAAAGGACTTTCCTCCAAAAAATAGAAATCCCACCTGAACTACAATAGACCTTATTTTCCAATCCTGCTTTTTCATTTCTCTAATAAAATCTAAAAATTTCATTTGTAATTCCACTCTTTTGAAAAACAGTTTTTTAAAATCGTAAATCCCGCAGCTTATACCAATTCCGATTACAAAGTAGCCCCAGGCGCGATTGAGGGAGGTGCGGAGGCCTGCTCCCTGCAGGTCGCACAAGACGACCGATCGAGCAACGATGGGATATGAAGTAACCGGAATTGGTATTATCATAAACAGCAACAAAACAAGTCTATTCTAGTCTAGCACCTTTTGAATCTTTTGAATACAGGGTCGTCACTAGAGTCGAGTCCAAAATTCTCATTTTGGAGGAGGTCTCCAGGATCCTCCAGATTTTTACTGGAATTGAAGAAGGAATGTGCTAGAACCAAAATTGCGAATTTTTTTCGAGAAGGAGATTGTTCATTATGGATTCATTGTCTCAAATTGGAGTTTTTGCTGCTGAAACATTTATTATTGTTTTCAGCATTTTGCTCATCATCATGGTCATTGCCCTCTTGACTGCTAAGGCTCAGCTTAAGCCTGAACTTGAAGTGGAGCTTTTACACCAAAAGTTCAAAGATTTGGCTGGCCTTTTAAAAGCCGAAGTATTGAGCAAGTCGGAACTGAAAAAAGAAATGAAAGAATTAAAGAAAGAGAAGAAGGCCGAAAAGAAGGAAGAAACTTCAGGTAAAAAGGTTTATGTGATTGACTTTAAAGGCGACGTTAAGGCTTCGCAAACTGAAAACCTCACCACCGAAATCAATGCCATTTTGGGAATTGCCACGCCTGCCGATGAAGTCGTTGTTCGCGTCGAAAGTCCAGGGGGCGCCGTTCCTGGCTATGGTCTGGCAGCATCTCAATTATTGAGAATTCGAGATCGTGAAATCCCCCTTACTATTTGTGTCGACAAAATTGCGGCCAGCGGAGGTTATCTCATGTCCGTAACTGCCAATAAAATCCTGGCTGCCCCCTTTGCCATTCTTGGTTCCATCGGGGTCGTTGCTGAGTTTCCGAACCTCAATCGACTCCTCAAAAAATACGATGTTGATTATAAAGAATACACCGCGGGAGACTTTAAAAGGACTGTCAGTCTTTTGGGAGAAATCACTCCAAAGGGTGAGGAAAAATTCAGAGAACAACTCGAATCGACACATCATTTGTTTAAGGATTTTGTCGCCAAATTTCGCCCTCAATTGGATCTTACCAAAGTTGCAACCGGCGAATATTGGTACGGAGATCAAGCGATTAAAATGGGATTGGTTGATGCCATCAAGACCAGTGATGATTATCTCATGAGTTTGGCCAAGGATCATCAAATTGTAAAAGTAAAGTTTGAGAAAAAACAAAGCCTCCAGGAAAAACTTTCAGGAGTATTAGGTCAAAGTGCTCGCAAGGCCTTGGTGCAAATATTCGATGAAATGACCCTTAGAAGACTTCCATAAGACTCAATGGAAGAATTTCTGAGTGGCTTGACGCAATCAATAAAGAAAAATTGAAATTAACGTGAATATCGTTCTTTACTTTAATAGGATCCTTATTGTAAGTCTGGGTTTGGAATCAAACCCGACTGATTCCAACCCCCAGAGGTCATGCTGTGAGTGAACAAATTGTTTTAGATGTTCAAGATCTTGAAACGACATTTCATTTGAAGACGGGTCCCTTTCGTGCCGTTCATCGAATTTCCTACCAAATTCAGAAGGGTAAAACTCTCGGAGTTGTTGGCGAATCAGGATGTGGAAAAAGTGTTACCTCCTTTTCCCTGATGGGCCTTATTGAAAATCCTGGAGCCATCACCCATGGAAAAGTAATTTTAAATGGGCGAGATCTTCTTAAATTGCCTGAGCGAGAAATGGAGAACATCCGAGGCCGTGAAATGGCCATGATTTTTCAAGAGCCCATGACGGCTCTCAACCCCGTATTATCCATTGGCGAACAAATTGATGAACAAATATTAAAACATCGATCCGTTTCTCCACGAGAAGCGGAAGAACGTTCCATTGAAATGCTTCATCTCGTTGGAATTCCTTCGCCGGCTTCTCGCTATGAAAATTACCCTCATCAACTTTCTGGCGGAATGCGCCAACGGGCGATGATTGCTATGGCGCTCTCTTGTGATCCCAGTTTTTTAATTGCTGATGAGCCTACCACGGCCCTGGATGTTACCATTCAAGCCCAAATCTTGGAGCTCATCCAAGAGCTGCAGGATAAAACTAAAATGACAGTGCAGTTTATCACCCATGACCTGGGTGTCATTTCGGAAATTTCAGATGAAGTTATTGTAATGTACGGAGGGACCCTCTGCGAACAAGCAGATACGAAGACTCTGTTTCAAAGTCCTCGCCATCCTTACACGGGGGCGCTAATAGGCTCGCGACCTCGTCTCGGGCATCGTTCCCATCGATTGCAAACGATTGAAGGACAAGTGCCGCCCCCTCATTTGCTACCTAAGGGTTGTCCTTTTTCCACTCGATGCAGTCGAGTCAAATCGGAATGCCACTCGCAACGTCCCCCTTTACAGACCCTCCCGAATTCAGCAAGTGCCACTTCCCATAAAGTTGCTTGCTTTAACCCTCTGTAATGAGTTCATATGCTAACGGAAGGAGCCCCTCGATGTCTGAAGAAATTATTTTAGAAGCAAAAAATATTCAGAAATATTTTCCCATAAAAAAGGGACTCCTTCGTCGCACCGTAGGTCAGGTTCGCGCTGTGGAGGACATTACTCTATCAGTTCGCCGAGGTGAAACTCTGGGCTTGGTGGGAGAAAGCGGATGTGGAAAGTCAACTTTGGGAAGAACTCTCATTCGACTTTACGAACCCTCTTCGGGATCTCTGAAATTTCGCGGCAAAGATTTTCTGAGTCTTCGAGGGGAAGAGCTTCGCCAATCAAGGCGTCACATTCAAATGATTTTTCAAGATCCTTTTGCTTCCTTGGATCCTCGAATGACGGTGGGACAGATTCTTCAACAACCCTTTGTTGTCCATCATTTGCTGAATAAAGTGGAACGCAACAACCGCATCAAGGAGTTGCTGACTTTAGTAGGATTGAGCCCTACGGTTATCAATCGATATCCCCATGAATTTTCGGGCGGACAACGTCAACGCATCAGCATTGCTCGAGCCATCGCCTTGGAACCCGACCTGATTATATGCGATGAGCCGGTTTCTGCGTTGGATGTTTCCATTCAAGCTCAGATTTTAAATTTGCTAAAGGATCTTCAAGAAAAATTAAAGCTCACCTATCTTTTTATTTCCCATGACCTCTCGGTTATTGAACATGTTTGTGATCGCATTGCCGTCATGTATTTGGGGAAAATCGTGGAACTGAGCGACCGTGATGAATTATTTGCAAATCCCAAACATCCCTATACCCAGGCCCTCATTGGTTCCATACCACAAATAGGTCAGGGTAAAATAAAAATTAAAAAATCCCTCGGCGGCGAAGTGCCCAGTCCAATTCTACCGCCCTCAGGCTGCACTTTTCATCCTCGTTGCAATCAACGCCTGCCCCAGTGCAACCAAAAAATTCCCCAACTTCAAATGATCTCTGAGGGAAAAACCCAAGAACCTCACCAGGTTGCTTGCTGGCTTTATGAGGGAACAAGTAAGTCTTAAACAACTTTTAATGAATTAAAAATTTTTAAATTTCTGAAAAACGATTCATATTTAATGAGAGGGAGAACATGAAAAAAGTAAAAAATTGGCTTTGGGCCGCGGTAGCGGCAACTTCAATGAATTTAGTTTTTGCAAAGGACGGAATTGCAGCACCTAGCAATAAAGAACTCAAAATTGGAATTTCTCAAGAATTTGAGAATCTCAACCCCACGATCAAACAAATGCTTGCAACTGAGTATCTCTTCAATTTGGTGGGACGCCCCCTGACCACCATGGATGCCAATGCCAAATGGGTTCCTGTTCTCATAAAAGAAATTCCTACGCTGGAAAATAAAAAAGCCCAAATTATCTCTGTCGGCGGCAAAAAGAAAGTCGTTGCTACATTTGAAATCTTGGAGAAAGCTCAGTGGGGTGACGGACACCCTCTTACCTGTGAAGACTTTGATTTTGCGCGGACAGTGGGACTAAGTCCCAATGTATCCACGGGCGACCGTGAAACATTTTCGCAGTTTGAAAAAATTGAATGGGAAGCTGCAACACCTAAAAAATGTAAGATCACATTCGAGAAAGCCCGTTGGGATTTTTATCAAATTGGGACTTTCTACCCAATGCCTAAGCATATTGAGGAACCCATCTTTAAGGCCCATATGAACGAAAAAGAGGGTTACGAACGCAACTCTGCCTATGTTAAAACACCGACCAATCCTGGACTTTACAGTGGGCCCTATGTCGTTTCGGAAATTAAACTGGGCGACCATGTCACCTTTACTGCCAATCCTCGCTTCTATGGAAATCCTCCCAAAATTCAAAAAATTATAGTTAAGTTAATTCCCAATACAGGAACCATGGAAGCCAATCTACGTTCGGGAACTATTGATATGATCAGTGTCTTGGGATTGGACATGGATCAAGCCATTGCTTTTGAAAACAAAGCCAAATCGGAAAATCTTCCCTTCGATGTCCACTTTGTCCAAAGCATGACCTATGAGCATATTGATGTGAATTTAGAAAACCCGATCCTCAAGGATTTAAAAGTGCGCAAGGCTTTGACTCTTGCCATGGACCGCGAAGACTTGGTCAATTCCCTTTACAAAGGAAAACTACGAACGGCCGTGCATTTGTTTTCGCCCCGAGATCCCTGGTTCACCGATAAGCCCGGTGAAATCAGCCTTTATAAGTATTCGGCCCGAGAGGCCAATAAATTATTAGAAGAATCCGGTTGGAAACTGGAAAAAGACGGTTATCGCTACAAAGAAGGAAAGAAACTAAGCCTTGAGCTACTTACCACCCAAGGAAACAAAACTCGAGAAATGGTCCAAGTCATTTTACAAAGACAAATGAAACAAGTGGGTGTTGAGCTCTTACCAAAAACAGAACAGGCCCGCGTTTTTTTTGGTGAGACGGTGAAAAAAAGAAAATTTCAAGGTCTTGCGATGTTTGCTTGGATTTCCGCTCCCGAGAGCATTCCCAGGTCAACGGTTCATTCTGTTTCAATCCCCAGCGAAAAAAATGCTTGGTCAGGACAGAACTCGACAGGTTGGAGCAATAAAAATGTAGATCAGGCCATTGATTCTCTAGAATTGGAGTTTAATCCTAAAAAACGCATTGAATTAGCCCATGTCATTTCGAAAGAATATACGGCGGATCTGCCTGTTTTGCCTCTTTACTATCGATCCGACATCGCTGTGACTCCCAAAAATTTGAAAAACTATAAAGTCTCAGGACATCAATTCTCAGACACAAACTTTGTTGAAAATTGGAATTTGGAATAAAAAATGGGTAGCTACATCCTTCGTCGACTTCTACAAACTTTGTTGGTTATCGTCTTGCTATCCTATGTGTTTTATTATTTGATGGCAATGATGCCTGGGGATCCGGTCGATTTGATGATTTCCAGCAATCCTAAGATCACGCCGGAGGATGTGATTCGCCTGAAATCTCTCTATGGCCTGGACCAGCCGGCCTATGTTCGCTATGGGCATTGGGTTCAGGATTTGATCAAGGGTGATTTTGGTTACAGTCGAACCTATCGAGTTCCTGTTATGGAGTTAATGGGGGCCCGATTGATGAACACGTTTATCCTATCCTTAGCGTCACTCCTTCTTGCTTTGTTGATTTCCATTCCAGCGGGAATCTATTGTTCACTTCATCCGAATTCGAAGTTAGATTATACAATCAATTTTTTTTCCTTCACTGGAATATCTTTACCCTCTTTCTGGCTGGGCATTGTATTGATCATTCTGTTTTCCGTGAAATTTCCTATTTTTCCGGCCGGAGGTACCCAAACAGTGGGACTGGATGATGGAACTATATGGGATATTTTTGCAGATCGAACCAAGTATTTGATTTTACCAGTCCTATCTTTAAGTATTCAACAGATTGGACGCTTCTCCCGCTTTGTTCGCAGCGCGATGCTGGAATCTTTGCGCAACGATTATATTCGGACTGCAAAGGCCAAGGGCCTTTCTCATAATGTGATTGTTTGGAAACATGCATTTCGAAACTCTCTGATTCCATTGGTGACGATTTTAGCCCTCAGTTTTTCGGGATTGTTTTCCGGAGCACTTCTGACGGAAACTGTTTTCGCCTATCAAGGAGTTGGTAAATTGGTTTATGACTCCATCATCGGCAACGATTTTAATGTCGCAATGGTGGCTTTGTTGATTTCGGTCAGCATGGTTTTGGTGATGAATCTCGCAGCAGACATCTTATACAGCGTGGTTGATCCTCGAATTTCTTATTAGATTGAGGAAAAAATATGGAAATAAATTCAATGGAAGCCATCAAAAATTTAGAAAAACCTCGCAGCATGGCACAAATTGTTTTTGCGCAATTTTTGGAAAACAAAGCTGCTGTCGCTGGAGTCATTGTCATTTTGATCTTTACAGTTGTGGCCTTGGCTGCGCCCTGGATTCAAGATGCCATGAACATTGATCCTGACGATCAAGATTTGGCAAACCACTATTTACCGATGGCCTCCTATTCAGAGGCACCCAAGAATGTTAAAGAATCTTTGTTGCATAACTTCATAGCCAGAGAACCCGAAAAGGCAAAGGTTCTTCAGGACACTCTGCTTGGACAACATTTGGTACAAGTTGAAAACCCAGAGGATGCTCTTTTTAAGTTGCTCGAATTGCCACCCCTTGAGTTTGAAAAGCTTTTGATTTCAACTCAGGCTCCAGAGGCCCAGTCACTTATTAATCTTTCAAAAAAATTTAAGTCCTTCCATCTTTTTGGCACTGATGAAGTGGGTCGTGATGTTTTTATTCGCCTGATATATGGCACTCGAATATCCATGGGCGTTGGAATTCTAACTGCGGTGGCTGCGGCTTTAGTGGGCCTCTTAATAGGTGCATTTTCCGGTTTCTATGGAGGTTTTATTGACACAACATTGATGCGTGTTACAGATGCCCTTTTGGCGCTTCCGACCATGCCTGTTTTAATTGTGATTGCCGCTGTAGATATTCAAAAAGTTCCATTTTTGAATTTTCTTGTTACTGCTCAGAATCAGAGTATTTGGAAATTAGTTTTCATCCTATGCTTATTTTCCTGGATGCAGGTCGCTCGCCTTGTCCGCGGCAGTGTGCTTTCGATTCGTGAACGAGAATTTATTTTAGCTGCACGTACTTTGGGCGCCAATGATTTTACCATTGTTGTAAAGCATTTGTTTCCCAACGTCATTGCTCCTATGCTGGTCTCGATTAGTTTGGGGGTGGGTGAATCCATTCTCTATGAAGCTGCCTTGAGTTTTTTGGGTCTTGGTATACAACCCCCAACTCCAAGCTGGGGAAATATGCTCAACAAAGCTCAGGAATTAATTTTTGAAGCGACCCACCTTGCGATACTGCCTGGCTTGCTTATTCTTTTGACCACAATCAGCTTTAATTTTATCGGAGATGGGCTTCAAGATGCCATTGATCCAAAAACGATCAAGCGTTAAAAGGCTTTAAGAAGAACTCTGCGAATATCCGTCAAATTTAATTCATAGTCTATTGCCCCCAATGCCTTAGCTTCGCGGGGCATTCCGTACACAACGCAGGATTCTTCACTTTGTCCGATCGCAAGTAAGTTTTTGCCCAGATTATTTTTCAAAGTTTTTAAGCCTCGGGCTCCATCAGCTCCCATTCCCGTCAGCTGGATTCCCAATATACGAAGAGGCAAGGAGGACGCTGATTCAAACATGTGATCCACGCTGGGTCGATGTCCTTGAATGGGGTCCTTCGTTGAATAAAAGATTTGGGGCCTCGACTTACTCGTATTCCAATTCAATTCCACATGAAAATCTCCCTGGGCAATATAGAGATGATTTCTCTCAAGCAAATCCCCGTCAATAGGTGGGCCCAATTGAAGGCCACTCACGAGAGCAAGGCTTTCCGCAAAGGCTTTCCCAAAATGAGGAGTGATGTGTTGAGCGATAACAATCGGCGGTGAATGCGGTGGCAACCCCTGCAAAATATTTCTCAATGCCTCTGGCC
>Ga0172367_10006409_pt1 | contig 13869 bp, 12 predicted proteins | sample Lak10m_FD_114542 | JGI IMG/M metagenome (GOLD analysis project Ga0172367, IMG submission 114542) | Freshwater microbial communities from Kabuno Bay, South-Kivu, Congo - kab_022012_10m | ecosystem: Environmental > Aquatic > Freshwater > Lake | place: Democratic Republic of the Congo: South-Kivu... | reverse complement strand
CAGAGATACAGTAATCATAATAGTTTAATATAAGGTTGGACTGGACTATGTCCTTGTTAAACAAAGACCCTTATAAATTAGGTTAAATTTAAATTTAAAATAAGCCTGGTGTGAAAGCCAGACAGGCGAGTCTCCAATGCCATATAATTGTGTAAAACTAACAAAAACATATAATATTATACAAAATGATACAAAATTATATAATAAAAGAGGAGAGCATTTTAAACGTCAAAAGGTGCAAAATAATCATAAATATATTATAAAAAAATTTATTATTGATAATTTGATTTTGTTTAATTATCAATACTTATATTGAAACTTGGAGACATTGGAATATCATCCACAATTGTTCTATATGCTGTTTTCAATTGACCCATATTATCAACATAAATAAGATTTTGCCAATTATCATCAGTATTAAAGATAAACTTTATTACATACAAATTTAATTCTGGATTTTTTTTTACCCATTCTGGTATCATTTTATGAACTTTAGATAATAAAAATATTGGATAATAAGAATCTATTTTTTTAATTGGTTTTTTAGGTTTTGCTAATTTTAACATTGAAAATTTTGAATCTTTCCATACAACAATCCATTTATATATATCCAAATTATTTTCATAAATTATTGACATTGAACCTATTTTCATTGGAGTAAATTTTTTATTTGACTTGACATCAGCCATCAAATCCCAATACGAATAAACATCACAATATGGACTTAGGTGAGAATATTTATTAACAAATTGTTTTTTCATATAATTTGTTCTAGCTTTTATATATTTCCAAATATATTTACGTGTATTAAAATCATTTATCATGTCACACAATTTGAGATTATCCAAATCACACATTTTGTTCCAACCATCTCTATTTTTTCTATAAATTCTATTTTGTTTTTTAATTTCATTCAAATCATTTATGTATTTTAAATATATAGATTTTTTATTTGATTTTATTTGATTTGTGTTAATTTTAGTTTTTGATACAGGAATAATTTCAACTTTTACTAATTGTCTTATTTTGTTTTTTATTTGGGTGGATATAAATTTTATATGAGATGTAAAAACTTTGTCAATCAGATGATTGATAAAATTTTCTTGAATTATTCCATTATAAGGTATTCCTATAACCTTTCCATCATCATTTACACCAAAATATAATTCTGCTTGTTTTAACATTGATATTGGATTAAAAAAGGAACAAAGATATTTTGGTAAATATATTTGAATATAATTATAAAGTGTTTCGTCAACAGAGTCATTAAAACAAAATAGTCCAGATGATAGATATTTGTTTCCATCTTCTATTGATAATTTAAGAGGATTAAAATTAAATATTTTATACTCGCAATCAATTTGTTCCATTCCAATATAGTCTTTCCAATCCATTTTAGTTTCCAATATGAATTTTTATGTTATATATAATTATAGCATATTTGTTGATTATTCCAATATATAAATAATTTCAATTTTTTTCATTACAATTTACTTGATAATTCAATAAATTTATTTTTTGACACTATAAATTTCTTCTTTTTTAAACTATCAACATATTCTGATTCCCATTTATTTAAAATTTCAATAATTCTATTACGTTTAAATTTAAAATAATTTATGATAATACTTTCAAATTCAGGATAAGCAGATTTTTTTTCTATTACCCCTTCTATCAATCCATTAATAGCATAATCCACATTATATTGACGGATATTATCATTGTATTCTTTTGAATTTTTTTTTCCGGATTCTTTACCTATTTGTTTTTCATATCCTGGTTCATTAAAAAATGGTTCTTCTATTAAAATTTGAGATTGAATTGAAACCAATAATTGAAAAAATGTTGAAGTTGATGGATTCCATGATTCACCTTTATCACCTTTCCAAGTGCCCAACAAACTTAAACACACTTTTCCACAATTATAAAGATTTGGATTAAATCTTACTCCACCATTATTTGAAAAATGAACTAAAGGAGGTTTTGATGGAAAATTTTCACTTAAGGTCATATCAAAAATATATAGTCCTTGATCGTAAGGTGTATTCACTGGACCTGTAATAATAAATCTCATACGTTCTAATTTATTTTTTTCAACCCAAAATAATATTGATGCTTCTTGATTAACACTTATAGATTTTTTGATAATATTCAATTCTTTTTTCATTTTTGTTAATATAGTTGTATCAATTTGTTTTTGTGTTTTGTAATGAAAACCTTTAAAATTTTCAGAATACATTTTAAAAGATTGGTCTCCTATTAATTTAGCTAATTCATCTAATTTGATATTCTTATTGTTATTTGATATAATTTCTATAACTTTTATTGTTTCTGTTGAATTTGTATCAAATAATTTATGTATTATGTCATTTTCTTCTACATATTCTTTTAACAATTTTATTAAATCGAAAAATTTGAATATTTTATCTGATTTGAATTGAGTAAAATTATTATGAATAAAATTCATAATTAGCATAACATTTGATTTTTCAACTTCTTCATTTTGTAAATAATTCATAAGTAAATTTATTATACGATTAATAGAATATATACTTTGAGATAATTTTGTTTCATAATCATTACCATAATTAATTGATAAATATTCAATAAATTCATTGTAACTTACAGATATTTTATTTTTCTTTTCATTTACACTTTTTATATATTCATCAATATCCCATTTTTTTGTTTTATTATTTCCATAACCAGTTCCAGATTTCCAATATGATTTATTTGATTGATTTGATTGATTTAATTGATTTGATTGATTTAATTGATTTGAATTTATTAAATCTTTATCAAATAATTCTAATAATTTTACTTCGGATATACTTTTGTTTTTTATACTTACTAAATATTCTAATTCATTAATTATACGATCAAATTCTGAAGAAAATTCTTGTTCTATTTCTCCAAATGTATTTATCATATTATAAATATTTTGAATTGTTTCCGATATTGAATATTTTATGGACCATGATTTTTTATCTACAAAAGGTTTTAGTTCGTTAATTACTTTTAATATATTATCTTTTAAAGCCTTTGATGAACTAATTTTAATTTTTGGAGGCTCTGATAATAAATTTAAACAACTCATGTCCATATCTATTATTATGACTAATCCGGTAGAACCAATAAATGTGAACTTACTAACTAATATTTGTATTTGAGGAAAATTATCAATTATGACATTAAATTTATCATCAGAATATAATTTTAAAATTTGGTCTCTCAACATTTCTACATTTGACCTCAATGAAAATATTTTTAATCCGGTATTCAAATTTGTATTTAATAAATTATTTTCATTAATGTATTTTTCTTTTTTATCATCTAATTCATTTTCAAATTCATTTATATTTTTTTTATTTGCTGATAAAAATATATGTTTTTCATTTATTTTCATTATCTGCTTATTTTGTTCTATTTTGTTGGTTTTATTTATTATATCTAAAATTACACTTTCTAATGTATCATATTCATCAATTGTATTATTTACGTTTTCATAAATTTTCATGATCTCATCTATATCAGTTTTATTTTCAGAAATTAAATATAATGGTCTAGTTTTATCATAATATAAACAATATTTTTGATTATATTTTTTACATACAACATTAACTGAATCATTATTATAAGTATATTTTGTATCTAAAAATAATTTTAAAATTTGTTCTGTCTTTTTAAAATTATTAATTTTTTCTAATTCTGGAAAATAATTTAACATCTTTATTATATAGTATTATATTAATTGTGATTTAATTACATATATTATATATAAATCAATTTTTTACATATATAATATTTTTTATCATATATATATATATATATAATATGAATTATTCAATTGCTAAAAAATCTTTAAATTCAAAAAAAATAATCCAAACTGGAGGTGAATTAGTTTGTCCTAGTAATATTTCTTCTACCGATGATAATTCTGTTTTGGGTTTGGTCAATCAAGTTCTTAATTTTTCTGCTGATGCTACTGAAGAAGAAAAAAATATACTCATAAATAAAATTGATGGTATTGCTGATGGTACTAATACATACACTTTTGCTTTAGAAAACAGTATCAATGGAGTAAATAAAGATGCTTTTATTAATGCTATTATGGTAGAAGACAAAGAAAAAACATTTACTCAAACTGAACTTAAAAGTATATTGAGAAAAATTATAAAACCTGAACAATCGACTGTTTCAAATACAACAGCTACTATTGATATAAATGCTGTTCCTAATGAAGAAAAAAAACAAGATGGTGGAGCTAAAAAAAAGAAAACAGCAAAAAAATCATCAAAAAAATCATCAAAAAAAACATCTAAAAAATTAAAAGGAGGTGCTAAAAGAAAATCTTCTAAAAATCCATCAAAAAAATCATCAAAAAAATCTTCTAAAAAATCTTCTAAAACTATGAAAGGTGATAAAAAAGCATCTAAAAAAACATCAAAAAAATTATCTAAAAATACATCTAAAAAAACATCCAAAAAATTAAAAGGAGGTGCTAAAAGAAAATCATCAAAAAATCCATCAAAAAAATCATCAAAAAAATCATCAAAAAAATCATCAAAAAAATCTTCTAAAACTATGAAAGGTGGTGCTAAAAGAAAATCTTCTAAAAATCCATCAAAAAAAACATCTAAAAAAGTATCCAAAAAGGCATCTAAAATTATGAAAGGTGGTAAAAAAGCCTCTAAAAAAGTATCAAAAAAAGCTTCAAAGAAATCATCCAAAAAAGCTTCTAAAAAAGTATCAAAAAAAGCTTCAAAGAAATCATCCAAAAAAGCTTCTAAAAAAGCTTCTAAAAAAGCATCCAAAATTATGAAAGGTGGTAAAAAAACTTCTAAAAAAGTATCCAAAAAGGCATCTAAAAGAACTAAGACAAGTAAAAAATAAATAAAATAGTTTATATTATATTTAACGCTTAATTATCATTTATATTTTAATTAATTGTAGCTTTTTCATTTTTTTCAGGTAAATCAATAAAATATGTCAAAATATTATGTATTTGATTTGTATCCATAATAATACAATGTGATATTTTTAGTAAATTAGATAATTCAATATTGACAACAAAATATTTTCCAATTACTAATTTATTTGATATTAAATATCTAAGAACCATTTCATGTAATACTGAATATTTAATTGTTTTTTTCTTATATTCAAAAAACTTTCTTATTTTATTTTTCAATGTATATTCTATTGTGTCATCTTTGATATCAATTTCAATATTTCTAGGTGAAATAGTCATTGTTGATTTTTCATTTATTTCAACATTTTTTTCTTTATCTGTATCTGATTTTTTAACTGGATTTTGTATTTTATATTTTTTCATAATAGCATCAAGGGCATCTATTCTATAGGCTTGTTGAAATTCTTCTAAACACTTGTCTGAAATTTTTACTCCACATTCATTTATTAAATATTTTATTACTCTTCCATTTTTAGTTAAACCACAAGCAATTTCTAAACATTCAGAAGTATAAATTCCCCCAAATTCTTTCAATTTTTTTATGGTATTAAGATTATCCTGTTTAGAACATTCTTTTTTTAAAATATCTAAATTAGGAATAATGTCAAATTTATATGGATAATAACTTAAGTCAGCACATTTTGCTAATATTTCGTTATCCACAACCATTCCATGTTTTTCAAAATTATTTACATAACATCCATGAGACAATAATTTTAATACTATTGGTTTGTCAATTTTTAATCCATATTCACATAAAAGATCTACAATATCTGCAATAGATTTTGAATTTGAAGCCCCATCTGGTCTTACATATGATTTTTCAAGTAATTTAGTAATTGTTGAAATATCTGGAACAAAATCTTTATTTTCTAACATCAATAACAATAAACTTTTATCAAGTGTAGCAATAGTTTTATCAAAAATTACTCTTTTTTGTTCTGAATTGATTGATTTTGATATCAGTGAATAAATATTTTTTATAATATTTGGTTTATTTATAAAAGTATTAATAATTTTAAGTCCTAATTGAGTATTTGAACCACTCAAATTATCTTTATTGAAAGAAATAAATTCAATTATAATATTATCAATAAATGAAGTAAAATTTTTCGGCATTTTATCAAGATATTTTGAAAATTCACTCAAACTCATTGATTTTAAAAGATAAGTAAAAGATTTATTTTTGTTTCCATTTGCAATTAACAAATTAAGAAAATTTATTTTCCCTCCATAACTATTATTTTGATTTATATCAATATCTATTAATTGAGAAATAATATTTGGTTCAAGTGCTTGTTGATTTAGTATTAATTGATATAATTCATCATCTGACATATATGCTATTATCACATACCAATCATTATTATTTATTTTTAATTTCACTGAATTGAATATGATAAATTTTTTAATGTCGTTGTGTTTTGAATTTTCATAAAGATGTAAACAAGGTGAATAACGAGAACTTCCAATAAGAGTTAAAAAATCATTAAAATATTGTTGAGAAATTTGAGTTTTTGATTTAATTGCTGTTTGAACTATTTCATAACAATGTTTATGTGAACCATCACACATTTTTCTTATTGGAATTAAAGGTATTTCTATTGTTGTGTTCATCATTAAAATAATAAATATATATTATTATAATTTTTAGATATAAAAATCAATTTTTTTATTTGACTAAATAAATTAATTTATAAGTCATCCAAATCAAACATTTCATCATTTACACTATTGGATTGTGTTGATTGAGCTATATTTACCATAGTTTGTGCTGATTCTTCAAAATCTTTAAATTCATCATCTGAATCCACAAATTCTATATCTGCTTTTTTACTAGCATTTGGGTCATTTGTTTTGAATACACTAATTATATCATTTGGTGGGTCTCCATACGCAATTATATCACAATTTTTATGTTCTGCCTCAAAATCTCTTAAAGATATTACTACAAATGAACCCTCGGATAATCTGGGACCTTTTTTCATATATCCTGATAACTTACCCAATCTTACTATACCATCAGAACATAATACACTAAATGAACCTCCGTGATTTTTTGTTATTTGGGCAAACATTTGATCTGCTTCAATTTTATCTATAGCATCATATTTACCAAAATTTCTCTTTTGTTTTTTAGTTTTATTTCCTCCTGTTGTATTTTTTACCATTTTACAATTATATATTATAATAAATATTATTATTTTTAAATATCAATTTTTTTATTAAATAAATTTTATTTGATTTATATACTTTATTTTGCTATTTTAGGTTTTCTACCTCTTTTTGTTTTAACAGGTTCAATAATTTCATTTTCTTCTTTTTCAACAATAACCTTAGTTTTTGTTTGATTTACTTGAATTGGAGGATTTAATGGTATAATTGGTTCTTTTATAACTTTCATTTCATTTATATTCTTTATATCCTTTATATCCTTTTTTTCTTCTATGACTTGAACTGGTTGAATTGGTTGATTTTGTTGATTTTGTTTAGCTTGTTCTTCATCATTTACAACTTTCTTTTTAAGAACAACTGGAATATCATCCTTCAAATGTGTTCTGTCAAATTTTTCATAAATTATACGATTATTTTTTAAATTATATGCTATTGATTCTAATGCCATTCTTTTTCTATTTTCTGGTGTATCAGTTATATGAGAAATACCATGTTCCTTATCATCTAACCAAATAGAGTAAAAGGCAATAAGAATTGAAAGAATATTCCATGTACTAGACCAATCACCTTTATGATATGAAGAATTTGTCAAACAAATTTTACTTCCAACATTATATCTACCAGAAGGTGTTAACATATAATAATCTGGTGGTTCTGCTGGATATTTTTTGCTATGAACAATTTTACCAATATATTCGCCTCCTTCACCTCCTACATATTTACCATCACTGTTTTTTGTTGCTGTATGATAATCTGTACCTTTTTGACCTTTAATTAAAAAATACCAAATTAAGGGATCTGATTCATCGGGATAAGCAGTACAATAATGTAATGGTTGATTGGCTAATAATTTAACTTCATTTGTAAGTCTTTTCTTTTGAATAATAGATGCCATTAAACTATATTTATATTTGTTATATTGTTATATTGTTATATATAATACTAATAGTTTATATAATATATTTTTCAATTTTTTTATATATTCAACTTTTTCTATTGCTGTGATTATATATATATATAAAAAATTGAAAAAAAAATATAATGAATCATATTTAAAGATATGAAACATATAATTAAATATCTAGAAATGTCGAACCAACAAGATCAACAAATGACTGAAATTAAACCCAAAATTATGACTGGATATATTCATTATGGAGAAACTGATGATTTAACCAAATTATTTGATATCCTTAATGATTTTAGAAAGAATAATGGACTTAAATATTCTCACCAATCCAAAGCACAAATGGTATTCTTTAATATTAGTTCTGAACACCTTGATGCTTTTTCCAAAGTAAGGCCATTTAAAATATCAAGATTTCAAACTAGAACTGAATATAAATGTGATGAAGCTACTTCTACTAAATTGATGGGTCAAAAAGATTCTTTTCTTAGAATGATGTGGAATGAAGAATCAGGAACTATTAGTTTCCAATCTAGAACTCCTTCCAGAGTTCACGGAAATTTAGTTAGAAGAATTTTTAGAGATGCTGGTATTGATTTTCAAAGAGACTCTTATTATGTGCTAAGAAATTTTACTTCTAGTTCTGATAGAGATGGAGAAGATGAAATTGAAGAACAAGATGAACAAAATCAATCAACTCAACCAGATCAACCAGATCAACAAGAACAAGAAGATACTCCTGAAGGATTTCAAAGAGTTGTAAAGAAAACTAGAAAACCTAGAATTACTAATTCTACTAATGCTACTACTACTGCTACTACTGCTACTACTACTTCTAAAGTTGTTAGGGAAACAAAAACAGAAACAGAAACAAAACCTAAAGTTAGAGGAGCTAGAACAACAACCAAAGTACCTAAAAACAATGCTTAAATTTATATAATGGAATGAAATTTGTATTTAATTATTAAATAATTTGTTTATAAATAAATTATTTAGTATAATAAAATTGTATTTAATTTGTAAAAATTGTATACTTTTGTAAAAAAAAATTGAAATTTTATAATATTGAAATAATTAAATATATAAATACACATATAACATATAAAAATAAATATGATAGGAAGACTTGTGTTATCTGATAGAAATATATATAAAATAAAGTCTGGAATTAAGCAAATTTCAGCAAGAAAATGTAATATATTATCCTCGCAAAATCCAGATATTTTGATTAAAACTTCCAAAGAATTCAATTCTCGTGATGAATATATTAAATTTGAACTTTCAACTAATTCTATAATTGAAGGATTAGGACAAGTGGGGACTGATGTAGCTGATATGGATATTTATTATCATCTTTTTACTCTCAATTGGTTAAGTTCAAGTAAATATATGAAATTGTGGGAAGAATATATTAATGAATGTGTTAAGGCTGATTTTGATTTGGTTAACAATATTGAATTAACTAGAACAGAATATAAAAATCAAGTCATTACTATTGATCCTAAAGGTTCTATAGATTTAGATGATGGTTTTAGTTTTGTATCTAACGAAATGTTTTATCATCTTGATATTCATATTGCTGACCCTGTTTCTAGGTTCAATCTAACCGATACAAAATTTAAATCCATATTTGATGAACTCATAAATCGTCTTCAATCATGTTATATATCAAAAACAGATAGACCAGAATATCCAACTCATTTATTACCTCACAATATTGTTAATCTTGTTAGTTTATTGGAAATCAAATCAGATTCTTCAATAAAATCAAGAAGAGCATTAAGTTTTTGTTTTAAAATTTCTAAACACACTAAACAAATTGTAAAGTTTGAATTAAAACCTACAAATTTAACTAATATTGTGAATTATTCATATGAAATGTATGATGAATTTATTAATTCAGTATTCAATGTTAAAAAAAAAACAGAATTGGTTGAACTCACTAATCTGTTAGTTAATATTATTGGATTAAATCCTCTTACATATCCTCAATTAACTTGTTCTGATAATATTTCTCACTCAATGATTGAAATATTTATGATATTAACAAATTGGTGGGGTGGTAATTATTTGCTAAATACAATAAAATCAAATCCAATATTGAGAACACAAAATCCAAATGATTTAGGCTCTGATTTTAATATCTCTCAGATTCCCGAATATGCTAGACCATTTTTGTCTGTTTCAGCAAATTATGTAAATACATTTCAATCATCATTAGAAACAGAATATACTCATTACTCGCTAGGAATATCAAATTATGCACATTTATCATCACCAATGAGAAGATTTATAGATATGGTAAATCATTTGAGATTTTATAAACAGACATTGGAAATACCTTTTGACTTGGAACAAATTAATACTAAGATTAAAACCCAGAAAAAAATATCAAATGCGTGGAAATTAGTTAAATTTATAAAGTCAAATCCAGAATCAAATAAATTTAAAGCTTGTTTATTTGATTGGGTTAAAAATGATAAAAATGATAAAAATAGTAAAATTATGGGTTTAATGGTTTTATATCATCAAATAGATAAATTTATTTCTATTGTTAGTGTTGAACTTCCACAGATTGATGAAACTTCAAATTTATCCAAGTATATGGAATGGGATGTTGAACTGTATTATAATTCAAATAATTTTAAATCCACAAAATTTCCTTTTTCTATAAAAATTATTTGAATTTTTTGTATATTATATTTTAATGATACATATGAATATATCATGATATTTTATAACATTGAAGTATCTTTATCACCAGATTCAACAAATGTAAAAATTAGTAAATTGTATTATAATTCAAATAATTTTAAATCAATTTTATTTTCTATAAAAATTATTTTATTCACTAATTTATTCATTTATAATTCAATAATTAGTGCACTTTTTGAAACATTATTATTTTTATATGATTTAATTTTTCGATTATTTACATTGTCAATACATTTAACAACATTGGTTGAAAGTTTTGGTTTTGAATCAAATATTTTTTTTATAATTTTAATGAATTTAAGTTCCAATTCTATTTCCTCAATATCATAATTTATCCATTGTTTTGTTTTATAATCAAAATATTTGATATTGAAAAACAAACTATCATCATATGGTTGAGCATTAACAGCTTCACAAAATCTATTCCAATTTAATGTATTTTCTTCAATCTCATATTTAAGTTTATTAGTATATAAATTGATAATTTCTTCAATAAATTTATATATTTGTTTGTCAATATTGGATATATCATTAACATAATCATACAAATTTCCTTCATAATGTTCTTCCAATTCTTTTGAAGTTATAATTATTACATAAGGATACATTATTTGTTTTATTTATTGATTTATTATTTTTTTTATTTTTTTCAATTATTTTATAATAATGTTAAAATTAAGATTGTTAATTTCTTTATATTCTTCAATTATTTTTATTATATAATTAAAATTACTATTTGACATGTTTATTGTTATTGATTTTAATTTTTCAGGTAATCTCAAATAAATTTTTGGTTCTTCTATAATATTTTTTATACATGTATCTAAATATATCAATTCAATATTATTATTCAATTCATTTATTTTTTCACAAAAATTATTCCAATCATAATCATTGAAAATAACATAACTTATTGATGATGGTAAATTATATAAATTTGAATTTATAATTCCATTAAATTCAATACATTCGATTGTATTAGGTAAATATTCCAATGTTTCATTAAATTCATCATATAAACTAATTTTTTTTATGCTCCATGGCAAATTAGTCCAATCTATATAATTATTTTTTGTTATTACTAAAATATTATCTGGTTCAATTTCACACAAATTATATTTTATTTTTTGATTATCAATCAATAAAATTTTGTTATAACCATATATATGTGTAATTGAATGTTGTATTTTATTATTATATTCATTTAGAATAACTTTTTTTGTTCCATCAGTTTTTTTTAGAATATTGATTTTATTATAATTATAATTATATTTAATTACATCTAAATCATTTGGTAACATATTTATGTTGTCACTATAATTACCTAAATATTTAATGTTTTTAGTTCTTTTTAGTTTTGTAAAATCATTTTTAATTGAACTCACATGTTTGCCAAATTTTATTGTATCAAATATGTCAAATAATATTATTTTTTCAATATATTCATATATTTTATTTGAATAATTATTTATATACAAAATATTATTACATTTTTCATATAATTCACTGATACAAGTATGATTTGTTAATTCTTTAATTATCAAATAAACAATTTCTGGTTCAACAGTAAATTCAATAAAAAATTTAAAAAAATTTTCATTATTTTTATAATTTGTTAATTGTTTATATTTAATTGCACCTATTATACTTGTTCCATTTTTATTATTGTAATAAATTGGTAATTGGTTTATGTCATATGTTGAATTAAATTCAAACTTTAAATAATTTTTATATATATTCACTTCCATTATTATTATAATTACATCAATAAACTTAAATATAAATTTTATTTTTATATTTCAATTATTTTATCATTATTTTTTTGTGTTTTCAATAATGTTTTTTTATTATCATGAAATAAATTTATTGTATCATCATATACCATATCTCTAAATTCTTTACATCTGTTTATCAATGCAATATTATTTACTCCATCATTTTCTTGTGCATCTTTTAAATCTTCCAAATATTCCAAATCACATAGATTTACATATTTTTCACTTGTATTTAATCTATCCATAGCACGATTATTACCCACATATTGTTGTTTTAATTCAATTAAAATATTTTTGGATTGGAAAACAATTCCATCAATAACGTTATTTATTAATTTTATATTATCTGTTTTCCATTTACCATTATTAAATACTTTTACATATCCACGATTTTTATCTGTAATAATAAGATTATGATATTCTGGATGCTCTTCATTTATATAAATATTTTCAATGGTTTTTAATAATATTTGCTTTCCTTGATAATTACCATTAATCATTGGTTGAATAAATAATTTTTTATCAACTTCTTCCAAATTCATATTGTTAAAATTTACTATTCGTTGATTGTTATTAACTATATTATTGACAATATTGTTATTATTTATAATATTTACATTGGATTTATTTTTCTTTTTGGCATTTAATTCTTTTTTGATTTTTTTATTATCTTTCTTTAACTCCTCATTTTGTTTTATTAAAACATTTAATTGTTCTTTTATTTCATTAACAATAGCAAATTCATTATTTTTAATTTTTTTTTCTTTGCATCTACCATTTAAATGTCTTGTCAAATTAAATTTTTTTGCGAATAATTTATGACAATATTCACAAGGAAATAACACTTTATTATCTTCAACATTATTTTCATCAATATTATTAATTTCAACACATAAAGGTATTTCCTCAATATTATAATTATTATCAAAATCTTCATTTATTATTTCTTGACTTAGTTCTTGAACTTTTTTTATTGGAGAATTTTGGAGGACTTGTGGAGGATTTTGGAGCTCATTATTTGATTTTTTTACACAAGATGTTTTTCTGTTTTTATGCATATCATAATGGTCTTTCTTATTTCCAAAATTTTTTTTACAAATATTACAAATATATACTATATATTCTTTAAATTTTTTTTTACCCATTATTATTTTATATAATTAAAATATATTTATATAATTTTTTTTTAATTTTAATTTGGCATTTTTAAATTTAAATTTTAGGCATTTTTAAATTAAAATTTGGCATTTTTAACTATAAATTTGGCATTTTTAACTATAAATTTGGCATTTTTAATAATTTATATTTTGGTATTTTTATAATAT
>Ga0172367_10006406_pt1 | contig 13870 bp, 12 predicted proteins | sample Lak10m_FD_114542 | JGI IMG/M metagenome (GOLD analysis project Ga0172367, IMG submission 114542) | Freshwater microbial communities from Kabuno Bay, South-Kivu, Congo - kab_022012_10m | ecosystem: Environmental > Aquatic > Freshwater > Lake | place: Democratic Republic of the Congo: South-Kivu... | reverse complement strand
CCCGCTCTAACATATCTTTTAAATTCTTCACCTGCTATAAAGTCAGTTAGAGCACCACCCTCTTGTTGTTCTTGTTTAGTGCGACCTTTTCTTTTTCTACCTAATATTGCCATTTGTCTAGCAGCTTCACGCCCCATCTTTTTTCTAGCTTTTTTCATCTTGTCAGCAGTATCAGGCATTACTTTTTCTAGTAATAAATCATGTATGCGAATGTATGTGTTCATATTAATTTCTTTCCGCAGAACGACGAAGTATTCGTTTAGCGTTTTCTGGTGTTACAAAGTTCTTAGGATGCCCAGTAAGAGGGTGAGGGATTAATTTTCCCGTAAGTTTTTTCAGTATAAGATGTCCAAGTCTAGCCTGTCGTGCAATTAAAGCAGCTTTATCTCTAACACTTTTTTTGTCATCACGCTTTACTATGCCTGTGAAAAGGCCTTTACCTGCTACTTGGTCTGTATTAAACATAATTTCTGTTCCTGCTTTTGGATTAGTTTTATTAAAAAGAACACCACTTCTTGAAAAAGGATCCGTCGCACTTAACATATTTTTATCTTTTTCGTCACTGTAAATACCTTCTAGTAAAATAAATATGCGCTCATAACAGTTCATTGATTCGTTCTTTCTAGTAAGGGTAGGAACATTAGTTGGTTTAGGGCCTGTGTTTCCTGCTGCTCTTTTTCTTTGTACTGCTGATTTTCTCTGCCCCTTAGACATGGCACTTGCCTTAGCGGATGGAACGCATTTAGGATACCCTTTGCGCTTTTCTCCTTTGGATCTGCCGCATGGTTTAAATCCACCACCTTTCTTGGGCGCACCTATGTCCACCCATTTCTCGGCAACCCATTTTCTAAGGTCTTCGTTAATCATTTTTTCTTACCTTTAGATTTTACTTTACCTGAGCAAACTGCTGATGCGTACATGTTTGCATATGCGGAAGGGTAAACATCATACTTACGCTTGGCTGCTGATTTACCCTTGGCACATAGTTTTCCTTCTTCTAAAGACTCCCCTCTTCTTTGATATCTTAACTCTAAAGATAATGCTCTATTTCTTGCTTTTTCTTTTTCCCGGGCTAGTCTAGCTTGTAATGCATCAACTTTACCCTTGGGTTGCAAATCTTTAAGCCCTGTATTTTTTAATTTTGCTTTAGCAGTTTCTATATTTCCGGGCAACTTTCTAAGAAGTCTTTCTGATCTTGATTCTTCCGAAATAATTTGAAATATTTTTGTATAATAAATTGAGTTTTTTATTATGGCATTTTCTGATACAGGCACACAGTTAGGAACCATACGACCATTTTTTTTCTTCATACCTTTTGACTTGTATCCTTTCCAACAAGCCTCTTGAATGTTTTTTTTCATTTGTGTTCCTTATATGTCAAAACCTTTTCTGATCGTTCTTTTCCGTGCTTCTTACGAGTACGCACTGAATATCCTTTTATTTCACTAAAGGGGGTTCCAGCAGCAAAACCCTTTGCTACTTTACTTCCTTGATCTCTGCTTTTTTCCCCCCAAGTTGGCCGAGTAACTACATAAACCCTATCACTAGCCACTGTTGAAAATATTGCGCCATAGTCCAGTGCCTTTAAAGCTTTTGAAATAGATTTAAATACTTTAACTCGTCCTTTTGTGGCTTTTACTTTTTCTCTAGATGTTCCCTCTTTAGATGCAAATACGCTTCTTCCTATGTCGGATCCTTTGCCTCCACCAAATCTGGATTCCTTAAGTATACGAATTAATCTCATGGTCTTTTTCCTTCTCTATTTTTCCTAAGTCGAGTTAATCTACCTAAAAGAACTGTTCCTATTTTTGATTTATTTTTTCTACGCTCAGGTCTTCCACCTTGAAAAGTAGATTTAACACCCCGTTCAGACCCTACTTCTATTCTTGCTCGGGAATCATAACCTATAGAATGTTTACCTGTAACTGGCTTCGTATCTTTGGTCATACTAGGCCCTTGAACTGGGCCGGATTCCCTTGAAATTCCATCATATCCAGTTCGCAACTCTCCAGCGAGAGCAGGCAAATTAACTTTTTTTCCTTGTATTTCTGCTGGGCGTATCATTGATTCTGGACCTAACAATCTTGTTTTTATTTCTCTGTGCCTTGCTTTGTTGACTGTGCTAGTTTCATTTACTTTTCTTTTTATTTTTTTCATCTCAGACAGTAATTCATAAATTCTTTGATAAATTAAAACTTCCATTTCTTTTTTATTTTTTTTCTTTTTGTAGGACCAGCTAAGTTAACTCCAAGCATACCACAAGAGGTCATTTCTTGAATAATATGCCTAGCCTCAACAAGTACTTGTTCAAACTCTGCTATTAATTGTTCAGGAGACTTTTTATTTTCCGTTACCCGATGAACTTTTTTTATTGGTTTTTTATTGACGAGTTTTTTAATTCCAAAGGATTTTTCAAATATTTCAGTAATTGTGGATTCATCAACATTTACTTTAGAAATGTCCAAGGCATTAGGTTCAGGAATTACAGTTACTGGAAGTCCATTAGATACGCTTTTTTTATACTCATCCTTGTTTTTTTGGATGAGGGACATAGCAAAATCCCCTATGGAAATTTTAGAAGTCATCTACGCCGCTCCAGTCTGCGCCGTCTTTTCATTCTTTCTTTTTTTATTTGTTTAACAATATCATCATCAGAATCTTCTTCGTCTGGAGATTCATGTATGTTTGTTGATTCTTCGTATTCTTTTTGCCCCTCAATTAAAGATCTTATAATCGGATCCGCAATAGCTAAAAAAGCTTCCTCAGAAATTAACTCTTCTTGGTAAGCCTCTTTTATGAGATCCAAAATAGCTATAATTTCTTTTGATTCTCCACGAAGCATTTTAAAATCCTGAGAATCTAACTTGCCATTTTTATTTCTGTCAAGTCTGTGCTGCTTACCTATTAGTTTCTTTTTCTTCTTCATGTGAGAGGATTCTACATGCATTCCAAAAGAATCATGGTCATAACGATTAGCCTTACCCAAAGGAGTTGGGCCTGTCATGCTTTTTTTGTTTTTGGTTTTTTTAACTTCATTAATAGATTGAATTATACGGTTTAGAGAATCCATAGTTATGCCTTTCTTACTTACAGTAAAGTACTTAAACAATACTTATTTTCATTTACCGCCGTGAAGTTTATACAGTATCGGACCTTCTTTTTCACCATACTTTGCAATGTAGTCATCTTTGCTTGGCATCTTTACGGGCTTTTTTTTTACGGGCTTTTTTTCTTCTTCAACGAGTTCTTCTTCGTCTTCATCGTCTTCTTCGTCATCAAAGTCATCATCATCATCTGACTCGTCTTCTTCAACTAGTTCGTCATCATCTTCTTCTTCTGATTCATTGAGAGTGGCAGCGTTGACGGCTTCTAGAACATTAGCAGTATGCTCCATTAGAGCCTCATCGCTAATGGCTTCGTCCAAGTGTGATGAACAGAGAGGGCAAACATGCTCGTCAACTTCCTCTACATCGTCTTCAGTAGACTCTGTTATGGTTTTCTTGTCGCCGTCTACTTTGATTCCGAACTGGCCCCAAGCCGAGTTCTCAAGAATAATCTTCATTGCATCTTCCGAAATATCTAAGTGTTTCATAATTTTAATCCTTTGTGGGAATCATATCCCTATTCTTATTTATACCTAAAAAAAGTTATTTTAGGAATTTTTTATAAATTAATATGCTTTTACCAGTCTAGATGCCCCGGGGATCGATTCTCCGTTAACTACACTTTTTCCTGAGTGGGTTCCTAAAGAATGATCCGAAATTAAATCTCCGTGAACTGAAATTTTAATTCCTTGAACAAAAACAGTCCCTTTATTTATCCCAGACTGGGTAATAGTTGCTGTTTCCGGGGCGTGTACCATTTGATCTCCTGTTACGCACACGGGAACTCCGTTAAGAAATACAGTTCTAGGTAGAGCTAAAAGAGGAACTAGCTCTCCCCCACAGGATGTTTTAGATATAAAATTAGCAGTTATTAATGGCATACTACACCTCTAAGTAAATAGTAAAAGGATCAGTTTTTCCAGTTTTTAAAGTTTTAAGTCTAGTGCCGATAGTAGATAGCCCGGGAGTGTGGTATAATCTAACCCCAGTTCTATCTCCTTTAATTAATTTTTGAAATATAGCATTACTTATATTAATATTATATCCTTTATATTGATCGGAGGTTAATCTTCTTAAAATATCTTTCCATTCTAACCCCCCTATTAAATTGTAGGAATCATTTAATCCCGACACAATATTGTATAGAGTCCTAAAAGGGTGAACAGATCTAGTTGGTTGAATAGAGTTAAACCCATCAGACAAGATTACATTTGATACCTCAAATGTATTTTTTAACCCATTATCAGATATGATATTTTCTAAGTCTGTAGATGGATAAGTTCTTTCTATTTTTCCCCAACCATTTCTAAGTGTAGTTTCGTACTGAGTTGAGTCAACACTCAAAGTAAAAAATAATTCCCGTTGATTCCAGTTTGTTAATTTTGATGTTCCATTGTAAAGTAAGTATTTATATTTATCTGTTGGGAGTAAAATTATTGCTTTGGGAATTTTTCTAGCAAAAATATCTCCTTCTATATCTTCGGTAAATTTATTCAAAGAATAATTTGTAAATTCAAGTTCATATTGAGAAGTAGGTGTTATATGTCCTAAAATAGGATCATTATAATTTATTGGTAATATTTGCCATGGGTAAGCTCTAAATTTTATTGTGGATGCGATGACTGCATCATCTGTTTCTAATTTGTACCTAGCGGAGGTTAATCGTATGAAGGGTGATGTAGGCTGGCTAACATCTTGAATAGTGGATGCATCCAAAACTAATGTGTAGAAAGAAGATACAGGGTCGGTAACTGAGTAGGTAAACTCTAAATTACTAGAATCCACCGAGCAAACAGTAAGTTTAGTTCTTTTCTCGCTGCCTAAATCAAATAAACAAGCTTGCTCTACTTTGTTATTGAGGGTATATACTCTATCAATTTGTGAATCAATGGGAACCAATTCAAATCCAGTTTCCGTAGTTACAGGTATCCTGTAAGTATATTGATTTACATTAGGAAATGATATTACTCCTGCCGATGTAGTAACCGAAAGAGTTGCATCATTATTTATCTTTACTTTTTGTATTGTGCCGTTTGCGTCTTCTATTATTGCTTTTGCGTACAAATCTTCCGGTAAGATATACCAAAGACGAAGAAGTTCTTTTTTTTCATCTGTGTATCTAGCCGGATTCAAAGATATTTTTTTTTGATCTGCTCTAGCTAAAGCTCGGATTGGGGTTGCCTTAATATCTTGAGTATTTTTTCTCAGGTTAATTCCAAGGACAAGAGCTTTTAGTCTATCTTTTATGAGTTGATCTCTAGTTACACCAAAGGATGCGGACAACTTTTGAGATCTTTCTGTTGCAGACAAAGACTGTGATGAAAAAATAGATCTAGACTGTAAACTTATAATATAAGATATATTAATTATGTTCGTTGTATTAGTAAGGATAAATTTTCTAATTGCATTATCTAACAGAGAATCAGAAATTTTTCTACCGTCCGAAAGAAGCAAAGTATACAATAAATCTCGAAAAGTTTCATTGATGTAACTTTTCATCGACAAAGTTTTTAATTTCCCAATATTTTTATTTAGGTCTTTTACTTTAACTAAGGATGGTCTTACTAAATTAACTATGGCAGAATCTACATTTCCTGAAAACGCGCTAGTGGTTACCCCTGATATTAAATTTTGAGAAAAATCTGTATTTATTAATTTTTGATAGTCAATATCAACATACCTTAATATTTCACTACTGTAGTTGTAATTTTCTGTGTATTCATTTAAAATTTCTCTCTCTTGATTTGTAGTTTGATCTAATGTAATGGAGGGAAGACTATCTTTTAGAGCACAATTAATTACACATTCAGATAAAGTTTTATATGGTGTTACCTGTGTTGTGGGCACACACCTATTAATTTTTTTAATTACAGCTATTCCATTAACAATAGTGGTTTTTTCTTCTTGTATACATTTCCAGTATGTTTGCGCTTGCAGTCCTGTAGATGTAGTATCATCTTGCTCAAAAGAAGAATCATCCCATTCCCACTCCGATTCCCCATTGGGATCATCTAGTGGATTATCAATACTGCCTCCATTAATAAAATTAGATGATTCCGGTAAAGGAACTGGATCATTTAAAATACATGGATCTAATTGATTACCCATTTAACTCAACCCTAATCTGGGAATAGTGCATTATCAGCGAACTCAGAAAGATCCCCAAATGCCTCAATTGTGTTTATTGGGTTATTCTGATCGTCAACCCAATTATATTTTAATCTAGCATTATTAACTCCTACTACTTCAAAAGATACTGAAGGGTATAAACTCATATTTATAGGATTTATTTGATCTAGCTCTGAAAATATTGAAGAATCACTTTGACTAAATGTTGGAAAATTAGTTAAAACAAAAAATCTTCGTAATCTGTCGGCATTAATTGGCAGGCCACCATTATTGAAACTCTTAAACCCCATGATAGAAGCTACGCACATTATAGTAAATTCGATATCCCCATTAGATTTAATTGGACCTTTTATTGCGTAAAGACCGTTTACACTATGATCTACTACTTGATTAACAATTCCTTCATCATAGTCAAAATGCCCATGTGCCCCATTTCCCGTTATTGGAGCACAATTAAAATAATTTAACTTAACAAAATAATCAACACAGCCGGGAAATCTTTGATTTACATTAGTAACAATGATTTTCTTTTTAAAAGTTATCATGCTCAAAACAGATCTATTTCTATCTAGATATTTGGGAATATTTCCTATATTTTCAATTGCTCTTGTAACATCAAACCAATCAAAAAATTGAGTTGGAGATCCTTGTCCAAGTCTACTCGCTTTATCCCATTGAGGGAGTGCAGGTAAGGAAGAGGCCAAAGTAGTTAAATGAATACTATTTTCTTGTATTAATTGTCCTTCTGGTCCATAAGTTGTTCCACCTAAAATGTAACCTGCGGCGATAATTTTGGGGTGAGTAAAGAATTTTCCTTTCTTTTCAAAAGTCTCATCGGAATATGTTTTTATATTTTTTATATTTTCTTCTACTACAAATTTAGTGGCTACTGGATTAGCTAACGATGGAGACGGCACCGCAGCAGCGATCCCTGCACGCTCATTGTATGTAAGTTCTGTTGTTCTAAAGAATGGACGAATATCTATTACATCCACAGTATTTATAACCGGAACACCTTCTGCACTAAGAAGCTGATTGTTTCTAACTACCACATATGCCACAGGAAGAATTGTTTGTCCAATTAAACGAGGGTCATTCTGTTGTAATTTTTCAGATATGAGGGGAGCTAAATTCATCAAGTCATCCGGGCTTGGAAAAGACCCATGGACATTTAAATCTTGAAATCCATTTGTAGGAATATTTGAATCCGCTATCTGTGCGAGTATTTGAGAATTTCCTTCCCCGTCTAACGAATTTACTGATTCAACTCCATCGATATTGGTATTTTTAGATAAAAGTACTCCTGCACCCCTAACCAACCCTAATGTAGGCTTGGTAATTATTCTTGCTGTGTTGTTATTTCCAAAAGAAGCAATGGTAGTTACATCAGAATCTACGGGTTTACTATAAATAAATAATAAATCTATTCTAACAGACGGATTTTCAAATAAAATAAATTGCCCGGATTCATTGTAGTACCCAAAATCATTTACATCAAAATCCGGGATTTCTATTTCTAAATCTTCGGGGACATCTACGATTGCAGTTCTAGCAACGCCCCGAAATTGTCTACAAAATTCAATAGACATTTGTTGTAATGTTGCAGGATCATCGCGCTGTAAAAATTCATTTAAAAAAGGTAAATTTTGGAGTAAAGGCCATTTACCTAAATCTTGTGTAACAAATTTAGGAAGTGGAGATGTATTAAATTGATCGTATGCTTCAAAGCCAACTACATTTGAATCGGCAACATTTTTACTAGTAGGCCAAGAAAGAGTTCTTTCTATCAAACCATTTAAATTATAAGAAGATTCACTAATAACATCGGAAAGTTTATTTATTAGTTCATTTGGAGTCAGCCCACTAGGATTGATTGTAAATTTAGAAATATCAAAAGAAGATGTTGTTAACTTTTCTATTTTTTGTAATGGTGTTAAAGAATAAGCATCATTTATTCTAGCAGTAAATCTACCTTTTCTAACTTTTACAATATTATTATCCCCAGTAGTATAAGGTTGCAACTCAGTAAAAGATGATCTACCTAGCCCTGATTCTCCTAATATAATTTCAATTTGATCCTTTAACCACAGGCAATTTTCCTGTAGTTGCTTTAATGGGATGTTATCAACTTCCCAGTAGTATGGATCATTCTCCTTAAAATACCTTACTGGATCAATAAACTTGTGAGAACTTTCTTTTAATGCCATTAGTTATCTCTCCTTAAATCAAATGTTTCTGTTGATTTTAATCCTTTACCATATTTTAAATTACTAGAATCAAATGCCTGTGACCCAACACTTGTTCCATCTCTAGTGTGTAAAACTGATATTAATTTGACCCTACCAGACTTATCCGTTGTATTATGTTTCGCATTGGCAAATATATTCATCGCAGATTCATCTAATCTAATTTGGTTTACATAATTTTTATTATAGAACGCAGATACAGTGTAAGTAGACGCAGTAAACAAATCTGGGTAGATAGAAGAGACTAAAGATCTAATTCCGCTAGCACCACTACACTGACTAGATGGATTATACCCTTGTGAAATAACCTGATATGGAACTCCTGTATCATAGCTATTACTTGATGTAGTAGTTAGGAATTTAGCCCTTGATTCTGGTGAGAAGTAAAGTCTAAATGGCCCAAAATTACTTGCTGCTTGGACAGCACCAGAAACGCCATAGAAATCTAGGACGCTAATATTTCCAGTATCCGGAACCGATGTTGGCATCGCTCTAGCAACTGCATTTGCGCCAGATGTGTATACCGCACTTGGACCTGTATAGTATTTTAATAATGGAGGGTATGTTCCGCTAACTGTGCAATAAGTAGCGTCTAATTCAGAATTACCACAAATGTTCCATATTCTAAGCCTGTCACATTCGGAACCAGAAGAGGCATCGTAATATATTCCACTAGGACAACTCCATCCTGCGGGGAAGTGAACATTCATTATTTTGACTTTGCTTCCGTTTAATGCTCGCACGCACATTCCACCTGTAGAATAATTAGCATGACTGTTTGGAGCAGCAATATCTGCCCAATTTACTAGGAAATATTTATTTGTGGTATCCCAGCTAGGTGTTCCCACATCTATTCCGTTGTTCAAAGCATTAACTGCATCAAAATATTGTCCGTTCGGGTAAAACTGTAAAAAACCAGCGGAGGTATAACTAGATGTATCTGTAATAATAAAATCAACACTACTAGTGGCAGACGCAGGCCAATAACTTGCAAAATGACCCAAATCTTCCGCTTGCAATATTGATTTATTATCTACTACAATACAGGATCTCCACGAATGCATTTCTACTCCCGTGTGAGCAGCAGAATTTGTTAGCCCCCATCCAGAAACATCCAACGCGCCATTGGATGATCTATGTGGATTTATTTTTATAACTGATCCGTTATCCGCTAAAATATTTATCCCTGCTTGTGCTAATAAAGTTGGACCATTTATTTCATAAACTGAATTGTTATTCACACAAACTAACGCAGTATTTCCTCCATGCGAATTAGGCCCAATTATTTGTAATCCTCTGCTATCAGAAATAGTTTTTACCTTAGATCCATCATTTACACTTATGCAGCCCCCAAAAACTCCACCCTCTTCATAATAAGTTACCTCTGGATAACTAGGACCTCCAGTTGTCCGTTGGGTAGTTTGATAAGTTCCCGGGGTCAATAAGGCTTCTGATCCAGTTGTTACTTCTATAGAAGGGAGTTGAGTTTTAATATCTCCTGTTCTTGTTATTCCAAATGCCCCTGCAACTAAAACAATACCAATTTTACTTGTCATGTCATTATCATGAACATAGTTTAATTTTGAAGAAGATAACTTTATATTTTGCCCATTATATGAATAATTAAACTGCCCCCCGATAGTTCCATGAGCACTATCAAAATAATTTGTATTAGTTATTTTTTTCTTTTCTGGGTTGTGTGTAACTATTGAATTTTCAGCTAATAGTCCAAAGCTTTGATTATATTGACATGTAACAGCAGGCAAATTTGCCGTAGAGTTTATGCAATGTAATCCAGCATCATTGTTAAAACATTCAGTGGTTCCCAGATGCGAATAGTGTGAATTTATTAAATCTATTCCATATTTGTTATTTCTAAATGCTTGTACAAATGTTGGACTTCCATTTGTATAAACATATTCACTAGCCGAAATTTCTTTGATTGAATCTCCCCCCTTAAAAATTGAATTAATTAATCGCATACCAATTATATTATATGCAAATTGAATGGGGATATCTATACCAGAAACTGTTACAGGACTTGTAATAGATTCAACATTTATAACACTATCTTCAGCCAGTAGTCCAATACTTTCTGTTGCCATGTTCCTAGTAGAAGAATTTATTGTATAATTTCTAACACCAAACAATCCTCTTCTTATTTTAATATCAGAATTTACAATATGAAAACCATTTTTTTTGCATCTCATAGCCATGCAATTTTCTAATACTACATTAGAATTTTTTATTTCAAATCCGGTATCCGTATACTGGGTAATAGTTCCTGTTGTATTTAACCCTCCATCAACACAAAAATTTCTAATGTATATTGGGCCTGTGCAATTTTCAATTTGTACACTCTTCAAGTAATTACCATAAACCATGCTAACCACGGATTCCCCAACACTTTCCGCTGACCTTTGGAAAGTAACTCCTCCATCATAAGACGATACGGTAATATCGTAATCTGATATAGTAGGATCTTTTGTATTGTCATAATTATTTAAAAACACGCCATCCGTGGGAGACAATAATGGATTAGCATTAAAACTTAAATAACCATTATTTGTAAGGAAATCTCCTGTATGAGACAGTCTAGTTGTCCATGCTCTGTTTGAAGTTTGCCATCTAACATCTGTATTAGAACTTGCTACAGTTGTGCTTGCGGCAACGGATTTAGTATTTATTAATGTGCTGTATAAATCATTTGATGCAATGGCTCCTGTGCCTACTGTGCCACTAAAAGTAGCTCCCCCCACTTTAGTTGTTCTACCAAAGTTTCTGTTTATAATTTCTAAACCTGCTCCGGGGTAACTAGAATCTACTTTTATATTTTTTAAATTTAATTCTCCTATATTTCCAAAGGATGCTACTTCAATTATAATTGGATAGGTTATTGTAGTAGGTAAGACATTTAAAACGGAACTTAAATCGGCAAATATATATCCCGTTGATTTACTTCCAACAGCAAAATTTGCTTGTGCGGAAACAACATACATTTGGCCTACCGGAGTTAGGCTTCCGTCTTTATTTGGACGGCCCAATCTTTGCCATAAGACATCAGTTCGATCTTCTAAATCATAAATAGGTTCATTATCCTGTTCCCAATTGTAGAAAGTAGAACTATTGTATTTTGTAACATCCACGGGCCATGCGGTATTGTAGATGCTTGTTACTGCACTGGTTAAATATAAATCGGTGTCTACGAATGCCATAAATTACCTCAGAATGTTATTGTCCATCTAAATATAATCGAGAAATCAGAACTTTTGCCAATAGCTGGGAATGTTTTATATGCGACTAACAACGGAACATCATTAGCAAAATTAAACGGATTCTTCATATATAATCCTATTTCTTGGAGAGGATTTGAGACGGAGTTAGCCGCTTCAGCCGGAAGAATCAAAGTAAACTGCACGCTAGCACTATCTACTTTTCTTATCAAATTAAAAGGTATGGTGACAAGTGCAGTTTGTGCGGTAGTGTTCCCATTTCTAAACACAAATGGGTTGGCTACAGTTAATCCTCCCCCTGAATAATCAGCTTGAGATATAGCGGATTTTAATTGAAAAGTAGATGGCCCGTAGTTATCCCAAGCAGAAGTTCCTACCTGAAAATACCTAATTTGATAGTTAGCTATGGATTGAGACCCAGATCCAGCAAACATATATGCAAGACCTATACCCATTCCAGAAGTAATGGTATTTTTTTCAGAAAAATACAATTCTTCTCTACCATCTTGGTATATTTTGGTTATTTCTAAGTGCCCTCTAGGAGTTATTTTATCTAAATTAGACATACTAAAATTATATATTCATTCTATTAAATTTATACGAAATATAGTTTCCACAGAATAGTCAAATCGGCATGATTATTTAAACCTGCATTCGCTCCATTATCCGCCACTTTTAAAATATTGTCATGGAATACTTTTTTGGCTAAAAGTTTATATTCATTTGGAGTTACATAAACTCCTGATTGTTCTGGAAATCTACTAAATTGATAAGGGGGGTATTTTTCATTTGATAGGTTTTTAAGTATATCATAGCTCCAAATACCTAGTTGAGTTATTCCCCCAAACAAGTTTGTAAACGCGCAATCATCCTTGTGAATTTTAATTACACATGTTATTTCCCCTGTAGCAGATAAGGAGGAGTTGGATGACACCACTAGCCCGGATGCAGGATTTTGTGTAGATGTTTTATTTACAAAACCTCGGTGATCCATGTTTCCTAAAGTATTGAATGTACCTGACAGCGATGCGCTTGTAATCATAGTATACGGGGAAATTCCGCTAACTAATTTTATTATTTGCCCCCCAGAAGGAGCATAGCAACCTTCTAACAGAGATTCTGTAGAAGACACTATTATCGGTATTTGCCCTTGTGGGGTGTTTAATTTGTTTACAGTTTTTCCAACAAAAGGTAGTAAATTAACATTTTGTTTAAAGTTAACATTGTTTAAAAAAGAGGATTCCCCAGATAAGAAATCTGCTGTTTGAAAGAACGCATCTATTGTGTAAAGTCCTATTCCAGTATAATAATTGTTTGAATGTACTCTTAATTTATCGTATCTAGGATTATTGTTATTTGGTTTTGGAATAATGTTAAAATCTACATAACTTGGGTTTCCCCAAATTTTAACATCATAAGTGGAAGACATTGCATAATTTGAAGCCACTCCACAACTTACACTTCTCCAAATTTTATTTTTTACTTCAGTGTTTGCGTATCTTAAAAATCGAATATCTGTAGGCGAATTAAAAGGATACCAAGAAGAAACATACCCCTCAGACCCTATAAACAAAGCATGAGCAAGACCTGTATCAAAATCAATCGCACTTGTTATTTTTTTTCTAGATGGGACAAGTGACGCAGGTAATGATAAGTCTTTTGTAAGGATTACCATAGAAGTTAAATCTACAGCGGAAAGGGTTGGAAAATTGTAATAAAAAGATGGATACCTATATACATTTGTATTTGTATTGGCATCTGTAATAGTAGGAGTTTTAGATATAAACAATATGTGTCTAACATCTAGGGCTGAATAAATTTTTTCAATTTTATTTTTAAAATAAGTATTTGAAAAATTTGTATCAAATTGAGGAATCTTAGGGTCAGTCCCAGTAGCCTGAAATCCCCAGCTAATTAAATTTCTTTCCGGTGAATCAATTATGGCATATGCCTTAACTGCTCCTTGATCAGGATTTAGCGTGGTGAGATTTGAACCTGCGTTCCTACTAGCTAACCCAATAGCAATGGCCCTTCCACTAACTCCGGTTCCATTAACAGTAGCAGGAACCGCGCTAGTGTAGGACACATAATTTACACCAAGGACTTGCCCGGAAGGAACCCAAGAAGAAACTTGTCCGTTTGTTAATAGTGCAAGTCT
>Ga0172367_10006405_pt1 | contig 13870 bp, 32 predicted proteins | sample Lak10m_FD_114542 | JGI IMG/M metagenome (GOLD analysis project Ga0172367, IMG submission 114542) | Freshwater microbial communities from Kabuno Bay, South-Kivu, Congo - kab_022012_10m | ecosystem: Environmental > Aquatic > Freshwater > Lake | place: Democratic Republic of the Congo: South-Kivu... | reverse complement strand
CTGATCGAGGCAACCGTTAAGTGACAGTCAAGCGATCCAAAGAACGCATCAAGCAGACGGGGGAGGTCTTCACGCCTCTCCCTCTCGTTGATGAGATCCTCGACAAACTAGACGCCTCTGTCTGGAAGCCAAAGAAGACGTTCATCGACAACAGTTGCGGAGACGGTAACTTTCTCGTCCGTGTAATCGCGTACAAGATCAGCAAAGGCTCAACAGCCAAGCAAGCACTGGAGACCACGTACGGTGTTGACCTGATGGAAGACAACGTCAGTCATGCTCGAGCAAGAGTGATCGCCAATGCATATGCTGCCCAACAGTGGAAGAAGCAGTCTGATGAACCGCTACCTCATCTGACACATGAAGAGGAACGAGCTATTGGAATGAGCAAAGGCCATGACGCCTTCGCCAAGAAGTATAATGACATCGTCGTCAAGAACATCGTCTGTCATGATGCGCTCACATACGACTACAGCTTTGGCGAACCAGCAGAGTACACTGAAGAACAGCTCGATGCATTCGAAGCACGGCTAAAAGAACTCGGCATCGAGTTTTAACCGTTGACCTTTTGACCCACATGGTGTACACTGCTCCTTAATACATTTGAGGAGCAACACCACTATGCAATCCTGGGACGAGATGAGCCGTAAAGAACAACTGGCACTGACGCACTACGACTTCTACAAGGATGTTCACGGTGTCCGTCCTCGTTGGATTGATTACGAGGCTCTGACTGAGCAAGAGCTGGAAGCAATGCTTGACCGCCTTGCAGCTGAGAATGCTGAGGTGGAGAAGCAGGAAGAAGAGCGCGAGCAGCAATGCATTGCCGCTTTTGAAGACAGCGTCCGGAAGGCTATCAATGCCGGCGCTGAAGATCGTGCTGAAGCTATCCGCTGGCTGTTCCAGGCATGTGAAGATCCCTACGTTGCGAACGATCCCGATTACTTCTGCTACCTGCACGGTCTGCCGTACGGGTATTTTAAGGAACCGGTGTAATGGAACACCTAACTGATGCACAGGTTGAAGTGATCATGGAACAGGCCTATATTAAGTTCCGTGCGTACAATTGTAAACCCAAAGGACAGATGCTCACTGTCAAGGATGATTACGGGTACTGGATCGCTATTACGACACAAGAATATATCGATGTTATGAGAGCACTAGAAGAATGATGAAGATCTATGCAACCCCGGGGTTAATCAATGCCCTATCCAATGGTGCTAATGCACTGCAAAATATAATCCATCAAACCATTGAGGAAATTGAAGATCCGCACAACAACGTTGAGCCTGGATCTCACGTCCATGATGTGGTGATGCAACAACTAGCTGAATACCGAGAAAACATTTTGGTGCTCAACGCGCTGGTTGATCAATATAAGGAACAACTATGAGACAAACAGGAACTGTGGAGAAGGCGTGGGGATATGAAAATATCTTTGCAACCAATGATTTATACTGCGGCAAGCTGCTGCACTTCAACAAGGCTGGCAATAAGTTCAGCATGCACTTCCATCAACACAAGGACGAGACGTGGTACATCAATAAAGGATCGTTCAGGCTTGTTCTGATCAATCCTGACAATGCGGAGCAGACTGAACAGATCCTCCGGCAGGGTGATGTGTGGCGCAACCTTCCATGTTATCCCCATCAGGTTATCGCTCTGGAAGATCACAGCGAGATCTTTGAAGTCTCTACACCGGACAGCGTTGAAGATAACTACCGTGTCCTTCCTGGAGATTCTCAACGATGACCGACCAGCTGCAACCGTTGCAGCAACATCTCGTGAAGGTGATGGAAGGTGTGGAACGCGGTGAGCTTAAAGTTGTGGCTGCAGCCAGAGGGACGGGTAAGTCTCAAGCCACAATGCTGCTAATGGAAGAACTTATACGAATGGAGCAAGAACGAGATGGACAAGCAAGAACTGCTGAGTGAACTAAAGAGAGCATCGGATATGCTGGATGGCATCGAGCACAGGCTACCGTATGATTATGAACAGCATGATCCGGATAAGGCGTTCCTGGCTCAAATTCGGCAACAGATTTATTCTATCCGCTGGTCGCTGGGCAGTGTCCGTGAAACGATTAAGGATCCGCGCAATTGGGTGAAGGGGTGCAATCCGGAAGAGTGTGAGGGAAAGCAACCGTGAAGATTGGATTTACTGCCTCTACGTTTGACCTCTTCCATGCTGGGCACATTATGATGCTCAAAGAAGCAAAGAGTGTGTGCGACTATTTGATTGTTGGGTTGCAAACCGATCCCACGATTGACCGTCCACAAAAGAACAAACCAGTGCAAACCGTCTTTGAACGCTTTGTGCAGTTGCAGGCTTGCAAGTACGTTGATGAGATTGTGGTGTATGCTACAGAAAAGGAACTGATCGACGTTCTATTGTCGTATCCCATCAACATCCGCATCCTCGGTGCTGAGTACGAAGACAAAGAGTTCACAGGGCGTAAGGAATGCATTGAGCATGGAATTGTCTTGCATTTCAATAAACGAGAACACAGCTTCTCAACGACTGAACTGAGGGCAAGAGTGGCGGATGCTGAAGCAGAGAAAAAGGTTGACTAATTTTTAATTTTAGGGTACAATGCCCTTGTTGAATCAACAAACGAGATAATAATGCGTCCTGACTATTCATTAACTGCTGTAGAGATTATCCTTAATGATCAAGCATATAGGTCAGCTCGTGAAGAACTGGCGCGGTGGATATCACGGAAGCAAGAGGCGGATGCTAAGATTGCAGAGCTTCAACGTGATATCAAAAAGTATGATCTTCGTCTTACCAATTTAGCGAAAAGGATTAATGAAACAGTATGAAAGCAATTACACAACTATTTTTAATGACTGCCTGGGTCGCCGGATTTGTTTTGGCGAAGGGTTTCTGGAGCACTCTGTTCTGCATCATTCCATTCTGGGCATACTACCTTGTTGTGGAACGTGGGCTTCAAGTGGCAGGCTGGTTGGCCTGTAACTAACATAAAGGAATTATAATGGCTATCTACACTATTACTCGTGATCTGGCTGCAGCGTACGACAAGATTCGTGCTATCAAAGCCCTACGCAATTTAACCGGATACGGACTCAAGGAGTCCAAGGATCTGATCGATGCCGCCGACGGGCGCGTGATGAAGTTTGAAACCAGCACTTCTGATGAGCAGCTCGCCAATTGGAACACTACATCCAAAGCTCAGCTTATGGAGCTCGGGTATGCTGGATACAGCGTTCAACTCATTGGCGCATCTTTTTGTGAGCGGATCAAAGATCTAGCCTGTGAAGCAATCCAATCTAACGAGTATGGATTGGCGCATGATCTATTAGATCTGCTTCAACGTCGTTATGGTTCAACACCGACATAAATAAACATCGATCATTATAAATATAATAGGCTTCCAAAAGAAGCCTATTTTTATGTTAGGAGACACAAAATGTATCTATATGAAGTAATTGCAACCCATAGCTGTGGTGTGAAAGTTGAACAATACCAAACATGCCTTGCTGCTCACTATGCAGCTCACCAGATGGACCAGTCAAACATGTTTGAGAATGTTGAAGTTGTTGCACCAATCGTTGATTTTCAATTAAGCCCTCAGTAATTCTCCACCCACAGTTGACCTTTTATTAGTAATAGAGTATAATGCACTCAACTATTAAATAAAGAGGTCAAACCATGTTTGGTGTGAGGTTCATTATAACAAGCGTTAATCCCAAATTCACCATTGCGCCATTCCGTCCCGCTGCGTGTTGTTGTGTGAAAACGCAACACCTTCTGTTGCTGGCAGGGAACGGTGAAGTCTTCAAAAAAGAAGACAGTGTTACATGGAGGCTAGTATGACGACCGGTGTATATGGTCATCGCGACACGTTTCTGCATGATGAGCATGCAGCACATAATGCAATGATTCCTCACAGACTTGAAACGATTTGGAATGCTGCTGTCAGTGTTCCAGCTATCAAGGTTGTTGACGACGTTGTTCCTGCATCCCGAGAACAGATCATGTCGGTTCATAGCGCTGAGTACACCAGCATGCTGTTTGATAATGCACCATCCGGCAACAACACATATGCACTAGATCCTGAAACGGTAATGAATTTGCATACGCTTCGAGCAGTGCAACTATCAGCTGGGGCTGTGATGCAAGCGGTGAATGATGTTGTGTTTCATGGTGGCAACGCTTTCTGTCTTGTGTACGGTGGACATCACGCCGGCCCAAACCACGGCCACGGATTCTGTTTTATCAATAACGTGGCGATAGCTGCACGGTATGCGCATACCATCGGGTGCAAGCGCATTGCTGTTGCTGATATTGACACTCACTCTGGTAATGGAACAATTTACGCTTTGATGCATCAGCCACAATATTTGTTCGTTGAGACATACCAACCCGGGTTTCCAGGCAAGGTGATTTCGCCGTATGACCCACCAAGCAATGTTATCCGCAAGGAAACAGCCCCGTTCTTCATTGGTGGCAGGAACACATGGATAGATGCATGGAAGCATCATCTCCTATCAGCTGTTGAAGAATTTGAACCGGATATTATTCTAGTTTCAGCAGGGTTTGATGCTCACCAAGCCGATCCGCTAGGTACTCCAGGAATTGTCGACGATGACTATTTGTGGATTTTTGATGAGTTGTTAAAAATTCAGCCTAGGCTAGTGGCATCGCTGGAAGGTGGCTATTCGATCCTAGACGTAGTGCGCAACGTTCGAAACGTTGTTGAGCTGATGACGCACTATTGATGTTGACATTATGACCCTAATGGTGTATGGTGCTGTCTATTATGACACTGACCGATCATCTCAGAGCGAGACACTTGGATCTCAATCTTCATCGTCCAATGATAGATGATGAGGAAGGGGTTGCTACATTCTACTTGTGGAACCTTTCAGGACAGCTAGTCGGATATCAACAATATCGTCCTGGGGCCGATAAACAAGCAAAGAACCATCCCAAAGATGGTAGATACTACACGTACCGTAAACAACCAACTGTTGCTGTATGGGGTGTGGAAACTCTGTACCTAACACCACGCGTGGTGTTTGTTACTGAAGGGATATTTGATGCATGTAGATTAACTGAACGTGGTGTTAGCGCACTGGCTGTGTTGAGCAACGATCCATCTGCGGATGTTGGAAATTTTTTGTCCATGCTCAACCGTCTAGTTGTGGTTGTGGCTGATAATGACAAGGCAGGAAGACGCTTAGCCAAGTTTGGAAATGTTGCTGTGTTCACTGATGAAAAGGATCTCGGTGATGCAAATGATGAATTTGTTGTTAATTTGGTAAGACGTTTTGTATAAGGGTACAACCATGGGTATTAGATTGTTTGGAAATAGTTGTGGTAGAACAGCAACAGCAGTGGAAACCGACGATTACACCAACCTCGTGCCAACAGATCCCAACCCGAGTGTGTTTGAGGTGGTGAATCTGGAGCAGGTCGGGCGGTTTGTGATTGGGTTGGTGCGCTATCCAGATGCTACCACATTTGAAGGACGCAAGATTCTGGTGTGGGACGATACAACTGTTGATGAGATTAAGAAGTTGGATGTTATCGATCCGCATTTTATGCACAACAACAAGATCATTGCACGGTTCCGCCCAACAGAACGTGGGTTGCAGCTTGCAAGACGATTCTGTTACTTTATGTTTAATGAGTAACTGTTGACTTTTTACCCTTTTTAGATGAGATAAGATTAAATGTTGACACCACAAGAAACATTAGCATATGCTAAAATGGTTGGATATCCACGGGATGGGTGGACTGTATATGAAGCAAACGGCAAAGTGTGGCATGCAAAACGCACAGAGAAGCCATATGAGGTATGCGTGCAAGAAGTTGAATTTAAAGCGCCTGGGTGGATTCCACAACATGTAGTTGATGAATATATTAAAGGAAAACTGAAATGATCGATCAACTGTCGATTCTTGCAAAACAAGCCGGTCTTCACGATGATTGGTTTATTGACAATCCTGAAATTGAGAAATTTGCAGAATTAATCATACGTGATGTTATTAGAACCGTTGCAAGGACACAACCGGTTAGCCCAGACTTTGATTGGGTTATTCTAAACAATTATGACTTGGAGGTCAAATAATGAGATTTTACGCAATGGGTAACTACTACCTGAGTAGCATTCAGCAAGGGATTCAGGCAGCTCACGCACTTGGTGAGATGGTTGCAAAATACCAAGTATCAAGTAATGGTGCTGCTAAGGTATGCTATGAGTGGCTGCAACATCACAAGACAATGGTACTGCTGAACGGTGGTAACAGCCACGATCTGAAGGCACTGTGGGCACTGCTAAGTGATCCGCGTAACACAGAATTTCCTGTAAGCAAGTTTTACGAGGACGCACAAAGCCTTAACGGTGCGCTAACTTGCGTTGCTATCGTGCTGCCAGATCGACTGTACGAAGCAAAGTGGGACGATGTGAGCCAGCCTATTCCTGCCTGGTATCAACCAGATGGCGAAGCAGTTGTGGGTTGGGAAGCAGAGCTGTTGGACGTGATTAAAAAGCTGCCGCTAGCGCGATAAATACAAAACAAAAAGGCAGTTGACTTTTTTGTTTGTATGGTGTATTATGTATTCAACATAACCCCAAAAAGGAGAGTATCATGTCTAAGTTAATCGTTGCGTTAATGATGTCTGTGACAGTGGTGGGGACTGCTCATGCCGGCGAAAGCGAAGTGTGGGCAGCAATCGGTGGAGGAATGCTTGGTTATATTATCCGTGATAACCAAGCACCACGACATTATCACCCTCATACCACAATCATTTACCAAAATGCACCGCCGGTGGTGTATGCACCCCCTCCTGTTGTGTATTATCAATCTCCGCGACCCGTTACGCCGCTGTATGGTAACACGTGTCCAATTGTGGATGGGGTGCAAACTGTGCCTATCCTGCAAACAAACCGTTACGGATATCATGAGCGAGTTGGTTGTGGATATCAGTACTGATCAAGCAGTAGAAGTGTGTGCGCAGGCATTAAAAGATAAAAATTGGTCATTAGAACAAATTGCAGCCATTGAATATATTATGCTGCAATTTGATGCCCTCGGTGTAGAACTGCTCATTGCAGAGAATCCTGTTGTCAAAGGACTGTAATGTCGAGTATAATGCATTGCGAACTTTTTGAGAGAGTGCAGTGGGGTCCTACCAGTATCACGTTTTGTGTAATAACAATCGGTGACGATTCTCAATGTTAGATCCCGTGACACAAAATTGAGTGCATAGAGAAAGTATACAGAGAAAATGTTAATGTGGCCTAGGTGGACAACCGTTACATCAAAGACAGAAGAGCGTCCAGCTCAACACACCGAGCTGGACCAATCGAGTGGGTATAAATCTACACTCACAATCCGCTTCAGGGATTCTGACGAGACTGCTTATGTGTTATCGTGGACCTGTGAGTATTCTGAACCATATACCGAATCTGTGTTTGGTGAGGGTGATCAAAAGCCAACATGGTGGAGCCCGCGATCGCATCATTGGTATGGTTTTCATCAGTGGTTTTTCGATTCAGATGATGAATGGTTTCAGTTTGTCTATAGTTCCGGTCATACCGTTTTCTCTCGCAAGGACATTATCAGTTTCCAAGTCCACGAAGATAAATTAGGCTAGGTGTGTTGCATAAATACTGAGGTCACCACACCGACGACCCATTTGCGGTGTTTAACTATCATGGGCTCGCTCTACCGTGCGAGATGGAGCTACGGAGGCGGCACGGGATGCCAAATTCTTGTGGACGAGTGATTCACGTTAGAACCAGAATGGAAGTGGTGAGCCGTTCATCGAATCCTAATGCAGACGAAGAGTTTGCATTAGAGAACAACCTTACATTTTATAGAGTGGACAATAGGCAGTAAAACCACAGCCCGCTGCCAGGGAGTCGGCAGAGCATTGGTGACGTTATCACAGATGCAAATCCGAGTGAGGGAGTTCTTTAATGCAAATTTCAGATAGATACTGGGTGGTTAATATCACCCTTCCAAACAACATTAAAACAAAGATCATCGTCAAAGCAACCAATCTGGGTGAAGCACTGCTTTACACCAGAAGTGTGTATCCCAATGCTCTACAAATCCGGTAGTGGTGAAAATACCCAAGCAACTTTGGTGAGAATACCCCTGGTTTTACGCGGCTTCATAAGGTATAGTATCTATAAATACTTACGACAAGCAGACAATACTTGTCGAGGGTATTGGGATAGAAAGCTAACTTAATTTGATGAAGGAGAACTAACATGTGGACAAAGCCAGAAGCTACTGAAATGCGTTTCGGTTTCGAAGTAACCATGTATGTTTGCAACCGCTAATATACATCAACCAAGCATATTATTTTATCTGATAAAGGAGAGACATCATGTGGACAAAGCCAGAAGCTACTGAAATGCGTTTCGGTTTCGAAGTAACCATGTATGTTTGCAACCGCTAATATATATTAGCTGCGCAAATAAAGAAAAAAGCCACCTTCGGGTGGCTTTTTTGTTGTTGACATATATAGGTATAACGGGTATAATAATTAAATGGTTAAAATATCTAAACGTGTATATATGATTTTTGGTGGGATATTCGTTGCAACGTTATTCCACTTGTTTATGCTGTGGCGCGATGCTCACGACATTATTGGAGAGATCTGCCAGGGGAGTTACGACGACTGTGGGTGGTGGCCATGGTAGACATTTCCTTGATTTTGTTGATTGTGATTGTTTGTGTGCCTCTTGTTTTTATCTTGGCAGACAAACCAATTAATTGGAGTAATGACTAATGTTTACACCACCACCAAATGTATCTGATACTCACCGTGCAATCATTGACGCATATAACAAAGGGTGGATCGCGGCAATGAACAGTCGGGGAATGAATAACCCTCATACTGATCCCAAGCTCCGTCAGGCTTGGGGAGATGGTTACAAAAATAGCAAGCATGAGGCATCAAATGGGTGATCTACTAAAAGAAAGATTGGATCGCCTGCTCATCTCTTTGTTGGGGAGCACCGAGATGGTAAATTTGTGGTGGTTGACGAACAACAAAGCATTTGATGGCCGTACACCGGCACAGGTGTACAAGAAAGATCCCAATCGGGTTAAAGAATATATATTTGGTCAGTTTGGTGGAGAGTACTTATGATGAGAAAAATATTTGCAGGTTTGGTGCTCTGTGCCATATTTAATGCTTCCATTGCGCAAGAAGTGCAGTATGATTACCCTGTGATTGATGTAAAAGATGGGGACACTGTTGTAATTGAAGCACCGTTTTTACCAGCACCTCTAAAACCGGTCCTGGCTTTGCGCGTGTATGGCGTTGATACACCGGAGAAAGCACCTCGTGCAAAATGTGAGACGGAGGCGCTAAAAGGAATGCAAGCAACACAGTTCACAAAAGACAAGATTGCCAGCGCTCAAACGGTGAAGGTTGTTTTGCGTGCGTGGGACAAATTTGGTGGTCGGGTGCTGGGCGATGTTATCATCGACGGCCGCAGTCTCCGCGACATGTTGATTGAACAAAACCTCGCGAGGCCATATTACGGAGATGCTAAGGAAAGCTGGTGCAAATAATGGATCATAATTTATTATTGATGACGTTACTCATCACCAAACACTTTATTACTGATTTTGTATTACAAGGTGAGTATCAGTTTAAAAACAAGGGAATATATGGACACCCAGGTGGGGTATTGCATGCTGTTATAACAGGCATTGGAACAACAATTGCTCTGTGCGGTGCAGTCCTGTTTGGTGCAACAATTGACGCTGGTTCTTTTTTGGTTGCGTTGTTGTGTGAAATGGTTGTTCATTACCACACCGATTGGGCAAAAATTCAAATCAATCAACGATGGGGTCTCACACACAATCATCCATGTTTTTGGAATTTACTGGGCTTTGATCAATGGATACATTATATCACATACATTTGGATAGTATGGTACGTGCTGTATTAGATAATGGTCTCTGGATTCTCGATTCCGTATGACCAACGTTCTAGGTTAGCACAGTACCTGTCAATGCTGTGGTTAACGAAAAAGTTGATTTTACCTTTTTTTAACCCTTTCACAAAGCCTCTAACACGATCTTTGATTATTTGCCATCCAGTAACCTTGCGTATGTTACCCCAGTGATTCATGTATACTAGGTTACCACAGTGTTTGTATGGTCTGGTGGGCACGCGTGTTACTATATCAGCGTTGTTTACAAATCTGTGATGTGTGATGCCACAGGAATCTATTAACTTTGCCATGTCTTTGTTGCCCACGCGTGGAGATCCATACGTAAATAAAGTTATTTTATCTGCCGTACTAGGTTGCTGAGCTAAACGGACAGCTATAATGGTGGCCATAGCTGCACCCAGGCTGTGACCGGTAATCCACACTCGCCGCTCATCTTGCTTTTTTATAGCACGGTCAACGTTAACCCACACGTTGTCTACACTTTTGTTGAACCCATCATGAACCTCTGCCTTATCACTGAATGTAACCAGGTTGACATCCAGATCAGCTTTGATGTCTTCAAATTGAGTGGGCTCCGTTCCTCTGCACACAATGACAATATCGTGTTGATTGGATATTACATATACTTGACTGCCATTTTTGCTGATGTATGATGCGCTAAACCCAATGTTGCCAAATGCAGGTATGCCATCTTTTCTACGTAAGTAAGCTAGCTTACTGCATGTTGCAAAAAAGAAACTCTGTTGTGCAAAAGATTGCGATTGAAGTGGCGCCATAATTTTTCTCCCGTCTTGTTGCTGGTTAGGTATTTACACAACTGTTGACATATTCTGGAGTAAAGTGTAAAATTAAAAAGTGCGCGCTGCACATAATTCATAGGATAGATTATCATGTTTAAAATTATCGTAATGTTGTTTATGTTAACTTCCACTGTTGCTTATGCGGAGAATTGGTATACTGTAACTGATTCATCGAGTGGGCTCCGATTGGTAGCTGACATTGATTCTGTTGTCGTTGACAAATACAAAACCACCTCAGGTGCCGAAAGCGTGCGCATTTATGGTGTTATGCAATATGTTGGTGATGACACACCACCATTTACATCAATCATCGATGTTACTGAGTGCTTTGCTAAACAACGAGGAACAATGGTTGTTGTATTTCAAGACAAGACCTCCAAAGTCTATTTCTGGGACGGCAAGGGCAACAAAATGTATGACGCTCAGGGTCAGTTTTTGTGCGGGTTTGCTATTGGCCTGCGGGATAAAGCAGAGAGCCGAGAACAACAGGGGTCTACCACGCCAAACACAACCCCCAAATCAGCAACGTTTTAATTGATGTTTCGCGGCTTAATATTTTCTGTGATGCACGAACCTGTGCAGCGATCCGCGGGTTCACATCGCATCGCAACACACCTCCGCCGTGAGGGATGGAATATTGAAGTCATTGATTTTGCCGCTTGGTGGAGTGTGGATGAGCTTAAAGAGCTTGTTAAGTCTAGGATCTCTTCATCTACTAAGTTCTTTGGGTTCAGCACGTTTTGCAACAAGTGGACGGATGACCTATCTGCATTTACACGATGGTTGAAGGAAACCTATCCTAATATCCCCACCATTCTTGGTGGACAAAGTGTCGCTTTGACCCCTGCTAGCAATATCGATTACTGGGTTGACAGCTTTGGTGAAGTTGCAATCGTTGAGTTGCTCAAATACCTCACAACTAATTCAACCACCAGTCCTGTGTTTGATGTTGAGCACTTTGGATCAAAAAAGCTCATTAAATCCATTCATGCTTATCCTGCATATCCTATGCAATCATACAGCAATGTTATGGAACGTAGAGATTTTTTGCAGCCATATGAGTGGGTTAACATTGAATTGTCAAGAGGGTGTGTATTCAGTTGCAACTTTTGCAACTTCCCGATACTTGGCATCAAGGGAGATTATTCACGAACAGCTGACGATTTTGATTTTGAGATGCGGCACAATTATGATAATTTTGGCATTCAAAATTATTACATTGCTGATGAGACCTTTAATGATAGTCCCGCAAAAATTCGCAAATTTGCAAACGTTGCCGAACAACTGCCTTTCCGTCCTTATTTCTCAGGATTTTTGCGTGCAGATTTGCTAACGGCCAAGCCTGACACATGGGATGATTTAATCCGGTTAGGTGTAGGAGGTCATTGTTATGGCATTGAAACTTTCAATCATAAAAGTGCAAAAATGATTAGTAAAGGGATGCATCCTGATAAACTCAAACAGGGACTTCTTGATATTAAACAGTATTTTGGTAGCAGAATGTTCTACAGAGGTTCAGCTAGTTTCATTATCGGGCTACCGTACGAGACACCTGAAACATTTGCCGAGACTGAAAAATGGTTGGATGCTAATTGGCAGGATCAAGGGCTAATATCCTTTCCGCTCAGTATTGACGATCTGAGTGGAGCAAAGCGACACAATTATACAAATGTGAGCAAGTTGAGTTTAACACTAGTCGAACACGGCATTCGAGAGATGACAACCGCTGAAAAAACTAGGTGGGGCGATTTTGATTACATCTACAATTGGCGAGACGGTGATTATTACAAAGACTTGTATATGTGGGAGCATGACGGCATGAACATTTTCCAGGCTCGAAAAATCGCTGACACATTACACAGAAAACAAATTCTGAAGTACAAAGCAAATTGTTGGCAGTTGTCTCATTTAATGTTTAATGCCGCCGAAAAAATTGATTTGCATACTGTGGCACACTTGTCAAATGTCCAAGCTCACAAGAATCCTCAACGCGTTGAAGCTTTTTTGCGACAATATATTGACAGCAAACTTAACTGGGCATAAATACATCACCGTTTTGGAGTGTGTATGAACTTTAAACAGTTCCTTATTGAAACAGCGGAGTGGGTCATTGAAATTGAAAAGGATGGTGTCCCATACTTTGCAAACGTGGAGAGTGATGGTCGCATCTCGTTCATGAGAGCATCACCTACATCTTTCTCTCACTGTTCCAAATGGCGCAATAAAGATCGTGCTTTGAGAGTACTGTCAAAAATCCCTGGTGCAACACTTGTCCCAACATATGGTGGATACACTTACAGTTCCAAGTCTAGCGTTGCACCCCTTCCCGAAATCCGCAAAAGAAAATAACCCTGTTGTATATTTTTTCCATTTAGTGTATACTGATATACACTAACACTGTCAGGAGAAGAATATGGGTGTAAAAATTACACGAGAGCCAGGAACTGTTTGGCCAACAGAGTATGATTGGCAAGAGCAGTTTGCGTCTGTGTTAAACGAAACCACGGAACCGTTTGTGAGTGTTGACGCAGGCAAGTTGCGCGGATTAGCACTGTCGTACATCGAGTGCCTTGAAACAGTTCAAGAGCTTGCTCAGGAACGCGGTGAGTTAATGAAGTCTGTTGGTGTGTTAATTGCAGAAAACCAAAAGCTGCAAGCACAAATTGCACCACCTCGTCAGCTTCAAATTGGTGACAGAGTTCGTGTCACCAAGAACGGTGGATTCCACCGTGGGGCTGAAGGTGTTATTCAGTTTATTGAGCCTAGCGGTGAAAAAGTGTGGGTGCTACGCGACCACTCAACGACGCCGGTGTGGTATGCTCCGATTGAGTTGGAGTTAATTGAGGAAGAAGAACATGGCTAAGATTGTAGTTGAAACAGTACAAATTATTAAGAACCGGTACTTCATTGAGACGGATAATGTTGAGTGGGCCGGTGATGATGTAACGTGCGGTGGCCTTGAACCGTATCAAACCACGATCCTCGAAGAAACGATTGTGTCAGCAAAAGAAGTGGAGCGATGGCGTGATGCCGGCCCAATGATTGGATTCAAGAGTGATAAATCTCAAATGAAATCAGTGTATTACACATATGATGGTGACAAGTTGCAGCGCAAGATGAG
>Ga0172367_10006401_pt1 | contig 13872 bp, 28 predicted proteins | sample Lak10m_FD_114542 | JGI IMG/M metagenome (GOLD analysis project Ga0172367, IMG submission 114542) | Freshwater microbial communities from Kabuno Bay, South-Kivu, Congo - kab_022012_10m | ecosystem: Environmental > Aquatic > Freshwater > Lake | place: Democratic Republic of the Congo: South-Kivu... | reverse complement strand
AGTCGGTTCCTGCAGATGGGTGTCGTGATTGTGACTCCGGTGGATGATGGTTGGGAGGCGTTGGGTGAACAGTTGCCCGGTTTGCAGGCTGACCCGCGAGTGGTGGAGATTTTGGAGAACTCCAACAGGTTGCGTGACCCTGCGTTCGTGCGGGCAATGCAGCAGTTCATTGGTCCGTACACGAAGTTCTTCAAGGCGTGGGCTGTTGCCACGCCGGGTTTCCATGTGCGCAACTCAATCAGTAACGCTTTCATGATGATGGCTGCTGGCGGTAATCCGTTGCGGTTGTCTGCTGGTTTGCGGGCGTGGCGCCAGTTGGAGAACGCGTTGAAGTCTGGTGTGTCCATTGAAAGGCACATTGCTTCACTGCCTGCGGATGAGGCGGTTCGGGTGCGTGGCGCCTATTTTGCGTTGATGGCTTCTGGTGGTGGTTTGGCGTCGGAAGTGAATCTGCAGGTCGGCAACAAGTTGTACGTCAACAGGTTTACGAAGGGAATGCAGAAGGCTGGAAAGATTGCCGATGACCACGCTCGCTTCATGCTCGCGTATGACGGTATTGCTGGTGGTATGGATGGTTTGACTGCCGCTGCTCGTGTCAAACGGTTCATGGTGGATTACGAGGACACCTCAACTGCCGACGCGGTGATGCGTCAGATTGTGCCTTTCTGGATGTGGACTTCCCGCAACTTGCCGTTGCAGATGCAGAACATTTTCTTGAATCCGAAACCGTACAGGTACTACACCAACATTACGAACAATCTTCGTGACGAGGAGAATGATGCGAACTTGCCGAAGTATTTGCGTGAGGTTGGTGCGTTCGCTTTGCCGGGTGGCAAGTCGTACGTTTCTACCGATTTGCCGTTCAGCCGTATCGGTCAGCAGTTGGAGCAGTTGCAGTCGCCACGGCGTTTGTTTGCTGATGTGAACCCACTGCTTCGTGTTCCGTTGGAAGTGGCGTTGGCTGACAAGAAGTTTTATTCGGATATTCCGTTCAAGGAAGGATTGCAACCTGTTGATGGTTTTACCGGTCCGTTGGCTTCGTACTTGGCGCAACCGTTTGGTCAAGGTGGAACAACCAAGGATGGTCAGCGTGGTGTCACGGACAAGGCGTTGTACACCTTGACGAATACGGTTCCGTTGTTGGGTCAGTTTGAACGACTCGTTCCATCGACGGAAACTGGTAAGAAACGTGGTATGTACAACAGGCTGGCTGGATACACGGGTATTCCTGTCCGTGAGTTGACGGATGCGATGAAGATGCAGGAACTTGAGCGCAGGCTCTACGAAATTTCTAAGCAAAGGAAGGCGCAGCCATGACGCAGTACACAGGTAACAGGGACGGGGACCACGGCAAAGCACGACCGGGGTTGCTGGAGTTCGTGAAGACGGTTGAGCAGATAACGGACGGTGCGTTGTGGAACAACGGCACCTACGCCAGCAGGAAGATGCGCGGCAAGGAGTCGTTGTCTGTCCACGCCACAGGTCGTGCAGTGGATTTGTCGTGGCGGAAACTAGGAACGAAGGGGCGACGCAACGGTCGTGCCGTTGCCCAATGGTTGTGCGATGTGTTCGTAGACAACGCTGAGACGCTTGGTGTGGAGTGCGTGTTGGATTACTGGCCCAAGCCGCATGGTCGCGGGTGGCGTTGTGACCGTGATGCGTGGCAGAACTACTCGAAGGCGACTATCGGGGGCGCGCCCGACGGGGACTGGCTGCACGTTGAGTTGTCGCCCCGTATGGCGGATAGTCCAACGCTGGTGAGGGAAGCGTGGTCGGATATTGCTCAGACGGGTGTGCTTGCCCAGATGCCGAATCCGAAACGGAAGAAAAATCAGGTTCAGGAAGATAAATAATCTTGTTCACCATCCCTGCCGGGATGTGTGACACCATGCCCACATCGTCTGCTTCGGTCGGTGTTTCGTCTTCGGGGAACCATGAGCCTGTGATGGAGATGTGACCTTCCAAGCAGTCTTCCCACAGGAAGCCGACTGATACGACATGGCATGGTTTCGGTTTGTACGCTTTGACGTTTATCCATCCGTTGTCTGAGTCGAATGCGTCGGTCCAATGTACGGCGACGAGTTTGGCTGGGAGTTTCATTCGTTGTCTCCTGTCAGATGTTCTTTCATGTTGACGATGAGGTGTTCCATGAATGATGAGATGCGCAACCATGCGTAGACATCTCCGTGTGTGGCTTTGTCCCAAGTTTTGCAGAGGTCAATGACGTCTTCTTTGGTTGCCGACATCATCATCGTGATGATGGTGCCGGCGTTTTGTTCAACGCGGTTTAGTTCGGCGTCCATCTTGTCGGCTTCGCGTTTGTCCATGAATTCGTAAATCCAGTCACCGTTGTTTGCTGACACGACTCTTCCTTTCGTTGTTATGAACGTAGATGGTGTTCTCAGATAAACCATTGACGGTGATGCCTTCGCCCACCTCAACGTCATCAAAATGCGCGCGCAGTATGCGTACAATTTTTGCCACATTGACCGCTCTATCAAATCCGATTGTTATCTGGCGAGAGTTCATTTGTTCCTCCGAGTTTCAATTTGAATGTGTCGTCAAGCACCATGAGTCCGATGACGCAGTAGCCGACGATGTCCTTGAGCGTATCAATGATTGTTTCGTCAACCTTCGGTACGACGGTGTGACCGTCCGCGAAGAATTGGCGCGTGAATTCTAGGTTGGCGAGACGTTCGTATTTGTCGTTGAGGCGCACGATGATGCCTTGAAATCCGAAGCGTTCAATGTTCTTGTGACCGTAGTCGTGTTGTTTGGCTGCGAGCAGGCGGGCCATTTCTGCGGAGTCCCATTCGCCTTGGTGGCGAAGTTCGTGTATGACCGGTACGGCTACGACGATGAACGATTCGGGGTTTGGTTCTTCGTTGTTGTGGAACACGATGCCGATGAGCGCGTCAATCCTGTCGCGCAACAACCCGAAGTCAAGGCGCGGTTTGCCCCTGTCGCTGAGTCCTGCGATGTGCATCACCCACTGTGTCGCTGATTGTTCCCAAGTTTTCGCCATCTCGTATCTCCTTCTCAACTCCACGTTCATCGTGAGTGTGTCACGAAGTTTATCATACGCGGTGTTGCGGATGCGCATGACATGTACATCGGAGAACCCCATCTCGTCGCCAGCGTCCTTCAACGACAAACCTTGGTATGTGGTCAGCAGGATTGCTTTGCGATACTTTGCGGGTAACGAGGCGACCGCCGAGGCGACAGCCTCGCGGAGTAGCAGCATCTCGTCGGTTGACGGTTCGGGGTCTTCGCCCGGTACGGTTTCCATCAACGCCTGCATCTCTGATTCGGGTCGGCGCAACGACAGTTTCTCAAACACCTCCGACGCAAACAGGATGTGTTTCTTAGGCATCGTATGATTCGTCGTACAGCAACGCAGATACATCGGTGGGGCGTAGCAGATATCCCCACGCTGGGTTGTCTGAGCGTCGCGCGAAGTCGCGGGTTTCCAGCGTGTCTTTGTTTGCTTCTATGTACCGTTTCAATCTGTCTACGGACACGATGATGAATCCGCCATCCATTGAGAAGATGTACACCCACCATTTTGCTTTGGTGACCTGCAACCCTGACGGAACCCACTTGCCGGATTTGCGTGGATTCTGACGCATCTCCACTGCCATGTTGCCGTTGCGGTAACGGTCCGACTTCACCTCGAATGAACCTTCTACGAGGTTCTCCAACATCTTGCGTATCCGCTTCTCACCCAACTGACCGTACTTCAGGTCGGTGGCAAAGTTGAATGTGTTCTCCTTGATGTCCCACTTACTGTTCTTCACTGAGCGTCTCCCATTCTGATTGAGAGAAACCGCGCACCCGACCATCGGGTTGGATGTACACCCATGTGGGGGCGTCGGGGTCGCACCCGCATCCCACCACGTTCCTACTGTCGTGCACGATTGTGGTGCCACACTTCTTGCATCGGACCTTGGTCATAGTTTCCTCACCGTGATTTCGGTTATCTGCTTGTCGTCTGCCCACGCTACGCCATTCAACGCATCAAGGATGGACTTCACATAGTTGTCAATGTCCCCGCGCAACGATGCCTTCCATTCGGGGTTCTTTTCTGCGGTGATGACGATGTTGGTGCCTTTGTCGCTGAACGTCAGACACACCTCAACGGTGTGGTCTGCCGGAAACAGCGGACCCTCGTAGGCTTCGGCAACTTTCGCTTCGTACTGTGCGGTGCGTTTGGGGGTGTAGACGTGACCGTTGCGTGTGGCGCGCGGACGTTCTTTGGCGAGTGGTCTGATGGGGATGAACTGCTTGTACTTTTTCATTCGTAGACACGCATCACAATTTGTTCTAGGTAGGTGATTCCGTCTTCGCGGTCGTGGTATTTGCCCCACTTCTTGTCTGCCTCTACGAGCATGGTGAGTGCTTCGGCTGGCATCAATCCGTCTTGTCTCAGGCGTGAGGCGAGGCGTACGAGGGTGGATGAGCGGTCTGAACCTTCAAGCGGTCCGTCGGTGAGAATGGTGTAGGTGTACGGGCTGATGAGGTATTTGAGTTCTCCGAGTGACATCGGTTTGCCTGTGCGCATCATCATCGGCGTGGACACTGGCGGTTTCCAGAGGGTTGCGACGCGGTGTATCCGTTCGGGTACGACACGCTCGGCGTGCGCACGAAGAACGAACGAACCGAGGTCGAGTGGTGTTTCGTCGTCTGATAGCACGATGCGTTCGGTTGGCTGTTTGTCCCAGCCACCGAAGTATGGGAGTCGGACGTAGTTGCCGTAGCCGTTGGTCACGGTTTCTTGTTTCGGGTTGACTTCTTTGGCTGGGTAGTTGCACACTTGGTGTGCTGCGAGCAGGCATCGGCGCATCGCTGATGCCGGTACGGGTTCGGTGGCGAACAGCCACAGGTGGTATCCGCGTCGTGAACGCTCAACCCATGTCGTTATCTGTTGGTGTGCGAGCACGGCTTGTAGGTTGCGTACCGCATCCAAGTCGGGGACGTCAATGTCTGAGCATCCCCAGCGGGTCATGTTGTCGGGGGTGACGGGGTAGATGCCGATGCCGATTGTGCCGAGCAGGTGTTCCATGAACAGTGATTGGGTGACGGGTTCTTTGACGCACCCGCCTTCCCATGAGCCGTGCGCATCGGTGCGTCCAGAGAACAGGTCAATGAACTCAGAAAGAGGCATGGGATTTCTCCAAGTGTTGCTGTGGCAACTCTTGGGGACGCAACTGTCTGAGTCGTCCCGTGTGCAAATCAATCTCGTAGTCAATGTCGTCAACCAACTGTCCGCCCGGTCGCTTGTTCTTCAGCAGGGACATGGTGACGGTGAACTCGTGGATGGTGAGCAGGTAGCGCAGTTCGTCCAGCCGTTCTTGTGCGCGTTCGGAGTGGGCGCGGTCAAGTTTCTCCACCGTTTCGTTTATCTCCGCCATCAGTTGGAACTTCTTGCGACGGACACCGATGATGCTGGTCGCCTGCTGTTCACCGCCGTACGAGCCAGACGACATGGTGAGTTTCGCACCGTCGGCACCTGCGGTGCGCGAGGTTTGGTGCAACACGAGCAACGGCACATCGTGCCTGCGTCCGAACGATTTGAGGAACGTCGCCTTGTCGGGTACGGTTTCGCCTGCTTCCACCAAATCCAAGTAGTCAACGACCACAAGTTCTGGTGCCTGCCCCCACACATCACAGAGTTCGTGGTATGCGCGTTCCATGTCGTTCGCGGACAGGGGTTGGTCGAATACGGCGAGGTTCTTGAAGTGGTCTTGTGCGGTGGAACGCATCAACCCGATTGCTTCCTTGTCGTCGGAGGCCACACGCGCCTCCAGTTCACGGGCTGGTATGCCGTGATGGATACAGGTGAGTTTGGTGAGAACCAACTGTCGTGGTTCGTCGGGGATGAACAGGGCGACATGTTTGTCGTGGTTGTGTCGCAACATGTGCAACAGTGCGAGCGTCTTGCCTCCGTGTGCGAATCCAATCATCATCGCCATCTCGCCCGGTGCCACACCGCGCATCTCTTCATCAATCATCGGCACACCGAGATGGATGCGTTCATGCGTTGCTTGCGCCCAGCGGACGAACGAGTCCGCAGCGTCAGCGAGCGGTTCGTACATTCTGTACGCGGACGGTTGTTCAACCGCCAACGCAGGAGTGGAGGTGTTCTCCTGCGTGGCGGTTTCCCAACGCGCCGCTATTTCAGCGGCGCTGAGTCTCACTTACGTGCCCGACCTTTCGGTTCCCAGTACGCCTTGTCCTGACCGACCGCTTTGAACCACGGTCGTTTCGGATTCTCAGCCAACTGGTTGCGGTTGTCAAACACCCGCGTCACGCCGTCACGCTGACAAGCAGCCAACAGCCACGCAGGCAGGTCGCCGTACTGTTCACCCTGAACGGTGACGGTGAACCCTTGCGAGTTCGCTGTCACTTCCTTGGCGGACGGGAAAGACTTCTGCACCATCTGCACGACATCCGCCGTACCGTTGGTGCGCGAGTTGATGGAGTCAAACACCATCTCTTGCACGAGGCTGAGCAGAATGCCGAAGCGGTCTGCCGTAACCTGCGTGTCCTCGTCTTTCACTGTGAGGTCTGCAGCAATCTTTGCGCAGACTTGACTGATGATTTGGATTTCTTTGTTATCCATTATTGCTCTCCTAACTGGTTGTCCTTGTCCTGTATGAACACACCCTTGCACACTGACCACCAAGGACACCAGCGGTCGGAGCATAGGAAGTGCTGGTCATTCTTCAACCACGGGTTGCCGAAGCCGCCCTCGTAGTCTCTCATCGCAAACGCCGACCTGACCAAGGTCGCCGCTTGTTCCGTCACCCACATCACATGAGATGAGTTTCGGTTGATGCGAACTATCTGTGAATCGCCTTTCATGTTGCGAATCATAACACCGAACGTGAACCCGATGTTGCCATCAACATCCAACGACACCTCACCCGAAGACAGGGCGTACCCTGCGTAGATGGATGCCTGAATGGATTGCGTCTGCTTCTCCAACAGCGAATACTTCCTCGCTGCGGTCTTCCAATCCCACAGTCCTTGGTCACAAATGTAATCCATCGTGCCCTCAAACCACAGACCGTACCCGTTCACGGAGACATTCGTGAAGTACTCAAACTTGAACTCCGACTTGCCACCCAACGGAACCTCTGGCATGACACCGTTGACCCACGCGTTCGTCATGGAACGAACCAAATCTTCCCAAGTGGACGGGTCGGTGTTCGTCACCTTCACCGTCTCTGTTTGTTTGATGTGGTTCAGTTTCGCAACGGACACATGGTGTGCGTCACGCGGGTCAACCTGACCCGTCATCACCGACTCGATACCGGCGTGGACAGCGGTGCCCATCACGGCTGAGTCGTTCGTCGTGCGGAACTCTGGCGACACCATCATGCGTCGCCCGCGTTCCTGACACAGCATCGCATCCCCGAGCCATGACTGGCGGACGTAGACACGCTTGTTCTCTTCGTCAATTCTCATTCTGTTTTTCCTCTCGTTGAGTTGATAACCGATTATCAACTTTGGTTGTTCTTTGTCTTCGTTCTAGCACCGCCAACCTTTCAGGTTGCGGTGCGTCGGATGCTCTTGCTACAGCCCCCCCTTTCCCCCCCACGATACATGGCACTTGTCGCTGAGGATGGAACTTTGACAGAAATCTTTCGGCATACCCCAAGGCTGCCAACCGTTGCCGTTGTGAAGGGCGGAATACACGAAGATTGCTTGCGCAGACAGCAGGTTGACTATCGGGTTGTACAGGTCGAAACACGACGAAACGAGGCTCTGGTCTTGTAGCCAGCCACGCTCACTGTAGCGAGATGGACGGCACCAGAACCCGTTGATTTGCGTGATGCCGTGCGAACCGCCGTGCGGGTCGTCAGCGTAATGAACATGAGGCAGGCATCGGGATTCGCGCCACACCACATAATCCAACTCATCCAAATCGTCGTTTTCCCACCCCAGCGCACGAGCCGTTTCCACTACATCGGGACAGAACCCGACCAGCGGTTTCGGTAGCGTTTCGGGGGCTGAAACGGTAGTGCTCGTAGTCACGACAACTTCCAAAGCGTCAACGAACCTGTGGTGAATGACGGTCGGCGCGAGGGCCGGGGCTTTCGCCCCGACCCACGCCACGATGAACACCACCCCAAGCGCAACGACGCGCCTACGGTAGTACTTCATCTTCGTACTCATTCTCCACCTCCTTGTCAATTATCTCCGACAAGATGCGCTCGAAATGAATCTTGGTTTTGACAAGCACACCGTACTCGGTGAGCACATCATTCGCGCGGTATGTGCCGCGAACCCTGTCCATTTTCTTGCCTACTTGGTCGGCGCCGATGCTCAACGATTTTACGACGGTGCGTATCTCATCAAGCGTCAGGGACAATTTCACGGTGTAGCGACCAGCCATGCCGTTCCCTCAACTTTCTTGCCGTGTGCTCGGATAGAAACTCGCCTCCCCAGATACCAACGGAGTTGGTACGGCAGGCGTACTCCAGACATTCGTCCTTGACCGGACAGGTACGGCAATACTTCCTCGCCTCAGCGAGTTCTTTCTTGCTGATTCTGCCACCATGCCCCTCCACTCTCGGGAAGAACACGCTCTCAGGCACACCGATACAGGCAGCCTTTGAGAAGTCTGGTCGTTTGTCCACGAGGAACATGTAGATGCCACGCTGTTTCATGAGCCCCACATGTTCTGCTCGGAACGCTCAATGCCGAAGAACACATAAGCGTCGTCTTCGTGGCAGTTCCACCACGTAACCGACATCTGTCCTTCCACGACACCGCCCTCCGGAATGACATACATCCAGATGGTGAACTCGCTAGGTCCAACCTTCTGGAAGTTGTTGAGCCACACCGTACCAAACGGTGTGTCCCTGAACATGTGACTGCTGGTTAGTTGGTCGCCCCAGCGTGTGAGTGTTTGTGTCATTACTTGTTCTCCTTGATTGTGAGTTGGAACTTCTCTTTCATCTTGTCCGCCTTGTAACGCAGACGAGCACCACGCGCCTGTAGGGCGCGCGACTTTGCCACCATCTCCTCATACTTCTGTTGGTCGAAAGTGGATTTCGACTGGAAGTAATCCTCAACGGCGGAACGCTCGTACAACCATCTCGGTGCGTGTTGACCACCGACCATCAGTGCCACAGGGTTCGGGAACTTGCCCTGCCCTGCGTACACCTCAAGTGTCGTGCGAGCCAACAACGGGTATGCGGCACTGATTTCATTCATGGACATCAGTGACGACGGTCGTGTGTCCTCATGGTACACGGGCATCGCAAGCACCTTGACGGTGCGCACGAGGTCCGCGAACTTGCCGTAGTTGCGGTTGGTGACTGAAGTTGCTTTCGTTTTCATTTGCTTTCTTCTTTCATGTTGATTGTGATTGTTGAATGCGCCGAACTGTTACGACAGGTCGGCGGTATTGCTACCTCCACGAACAATAGCAGTTGCCTGTTACATCGTGGACATTTCCATTTCGTCCCCTTGCTAGAAGAACTCGGGGACTTTCTCTTCACGCTTATCACCCCCCTCCTTGATGAGCGACACCGTTGACGGGTCGTATGTCATCGCATAACCCATCGGCCATGCGCAACAATCGCTTGCGTGGTCGCAGCCGATGGTGTCCGAACCACAGTACAGACAGCAGTCGCAGTGCGAACAGTGCGTAGCCGGTATGTCCAGATGGTCAAGGAACATTTCGCCACCGCAACGACCACACTTGGTTGTGTAAGTCTCGTAGTCGTACGGCTTGTAGATGGACAAGAAACGCTCAAGGAGTTCCTCGGCACAGTTGTAGTAGCCGTTCTCTATGACCGTCGGGTCATCCATGTCTTTGCCAGTCGCAAGGTAGTCGTCGAACAGTGTCTGAACTATCTCGTAGGCGTGATGCTGAAGTTCGTATGCCAACTCCTCGCGCATCACATCTGCGGTTGTTTCAGCCACAATCTTCGGGGTCGTCGGAGTCGTACCCTCCACACCTTTCTGTGTGTACACAGAGTACGAACCGTAGTTGTCCCAACCGAAATGACCACCCCAACCACCGACATAACTGGTGGCTTTGGAAGGCGCGTACTTGTACGACGAGTTGGAGAACCACACACCGTCATCTTCGTCCTTGCCCCAGTGACCGTCTTTCATACCGACGATTACATAACGCCACTTGGACGCGGGGTTCGCGGTGAGGAACACCAACTTGGAACCCTCAGCCCACTTCTCCAACTTGGCGAGCGACTGCTCACCGTTGAGCAATGAGATACCGCCACGCTTCGGCAACAGCGACTCCGCGAAGATACGCGTGTCACTGCGACCAGTCTTGTCGTCGTTCACAGGCAACATGCCGTTGTGAGCGACAACCGACAGTTGGTCTTTGCCGACATAGAACGGGTGGCAGTTGTCCAGATTCGTGCCACCTTGTGTGGTGATACGAAGATGGAACAGTGCGTCACCGTTGTGCGACGAACGCGCCGACATGAACTCGTCGTACGCAGCCTCGAAGTCCATGTTCTTGCCGACGAGAATCTTGTCGGGCGTACGGATAGCCCAACCGAAACCGTCGTCGTTGTACCAAGCCGCATTCTCCAGCGACTTCTTGCTTGCCGTCTTTCCTTCCGGCATGAATACCAATAGACACATTATTGTGCCCCTTTCTGTGTGTAGATGTGTGTGGATTGATAACCGATTATCAACTTCATTCGCCACCCCCCGTGTTGAGGAAGCCGTTGTCACCGTTACGGTTGCCCAACAAGAGGCGTTCGTACAGGCGACGGTATTGGAAGTTGTCTTCTGCCGACTTGCGTTTCACGAACGCGAGGAACGGACGCCATGTGAGCGCACGGTTGACGAGACAGTCATGACTCGTCAAGTTCTCCGTGTACGCATGTAGCGCGTGGACGAACTCCAGACAGGCTCGCACGGCGAGACTGTTCATGTTCCCCTTGAAGAAACGCAACTCGTAAGTGTTGTTGTTCTGACAGTTGACCGCCATGTAGCGACCCTCGTTCACCGTCTTCTTCTTCACTATGTCCATCAGCGAACCGCGACGCCAGATTGCGTCACCGTTGTCGTCGTAACCCACGAGGTGGCTTGACTGAACGAACTGGTCGTAGTCGAACCGCGCATAACTGGAGTCACGACCAGCGAACCGCACCAGCGGTTCACGGTTGCGATAGACGAACAACAAGAACCGCATCGCGTGACCGGAGGTTACGAACGATGCGTTGTTGATGTGAATGTGAAGACCGCACGACGAAGATGAACGCCATGAACGCCAACCGTTCTCACGCAGATGCTCCAACACGCCCCACAATTCCGTGCGACTGTTGTACGCCCCCAGCGTGTGAGGGTGTGTGACCAACTCGAACCCGCCATCAACCGAACCGTCCCACTTCATGTAACCAACGGTGTCGGAACCGAGCCGTTCGTAAATGTAGCGAGCCGCTTCGTTCACGCCGATAGGCGAGCGTTCGCGGGTCATCTCCAACTCGAAACCGAAGTACGGAATCTGAACGGCTGACCCCTCGTTGAGTGACGCAGGCGAATGCTTGCCAGCAAGACCTGCTGGGGCGAGCGTTGCGCCCCGCGACGAAGTGATTTCACCGTGCGCATCGGCTGTGAAGAATGTTACGCGAGGACGGAAGCCGTAGTCGTGAACATAGTCCGACTCCGACTCGTTGTTATCGCGGTCTTCTTGCTGACGGTCGTCGTGACAGTTCTCGCAGATGTAATCGTAACTCTCACCGATGTTGGGGTACTCCACATCGCGGTACCACTGCGTAGTCCAACCGTAACCCCCGAACCTAACCCAGTCCAGCCGATACAGCGGGTCTGAATCCACAGTCCGATGAAGTTGGGTCGTGACCCACGAATGGTCTTCGTCGCGACCGAGGTCGCTGAACGATGGTCTGCGAACAGCGCGAAGAAGAACTGTCTCCTGACAGCAGTCACACATCGCAAGTTGGCTTTCATCTTCCAACTCGTTGAGTGCTTCGCGTGTTTCTTCGACCGTCCAGTTGTACCAGTGTGGTACTTCTGGTGGTGTTTCTACTATCTCAGGCATTGTGTGTTACCTCCGTAACTTGTTGAGCCTGTTTATTTCCCAGCGAGTCGGTCGCTGTCACCGTATTACAAGTTGATAATCGCTTATCAACATTAGTACAACGCTTGGTCGTCACCGTGCTTGGACGGATGCCGAACCATCGTGCGTTGCTTGATGTCTTCGCGTCGCAGACTGTACCAGCATGTGACTGTGTACAGAAAGCAGAACGCTACAACGAGAACCGTAATCATCATTCACCTCCTTTCGTTGCTTCTGTTCCGAACGAGTCAAGGTTCATGTCGTAATAGTCCACGAGAAAGTTCCGAGCCAGAGTCTCGGCATCTCGTTCGCTACGAGCATGAACGCTCGTCATGATTACGGCGAAATCGCCGGTCAGAACGACATTCCACAACGGCAAGTTGTCTTGGTCGTTGTTGATGTCGTACTTCCACACGGGATACTCCATCACTTCACCACCTTTCGTTGTTCCAAGAAAGCAGGCAACGACACTTTCGTCATCGCATACTCCAAGAAGTCGGCGTTGATAGCCCACCACTCGTTGTTCTCATCAGTGGAATAGTTGATGCCCTCACGCATGTAATCCACCATGCCGAGCAACTCTTCTTCCAATCTTTCTGGCGTCATCACTTCACCTCCAATAGTTGTTTCACTTCCCAATACTTCTGCTCTGCTGTCGCAACACGAAGCAACAAGTGCTCGTACTCTTCCAGCGAGATGGTCACAGTATCGGTTGATAACTGATTATCAACTTTCTCACCGAACGGGTCGTCCCAATCAACCGTATCGGCGAACACGCTCATGAATGGATTGGTCATTAGATTATCTCCCCATCTACTGTCGTCTGAATGTGTGTTTCTTTCTTGCTGAGTTTCTCCACTGCCTTGATGATAATGTCCAGATTTCTTCGGCTGAGAGTTACTTCTGCTGGAATGTAACCGGTCTTCCAGTCAAGTTTCACGCCGAGGATTTCTTCCAGATGAACCATCAGATGATTTATCTCTTCCATTATTTATCTCCCTTGTTGTTGTTGTATTGACTGATGTGCTCACACCAGAACTGGTCACGAGCACGAACACGCCCGTCTTCACGCACAGCGTGAACGACGAACACCACCACCGAAGCGATGATGAGCAGAAAGAACACGAGTTCGCTACTCATGACGCCATCAGTTCTTCTGAACCGACGACGAAATAACCATCGTCTTCCAGCCTTAGAACGAAATCACGGCACAAGTCAACGATGTTGCGTTCCTCGTATCCGATGTATGTCTTGTGTTGGTAGAAGCGTGGCGAACCCCCGTGTTCACACAACGCCGACAAGCGCAGAGCACCTGACGGCGAAAGTATTTCCACAGAAACGCAGTTCTTGATGTACTGGCAGCGTTTCATGACGCCACCCGTACATTACGCAACGCACGAACCAACGCCGGCTTGCTCACTTCACCACGCAACCCCTGCGAATGGCAGATGAAATCAGCCATCTTGTTGATTGCGTCGTTGTTCAGAACACCGTTGTCATCGGCGTTCTTCTGTGCGAACGCAACGAACTGCTGTTGTAGAGCATCATCGCCCTGAAACAGCACCGTTGCCAGCACATCGTAGTTACTCACTTGCTTCTTCATGTTTGTTTCTCCTTGTTTATGTGCGAGACGGTCGCACGCCGTATTCGCTATCCCGCTAGGTCACGAACCTACGCCGACTACTCGGTGCGAGATACTTACGCCTGCGTTGATAATCGCTTATCAACTACTCGCTGATGACTTCCCAGAAGTCTTCGAACGAGTTCGTTTCGTTGTAAGCCTTGCGAGCCTGACGCTTGGT
>Ga0172367_10006400_pt1 | contig 13875 bp, 13 predicted proteins | sample Lak10m_FD_114542 | JGI IMG/M metagenome (GOLD analysis project Ga0172367, IMG submission 114542) | Freshwater microbial communities from Kabuno Bay, South-Kivu, Congo - kab_022012_10m | ecosystem: Environmental > Aquatic > Freshwater > Lake | place: Democratic Republic of the Congo: South-Kivu... | reverse complement strand
TCGGCGATCCGGAACCTGATGTTTTCGTTCATTGGAACCTCATCGGCTACAACGAGATGCATAGCATTTACTATGCCTTCCCAGATTTGAAGACACGCCCTAGCGAGACTCGATAACGCAAGACAGCCGTCCGGACAGCAACTCTACTTTGAGGCCGGATTCTGGTTGGGATTTGCCGTGGTGGATTTGGAACCGGTGAGTGCCCGCTTGAGGTTCGCCAAGTCCCCAGGGAAGTTGTCCTTTTCCCACTTCATGTTCTTCAGCTCGAAAAATCGCAGCCAGTCGGCCGTGAGATCTTTCTCCTGAGTCGTGGAGGTCAGGATCAATGCCTGAAGATACCGCTTGTGGTTTTCTTGAGCGGCAACCGAGTGCGACACCTGCTTTTTGGCAAAGGGCAGTAGATCCCCAAGCTTCACCCCGCCGAAAGACAAGGATGCGTGTGCTGGGGTCAGGGTAATATCGGCATTGCAGAACCACTGAGCTCTCGGAGTGGTGGAGCGAAGCACGTCGACCAGCGCATTCAATTCAAACGACCACTGGGGTTGATTCGGCCCTGAATAGCGCTTGGCTTGGTCCCGCTGGAAGCTGAGGAATTTGTCCAGTGTCAGCGCGAACATCTCCGAGTCCGAAGGTCCCTTGGCGATGCGCTCGTTCAGTTCGGCAATAGCCTTCTTGAGTTCCTCAATCTCCTGCTTGGTCTTTTTCCCATTCTTCTCTGCCAGCGACAACTGAAGCTTCAGATACTCCCTCTGATCCGCATCGCTTAACTGGTCTCCCTCAAAGTTCGAGAACGACCGTCGTGGTTTGGTTTCAGTCGAAGGTTTATCGGGGGTCGGTGTTTTCCCGGGATCGGCTCCAGGACCGTCCGCGCCGAGAGCCATCAGGGCGGTCGTCCCGAGTAGAAGGCCCCGTCTCAACATAGGAAGCGGCCTGAACCGGGTTCGTCCCAGTCTTCGCCGTCGCGGCTCATCGAATTGGGCCTCGGTATTCATATACCGAAGCATTGCCGGGGAAAGTTCCCCCGGACAAGTCTTTGGGAAGGTGGTTGGGTTGAGGATTGTTTGACGGCACAATCCCCGAAAGCTCGAACCTTTGAAAAAACCTCTCCGCTGGCAGACCGATTCAACGTCCTCGGGCTTGGAAGCCTTCAGGCGGTGAATGAATGGCTGTCAGCCGGGGACAGTGTCTCTCCGTTGGCCACGCGTTCGGCGAGGCCCCAGAGCGCTTTGTTCAGGCTCACCCGGGAATCAATTCCCCGGAGTGCCCGCACCGAACGCAGTTTCCCGCGCTGGTCCCGGTGGTGGTCGGAGGCACCGCCGCGAATCAGATTCTCCTGCAAACGGTTAAGCACCGTCCACAGGTCCGTTCGCTCGTCCTCCGGTCGCCGGGTCTTCAGCAACGTTTCCGGTTCCACCGGGGGTTCGCCTTGGCCTTCGTAGCGCAGCCGAAGGGCGTGCGCCGCGAGGGCGAGGGATTCCCGGGTTTCCAGGAGACGCTCCGAGAAGCGGTGCACCATTTCCCCGACCCTCGGCATGCTGTCGAGGATCTGGAAGCTGGAGGCAACCACCGCTTCACTCTCCAGTCCCGAATGCCGGAACCGGATGGCTTGGAATGAGCCTTCGCTCAGGACCAGCCCGTTGCTGCAAATGCGCCGGAAGATTCCGGCGTGGAGCTGATACGCACAGCCCGTGTCGTGGGAGTTGATCAGCACCAGCTCGACGTTCCATTCGTCGAGCGTCTGCATCTGCTCGGCCCGGCGGAAGCGGATCAGATGTTTCTGAAAGCCTCGCCGAGATTCGGTGCGGATGCGCTGTTCCTCCACCGTCACCGGCACCCAGTCCTGTTTCCGCAGCCCTTCAACAATCTGGGCAGTGGGGACGAAGGTGTAACGGCGGCTGACCCCGGCCATCGGAGCCTCGGCAAAAATGCTCGGGGCGTGACGCCGGAGGGTGTCTTCGCTCAAGGCCGTGGCCTTGAACTGTGAATAGACGGAATCGCTCATGGGGATGCTCTTTCAAGGCCGCCCACCGACGGTGTCGGTTTACGCTGTGAATGAACTGATCCTCGACCAGGCGCCGGGCGGCACCTGTTTCCGGTCGAAGAGTTCCCCACCGGGCTCGAACTCAAGCGAGTCCGGCCTTGGGAAAATCGTTTCGGAAAGAGATGCGGCCTCGGTGACGAGTCGCGCTGAGGATTCCGGTGAAAACCGTGAACCTGCTTCTACCCACCTTGGTTTTACCGCAAACGGTGTTTGTTAGTCAAAACTGTGTCCTGGTCGGTGGATGCCTTGGACGAGACCGCGAGGCGCAACCTCCCGAATTCGCTCGGACATTTCTGCGGTGAAGAACGGCCGGTCGGTTCCTTAAGAATTCGGATGGTGGTAAAATCGGTCCGGTCAGGAGGTGCCTATGCAGTCATTCGATCAGGCCGACAACACCCAGCTACTTTCCCGATTGGCAGGGAAACCCGTCGCGGAATCGCTGATGCAGCGCTTCGGCGGGCTCACCAGTCTGGCCCAGGCGTCCTTCGACGAATTGCAGCAGGTCAAAGGCGTTGGCCAATCCAAGGCCGCGGCCATCAAGTCCGCCTTCCTGTTGGCCCAGCGGTTGACCCAGGAAACTCACCGTGAATCCCCAGTGCTCGACAACCCCGGAAGCATTGCCGATGTGCTGCGCGAACCCAATCGGCTCTACGCCGTGGAGCATTTTCAAGTCGTGTGCCTGAACACGCGCCGCCGACTGATTGCCGTGGAGAACATCGGTCAGGGCATCCTCGACCAGGTTTTGGTCCATGCCCGGGAGGTTTTTGGCGTCGCCATCGCCAAGCGGGCCTCGGCCATCGTTCTCGCCCACAATCACCCCGGCGGAGATCCGACCCCGAGCGAGGCAGACATTCGCGTGACACGCGACCTCATCCGGGCTGGGCAATTGCTCAAGATTGAAGTGCTCGACCACATCATCATGGGGCGAAGCACGACCGAGCGCCCGAGGGACTACACGTCCCTTCGGGAGCTGGGCCATTTTTTCTAGGATCGCCGACTCCCGCGCCAGCGACCCGAACGCGAGGAACGAAGAAACGCCGCCATCACGGCTTGGAATCTTCATTCTGCCGTCGCCATTCGGTGGGCGTGAGTCCTTCCCAATCCTGGAAGGCTCGGAAGAACGAATTGGCATCCTCGTATCCTAGCAGGAAGGCGACCTCGTTGAACTCGACGGAGGCCTGTCGGAGATAGAGGTGCGCGAGCTCCTTCCGGACATCCTCCAGCACTCCTTGGAAGCTGACCTTCGATTCGGAGAGACGGCGTTGAAGCGTGCGGACGCTCAGGCCGAGTTCTTCGGCGACCTCCTGGACCGTTGGCCGCTTCCCCGCCAGGGAGCGACGCAGGGTTTGCTTCACCAGTTCAACAGCATCCTTGCGCGTGTTCCGGGAGCCCAGTTCGGAGTCCAACTGCGCTGCGATCAACGTCACCAGTTCCTCGTTGTGGGTCACAAACGGGCGGTCGAGATCGTCGCTGTGAAACAACAGCGCATTGCGGTCCGCCTTGAACCTCACCCGGCAGCCGAAGTGGGCTTCAAGCAGCTCGCGATGATTTGTCGGGCGCATCAGATCCAAGCGCAGCGGCTTGATTTCCCCGTCGGAGCCCCGTCGTGCCACGTTGAGAATCCAGGAAAGACCCACATCCACCATGATGTCCGGCTCGGTTTCCTTGGCTTCGAGAAAGAAGAACTCCACCGAGGTTTCCTGCTGTTTTCGCTGAACGCGAATTTCCTCCGGGCACGTCAACTGTTTGTAGCGTGCGAGACGTTGGAGGGCGTCGCCGAAGGACCGGCTGCAAACCCCGGCCATCGCCACGGGATGGCTCCGCTCGAAGCGCAATTCGGATCCCAGCCGCAGACCAAACCCAGGGTCGGGACACATTTCGGCGACGGCGCGCCAAAGCGCGAAGATTTCAGCCGTCGTGACGTAGATCCTCTCCTGCTCGAAGAGAGTGGCGGGAAATCCTGCGCGGCGAAGCAGTGCCGGCAAGGGTATCTTTTCCTGCGCGAACCGCAGTGCCCAGCCTTTGGTGATTCGGAATCGATCTAGCATCGGTGGAGTGCTCGGTGGTCACTTCGCCTTCACGTCGTAGCAGAAGAGCGTGTCCTGGTCGCGGATGTAGAGTTTTCCGTTGGCCACTACCGGGTGCGCCCAGGCTGGCTTTTCCGTGCGCTCGGGTTGCGTGAACCTTCCACGCTCAAGGTATTCCTTGCGGCTGGGTTCGATCAGAACCACCGGGCCTTCCTCGGTGCGGTAGTAGATCCGGCCATCGGCGAGCGCGACGGACCCCTTGGTCACGCGGCGCTTGTCCGAATCCTTTTCGTTCCAGAGGACCTCGCCCGTCTTGAAGTCGAGACAAGCCAGATAGCCGCCGCCGTTGCCGCCGTTGGCACCGAACAGCGCCCCATCGTGCAGGATCACGCCGCCGTGATGGTTTTCCATGTTCTTCGAGAACCAGGCTTCCTCGGCGGTGAACTCGCCGTTACCGCCCTTGGACAGGCGCGCCAACCCACCGCCCGCGCCATAGGCCGAGGCCGCGAAGACGTGGCCGTCGTGATAGATCGGCGTGGAGATGTTGAGCTTCATGCCGTTGGCGGGCTTGTCGTAGCGCCAGAGCAATTTTCCATCGGCGGCGGAAACCCCGGCAACCGTCGTCGCCAGGAACTGCACGTATTGGCGCTGGCCACCGAAGTCGATTGCGATGGCGGACGAATAGGCGACCCCGGTCTCCTGCGGACCGAAATGCTTCATGCCGACTTCGTCCTCGGTCAGTTTGGCATCGCGGTTTCCATCGATCTTCCGGAGTGCCACGGCGGCGTTCTTGATCTCGGCCGCGTCGAGGGTGCCATTCCCGTCGGCATCAATGGCGGAGTGGGCCTTCATCATGCGGATCGCGCCGCCTCGGCGACGTCCTTGTCCGCCACCAGCCGGGGCTGGGGCGGATACCTCGTCATCGGTGAGGCTGCCATCCTTGTTCTTGTCGAAGGATTCAAGGACAGACGGTGCGGTGGCGAGTTCCTCGGCTGAGATCGTCTTGTCGTGGTCTTTGTCGAGGGTGGAGAGCACGAGGTCGGTCTCGATCACGTTTGGCCGGTTCTCAGGCCTGGCCGGAGCCGCCTGACCGGCCTTCTCGGGCACGAAGTTCTTCCAGATGACTTCGCCGGTGAGCTTGTTCAGCGCGACCATCGTCGTCTCGGTTCCACCCGCTGTTCCAATCACTTTGTCGCCGTCCACGAGGGGCGACTCCCGGTAACTCCACATCGGCATCCGTCCGCCGAAATCCGCCATCAGGCTCCGCTGCCAAAGCACCTTGCCGTCGCCCGCCTGAAGGCAGGCCAGGTTGCCAGCGAGCCCCATGACATACAGGCGATCACCGTCGACCGTTGGCGTGGCGCTCGGACCCTCCTTGGATTGATGCCAGCTCGTCGTATAGGCCGGACCAACACGCACAGCCCAGAGTTCCTTGCCGTCCTTCTCCGAAAGAGCCCAGACCACCTCGTCCTCGCCCCGATGGCTCATCCCGTAGATGCGTCCGTTGGCAATCGAGGGTGTGCTGTCACCACCGCCAAGAGCTTTGGCCTTCCAGGCAAGCGGAGGGCCATCCTTGGGCCATTCCTTGAGCAGGCCGGTTTCCTTGGAATGGGCCGTGCGTTTAGGCCCTTGCCACTGCGGCCAGTCGAACTCCCCGCAGAGGGCTGGGTGAGCGGAAATGGCGACCATCACGGCGACGGCGAGGGAGCCTGTTTTGGATTTGGCGATTGAAAGTTGGTGCATCAGTCGTAATGACCGGAGTGGTTACTAGCGGATTACGCCAATCTACTAGCGGACTACGCCAACGAGCAAACTCGGGCAAAGCACTGGCGCGGAGCTGCGACTCTCGTCGGAGTTGCCCCAGCGCTTTGCGTTTCGTGAACCAAAGTCCCTTAGGCGCTGCCAGTTTCGCCTATTCCGGCGTCCGCTCCATCATTTCATCCAGCAACACCTTCAGCACCTGTTCCGGCGTTTTGTCGCCGGTATCCACTTCGGCCCCCTTGGGCGGGAAGAATGTCTGCTTGGCGTCGTCGCGGTCCCGCTTGGCCACCGCACCGCTGTCCACCCGTCCAGAATCGCGCAGTTCGCGAACGGCGGCCGGGGCGCTGAAGTAGAATTGGTAGGGCGTGTCCGGGAAGACCTTCATTCCCATGTCCCGACCGAGGACAATCATCCGTCCGCCCCGGTTGAGACGGCGCAAGGTGGCGTTCACCATCGCCCGGACCAGAGGAATCTGCGCCACCTTCGGCACCAAGGCTCCCACGGAGACCAAGGTGGCGTCGGTGAACAGGCCGCTGTTCACCGTGGCGAGGGCTTCGAGGACGCCCCGTTCATTCGGCCGGATGACTGCATCCAGACGGGCTCCGGCGCAGAAGGATTCCACCTCATTCCGGTCGTCCAGATCTACCTCCGCGACCAAGGCGGCCTGCGTCACCGACCGGTAGAAGCGGCCCGAATCCACCAACAATCCACCCAGTTCCCGGGCCAGCAGTTCGCCCGCCGTGTTTTTGCCGGTGCGAGCCTGCCCATCAATCGTGACCACCAAGTCGGCCGGGAGCCGGTCCAAGTCCGGTCTCGATGGAACCGGTTTCGGGAAAGGAATCAGGTTCCCTCCCTTCGGGGTCGCCTGCTTGCGCGGGCTCGGGTTCTTTTTCTGTATGTCGCTCATGTGAGTCACTCCTAAAGAATGTCCGTTCGGGGATGCAGTCGCTGGGACCAGCCCTTTCCGGACAGGATAAATCAAGAATCTCCTCCAAGGGTTCAGATGACCGAGGAGCGAAGGGGCGGACCGGCCTTCTCCGCTGCCGAAAGACTGCCGACGGGACGGGTTCCAGACCGGCTGCCTTGCGGCGGCGGTTGAGGGACCGGACCAGAATGCGCAACTGGTCAAGAACCGGAGCGTAAGGTTCGTAAGGGAGCGAACGCAGAATCCGGCTGAGGTCCTCGACCGACCGGTGAACCGCCATTCGGCCCAGGTGAGCCTTCAAGGCCGCGAACTCCCCTCGCTCGATACGGACCGAAGGGTGGAGCGGTCCGCCGCCCCGGGCGGGACGGCAGCCGATGGCGTAACCCCCGAACCGCAAGGGCTGCCGCCGGATGTCCCGCACCAGCCTCCCCTCCGAGGTGAAGAACGGGTGTTCGCCGTGGGTCGCCAACAGGACAAAGAACTCCCCGTGGCGCAGATACTGCATGCTGGCATACCCCCGCTTGCGCCGTCGGCACCGAGTCCACTTCGAAACGGCGATCCCGTAGCGGTCGACCAGCTTGCGGTCGATGACCGCCGGGTCCTTGTGCGCCGGGATGCCGCCCCGGACGTAGAAGTAGTAGCCGCGCCCGACGTAGCAGACGGCCAGCTGCTGCACGAATCCCGCCACCGAGGTGGCGACGCACCGGTAACCCATGTTCACGCCTCCAACGGCTGTTATGGAGGCGTGAAGGTGGGAAGTTGCATTGGGGGCGCAACTTTCCCGAAAGCCCAAACCCTACAGCACCTTGCAGTGCTCAAAACCACGTCCAACCTCGTCGTCCTCAAAACCTCGTGTTCGCGCTGCGCGCAGGTTTCTCGTCCGGCTCCGTTGTCCGAAGCTGTATTCCTGCATCGCAGTTGCGCAATCCATAGTGGTTGCGCCCGCAAATCCCTAATCCCGTTGCGTTCCCGAAAATCGTTTTGTTGTTCAGTTGCCTTCGATCACCGCCGCCTGTTCCCAGGTCGCGCGGGTTCGAACGAATGTTCTCTCCATGGAGAACCGGCCGGTGGGGGATCGGACCCCACCGACCTTTGACCTCATTTTGAGACGGGTGAATCCCGTCGTTCCTTTCGTGTGCGCGTTGTGCCCGGCACCACCCGTAAGCACGCGCCCGTCGCTCCAACTGCCTTGCTGAAGCGACACCCCGCCCGTTGTCTCCCGAAGGAAACGCGGACAGGGTGCGGACTGTCGTCCGCTCCTACTTGGAACACTCTCATCGAAGTGCGGCGTTTGAATCATCGGCTGACTTGGCCGACACCGGATACCACTCCGGCAGCCACACTCCTTGCACGGTTAGTCTGACTCTTCGCTACAGCAGTCACGTTGGTAGGACGACTTCGTCCGTTCCTTCCAGGTATGGTCGAGGCTTCCGCCTCGGCACAGTTTCCGATTCCCGCTGGGGGAACCGATTTCAGGGGCTAGAATACAGAAGCTGCTCCCTTACCCGTCCTGGTTGGTCTTTCCCGATTCGGCTCCGTCTCTGCTGTTGCTTACTGGCAAGGGCTTGATGCCCCTCTCATCGTTGAGCTTTTCACGGTCTGCTTTTTCGGCAGAACCCCGGAGGTTGTCCCCCTCCGGCCGGTCGGTCTTGCGACCGCCGGGCTCCCGACGCCAGCGTGCGTTACACGAACCTTACGAGCGTTGCACCCGATTGGCCCAAAGGGCTGTGGTCACGTGTCCCGCCGGGGGATTTGGAGGCTGTCCTCCTCACCCGCTTTGAATCCGACAACTCCGCCGATTTGCACGGCCGAGCCTTTCCCGTTCGCCCGTATTCGCGGGGCGAAGCCCCGACGCCATGAGATAGAATCTGGAGATTACGCCCGGTTGGTGACCGGGGATTACTTCCAAAAGCCTCTCTCGAACGTGGCGGGCCACTCTCGTGGCACCACGCTCTACGGAACATGAACGTGACGGTTGGTAAACTCCGTCCCCTTAGCCGGATGGTGAGTCCGGTTTGGCGGGCGTTCATGCCCATCTCAAAATGGAGTCAGCTTGATGCGTTGGCATCTGAACTGACGAATGCGGGAAGCCAAAACCTCCCAGAATGCCTTTTACCATGTTTGACTGGGTCAAACAACGGTTTGAAACCACTGCACCTTCAATTCAGCGGTGGCGCTCGAACCATTCCTTGAGTGCTTCCGCCACGATAGCTTGCTGGCTGCTGGGGTTCTTTCGTTGAACCCGTCGTTCGGCGGAGGTGCGAATGAGCTGGGCGGGCAGATCCGCCGGGAGTCGGAAGGTCATCGAAACCGTCGCGCCCGGACCGGAATCAGGGGCGGCTTCCGCAGCCACGGTCGCCACCGCTGACCTGGCTTTGGGACTGCGGGTCGGCCGGTCGGTCTTGGGCTTTTCCGCCGGGACGGTGGATGGAGAGTCATCACCGCCGGTCACAAAGGTCAGTTCCTCGCGGCTCAACCCCGCCGCCTGCAACGCCTCGCCCATCGTTCTCCGAGTCCTTCCTGAATAGTCCATCCCACAACTCCCTGATTTCATTGCTAGCCATCTCGCCGCGTGGTCCCAATCGCCACACGACCGTCCCCTGACCGGCAGCCTCCGCGTAGGCCTGCCGCAACCGAAGTCCGGCCGTTGAGACCACCGCCATGCTCCGCGTCGTTTCGAGCAGCTCACGGCTGAGCCGATAGTGGACCTGAAGTTTGTTCGGAATCAGCACTGCGTCGGGCCGCCCGCTCCGAATTGCCTGAGCCTGCTTCACCACCCGGATCGCTTCGTTGGCGGCGCGCAGGTCGAGAACCGAGGGACCGCACGGCAGCAACGCCAGATCCGCCACGAGAAGAATGGCCCGGGTGACTTCAGAGAGCCCGGCAGGGCCATCGACCACGAGATGCTCAAAAGACCGGCTGATTTCCGGGATGCGGTCGAGCACCTCATCGGCGGACTGAAGCCGGAAGACCGGCACTTCAATCCCCGTCTCCTTGAGCCAAAGGGACGACGAGCCCTGCACGTCGGCATCCACCAGAGCGACGTTCGCCCCCGATTCCTTCCACCACGCGGCGAGATGCACCGCCAGGGTGGACTTGCCCACGCCGCCCTTCGAATTCGTCAGTGCCACAATCATGCCCGAGCCCTCCACCGTCCCATGATGCGGTCGTAACACGTCACCAATCGTTCCCACAAGTGGGCTTGTTTACATGGATGCAAGCATGCGTGCTTGTTTGCATCCCAGTATCGCCGGAGTCCGCGACCCACACTTGGAGGGGGAACGAATCGAAGGGACTACCGGATGCATTCAGGCCCGTGCTATACCGGGATTCGAGACAGTGTCGGAGCCGGGAGTTGGGGCCGGGTTTACCGGGAAACGGGACAGGCCCCACCGGGAACTGAGGTCGGCATCACTGTGACCCGGGGCGGGAATTCTGGCGCAGGTTCCGGATTCCACTGGGGAATCGGCCGCCCAACTTCGAACTCTGTTCTCAAACTTTGAATGAACAACAACCGGGCGTGTTGTTGCGGAGGTGAAATCGTGCGGGACAGAAAGTGCATCGAACGGGAGTCGATGAGAGCGGGAAATGGGGACGGACGGGACGAACTGAACTTGGCGGAGTTTCCGCTGTGCGCGCTGGCGCACCGGCTCCCGGCGGAGCGGAAGACGCTGCGCTTTGAGGATCGGATCTGGGACAAGAGTCGGGGCGACTACGTCACCCGGCAACTCACCGTCACCGGTTCGGATGCCTTCGGGCTGCCGACGGCGCTCGATGACGAGGTTTTGCTCGGCATGATTCAGCTCAGCCGCCAGCACGGCTTCGCCGACAGGAAGGTTTCCTTCACCCGTTACCAATTGATCCGGCTACTCGGTTGGCGGGACGACACCAAGACCTACGACCGGCTGGAGGAATCGCTGAACCGCTGGACTGGCGTGACGCTCTACTACCGGAATGCGTGGTGGGACAAACGTCGGGGTTGCTGGGTGGACGAGAAGTTCCACGTCATCGACAACGTGTGGCTTTGCCATCGGCACGACACCCGTCCGGACATCGGTCCTGGAGCGCCGCTGTCGGCGTTCGTCTGGAACGAGGTCCTCTTCCGGAGCTTCCAGGGAGGCAACCTCAAGGCCATCGACTTCGAGTTCTTCAAGGGGCTCCAGAGCGCCATCGCGAAGCGGCTGTACCGGTTCCTCGACAAGCGGTTCTTTCACCGACGCCACTGGGAGTTCGACCTGAAGGAGCTGAGTTGGAATCACGTTGGGCTATCGCGTGGCTACGATGCGGCCAGCCTCAAGCGCAAGCTGCGCGTGGGCATCGAGGAGTTGGAACGGGCGGGGTATTTGCAGCCGATGCCCGGCCACGAACGTTTTCGGAAGGTGTGCTCCGGAACGTGGGAGGTTCGGTTCACCCGGGCGGAATCCCGGACTGTTGCCGCGCCCGCGATCCGGGCGAACCGCGCTCCCTCGCCTTTGGCAACTGCGTTGGTGGAGCGCGGAGTGGGCGTGAAGGCTGCTGAGGAGGCCGTTCGGAAGTATTCGCCCGAGGAAATTCGGACCCAGGTCGAGGTGCTCGATTGGCTGCTTGCGCGCAAGGACGCCAGGGTCTCCCGGAATCCGCCTGGCTTTCTCCTCAGCGCCATCCAAGGCGGCTATGTGACTCCGCCCGGCTTCATCGGATCCGCTGAGCAGGAGCGGCGGGAACAAGAGCGCCGGGTTCGATTGGAGATTACTGCCAAGCGGCAAATCTGCCGCGAGGAACAAGAACGGCGGCACGAGGAGATGCAACAGCAGGCGGTGGAACAGTTCTTGGAGCGGCTTTCCACTGACGAACGACTTCAATTGGAGAACGAGGCTGTGAGGTCGGCACTGACCCTTCAGCGTTCGTTGATCCAGGAGGGCGGGCGCTTGGCGGTGGCCGCCCGAAAGCTGGCTATCGAAAACCACGTGCTCCGCCTCATCGGAGATCCCGGACACAAGGCCTGATGTGAGGAACGGCCCCGAAAGGGTACCATCGCAGAATTCCCAAATTTTCCGTCCGGATTTCGACGAACCCGAGGACTGCACCCGCAGAACGCGGAATTGCTGTCATGAATTCTCGGAGTCATCAAATTCAGGAGCGGGCGGAACTCGACAGGAAGGGGATCAATTCCCGGTCGTCCCCGAGCCGTCCGTCCAGTATCCACTTTTCGTCCAAGTCCAACGAGTGGGGGACGCCGAAGTGGCTCTTCGAAGAACTGGATCGGGAGTTCGGCTTCACCTTGGACCCGTGCTCGACTCACGAGAACGCCAAGTGCGCGAGGCACTTCACGCTGGCCGAGGATGGGCTCTCGCGGGACTGGTCGCGGGACATCGTCTTCATGAATCCCCCGTACGGCCGCGAGATCGGGCTTTGGATGGAGAAGGCTTTCCGGTCGGCGTCGGCCGGAGCCACGGTGGTCTGCTTGGTTCCGGCCCGGACCGACACGGCGTGGTGGCACAGCTTTGCCATCTACGGGGAGATCCGTTTCCTCAAGGGGAGGCTCAAGTTCGGGGACGCCACCAGCAGCGCTCCTTTTCCGAGCGCCATCATTGTGTTCCGCCCGCCGGGCAAACAGTGAACGATGACGTGGACGTCGTTACTTCCGAATAACTACCGACGTGCCGTATTGTTTCCGACGGAGAACAGGGCGAGCCGCCCAGTCTTCAGTGCCTATGGTCGTGACCCTGATCGTGCCCGTGGTCCTGGCTTTGACCGGTAGACCTGGACTTGGACTGAGACTGAGACGGTGATCGCTCTTTATCTGAGGATTTCCCCTCCGAAATTCCCTTGTCGGGTTCGGCCTGATGGCCCGGAGCCAGGGATCGCTCCTGCGCCGGATTCTGCCCCTTGGTAGGATCACCTTGGGAAAGCATCTGGTTGACCTGTTGCTCTCGCTGCCATTGCTCGGTGACGATTTGATCTACGGCAGCCAAGGCCTTGGGGCTGAGCGGATGCAACTTGGCTACGCCCGACTGAACTCGTTCACCGAGCAGCCTGAGCATTGATTCCACCCTGGAGGCGTCTTCAGCCATATCATTATTCGTTTACGCGAAGAGCTTTCTGGCCCGTTCCAAGCAACTCTCTACGAGGTATCTAACTGAGTCTTCGTTATTGATTCCAAGAATGTCGCCCATCTCCCTGTAGGTCAGGGATAGCACAAAACGCAGCTCAAAATAGCGGATACATTGTGGTCTGGACGCCTTAAGAATGCCCAATGCCCGACGAAGCTCCTCAAGCTTGAACGGGTCCTCAGGCTCAACAGCTATCAGGGATTCGAGCAAATCCAGCAGGTTATCATCAATCCCACTGTCCTCCAGATTTCGGGATTTCCTCGCCAGAAACGTGTGTAGCTTGTGCTTTGCGATACCAAAACAGAACCCGCTCATATCCGAGGACGATTCCCCCCTGAAGAGTGGGAGACTCTTGAAAATCCCGACCATCGTCTCCTGGAAAATGTCTTCCGCCTCGTGGTCTGAATTCAATCGAGCCCTGAGATAGTACCACAATCTCGGGTGCATCTCGTGGATAATGGCATCCGTAGCCGCGCGTTTTGCTTCGAGAGTCTGCGCAGATCGATACGCCTGTACCATCGAGGCTAGCGAATCCATGACCGCCCACTAGATGGCCAAAAACCGCCATTTTGGCAAGTCGCATTCAATAATGAGAGCTTCGGGATCCTGGTGCGCCTCCATCGGGGCGTCCCCGAACGTGTTTGGCCAGCCCTGAAATTTTCCCTCCGGTTTTGCTGGTTCGGAGAGACGTGCTTGTTGAAGCCCGTGGTTTCACGGTGGAACTAGGGGCTCTCGACAGCGCATGAAGGACGATCAACGACACTTTCTGGGGCTGCTGGGCCAACCGCCCGCTCGGTTGACCGCCGAACAGGTCGCGTGGGTGCTCCAGTGCCAGCCCACCGACATCGCCACGCTGATCGGCGCGCGGCTCCTCAAGCCGCTGGGAGATCCGTCTCCCAACGGTGCCAAGTTCTTCGCTACCCGGGAACTCCTGGAACTGCTGGAAGACCGGAACTGGCTGAATCGGGTGACGCTGACTCTCCAGCAATACTGGTTGGGAAAGAACGAGCGCCGGGCCAAGCCCATCTT
>Ga0172367_10006399_pt1 | contig 13875 bp, 13 predicted proteins | sample Lak10m_FD_114542 | JGI IMG/M metagenome (GOLD analysis project Ga0172367, IMG submission 114542) | Freshwater microbial communities from Kabuno Bay, South-Kivu, Congo - kab_022012_10m | ecosystem: Environmental > Aquatic > Freshwater > Lake | place: Democratic Republic of the Congo: South-Kivu... | reverse complement strand
TACTTTTTAGAAATGAAAATTATGTTCTACCTTCTACTATTATTCATATTGTTGAAATTGAACAAAAATTACGTCTTAATCCAGTCGGTAAAGATGTAATTGTACCTGGATGTAATCCGAATATTCATCAAAATGAAAATCCACTTTGTGTCATGAACGATGTTATGTTCCTTTTATCTTGTATTGAAAATTCAGGATTTTTAATTAATTATTTAATTAAATATAATAAAAGATGTGTATCTGATGCTATAAAATATTTTGGAAGATTTATTCGGGGTATTCAATTCGCTTTTAGTTATGTTTTTAGAGAAACTCGTAATTATGATATTTTCTTTTATGAAGAAGATATTACACGTTTAATGGATATGTATCATCATGAATTAGTTTATAGAACCGATTTAATTAATACATTCCGTATTCCTGAAAATTGTGCCGATGAAGGATTTGATTTATATACCAGCCTACTTAATTTATTTATTTATGTCAAATTTGATGATGAAAAACTTATTTAAAAATTTGATTACCATAATCTCATTTAAATTTATTAAATATTTTATAATGGATATTTCACGAATTTCTGAAATCTATTTACTTATTAAATCTATTATTAACCCTGTTTATGATAAACTTAAAAAAGGACATGTTGAAAAAACTTATCAAGAAGCTATTCTTATTGAATTACAAGATAGACATATTCCATATAATCAAGAAGTAGTTTTACCGATTTTATATAAGGGACGTGAAATAGCCTTTATGAGAGCTGATATAATATGTTATTATGATATACCATTTATTATGGAATTAAAAGCTACATCTACTTATATAAAAGATGATGAAAAATGGCAATTATTACGTTATTTAGATGAAAAGAAAATTAATATTGGAGTTGTTGTTAATTTTTCTCAATCTTCTAAATTAACTGATGGATTACAAATTTGTCTTATTGTTAAAATTGATGACATTTTTAATGAAGTTCTTTTAGATCCATCAGGTGAGATTTTAGGTTTTAATCCTATTATACTTTCTGTTAAATTGATATAAATCCAAATGTTAAAAAAATAAAAACATCGCTATATTAAGTAATGTTTTTATTTTCACTATTATTTGACTTAATTAATCATTTTATTCGTAATTTATTATCTAATTTTACTAATTCTTTTTTTTATTCTTTTTTTTATTTAAAACAACTTTTTCCATACCTAATTTTAACTTCTAATTTTATTCATTTTCAATTTAATTTATTATCATTTACTATACATAATCCATCATTATTTTATTATTACAAATATCTTTTTCCTAAAATTTTAATAAAAAAAATTAATATTTTCTTAAATTTTGATTATTTTAATCAAAAAAGTTTTAAAAAAGAAATTAAAGAACAATTTACAAATTTGTCATATTTTATTATTCAAGAATTAATTAATAATTTTTCTTCTAATTTATTTATTAAAATTGATAAAATACATTTGAATTTAACTTTAAAAAATTTTGATTATTTTTTTTTAATTAAGAATATTACTATTGAAAAAGAAAATGATAAAATTTCTATTTTTATTAAAAATATTTCTAATAAACAATTAAAAATACAAAATATTAACATTGAACTTGTACCTGATAAATTTATCAAGATTAATTTAAAAAATATCAATATTGAATTTGTATTAATTTTAGAATTAATTTACAAGGTTAAAATTTTAGAGTTTTCAAATAAAACCAATTCAAATTCATCAAATATTAATTTACAAATTCAAATTGATAAAATTAATATTAATTATAAAAGTGGATTAATTAGATGTGTAATTGAAAATTTAGAAAAAAGATTTATTGATAATGAAATAAAAATAGATTTAATAAGTTTAATAATTGGAAAAAAACGAATAATTGAACTTTTTAATGTTAATTTTAATGAGACTATTGATAAGATTAATAAAATTAAAATTACATTTTTTAAATCAACTGTGTATAAAATTAATAAATTTTTTGATTATATAAGAGAATATATAGAAGAAGAAGAAGATTTAACAAGTTCTATAATAAATAGTAATAGTGTAATTGGAAGTAAAATAAATGAGATGGATTGTACAATATATAGTAATTATATAAAAAAGGATAAATATTGCGAAAGTTTAATAAAAAATGAAGAAGAGAAAGGGAATTTAATAAGGATAAGAGAAGTTAAAATTGAGAATAAAAATGAAGAATGGAAAATATTAAATATGGAAGTAGAGATAAAAGAAGGAACACAGAGGATAAGTGGGAAGGTAAAATTAAAGAGTAATGAGAATAAGTATGAGATAAATAAAATAAGTGTAGTATTAGATAATGAAAATAGGATATTAGGATTTAAGAATGAAGGAGTGAATATAGAGATAAATAAAAAGCCAAAGAAAAGTGATTTTGAAGTACCGATAAATTTAATGGAAGTGATATTAAATTTGCCGATAGGGGGAGAGGGAAAAGAATATAAGATATTATATTTTGAAAGTTTATGGGTGAATATAACGGTGAATAAGGAAGAAATAAATGTAAGTGAGTTAATAAGTGGGGAAATATATGAATTATTATATTTATGTAATTTTGTGAATACGCGTTTAATATTTAGTGAAAAATGGATATATTATCCAGATACGATAGGTGAAGGTTTTATAAAATATTTGAAACATATGTATAAGGAAATAAAGGAAAAGAATTATAGAGAGATAATGGATGCGACACCAGCGATATATATAAGAAAGATGATAGATATATTTGGAAAGTTGTAAATGCGTTTGAATTTAGAGAAATATTTTATGTATATAGTGTATATAGATAAAATGTCCGACTACACTGACTACACAGAATTCAGTTCCGAAAAAAATAATGACTACATTATAAATTCCAAGGAGGAATTAATAACAAGATATGATGAATATTGGAAAAGGGGTGTATATACGGTAAATAGTGATGATAAAGGATTATATAAAAAGTTTGAGGATGACAAGATAAAACAAATTGATTATTTAATGGCGAGTTTGCCGTTTAATATGGATAAATTAAATGAACCAAGTAATGAAATCAGTGGAATAATAGATGGGGAATTATTATTAACAAATTATAATGATTTTACGGAAATACAAGGAGGAATGATGTCATTAGAGAGTGAAATTGAGAAATCAGAATTTGAAAAGTTTATAGAAAATGTAAAAACGGAAAAGGAATATGTGAATGTTCCAAAGGAGATGATAGAGACGATGTCATCAAAAGAATTATGTAAAAATAATAGGATAATAGGATATGTAATAAATAAGACGAATAAACAGATAGGAATTATAAATAATAAGATGATAAGTAATAAATTGATAGATTTAATAAATGAGGTAATGATGAAGATGGAGTATGAATATGAGATTAAATTTTATTATTTAATAAAAGAGGATGGAATAAATATAATAAATTTTAAGTTTGAGAATGAGGGTAAATATGAGATAAACTATGAATATGTAAAGAATGTTGAAAAATTCATGGATAGTTATTTTAGTTTTAAGAGGTTAAATGATGAATATAGGAAGAAATTAGAAGAATTTAGGAAGAATTATATAATACCGATAAAAGAAGTGAATAAGGTAATAGAGATAGAAAAGGAGGTAAAGATAAGTAAAATAGAAATAAATAAGGAGACATTAACGGTACCATTTAATCAAATAATAATGGATACGAATGCGAGTTTTATAAGTAAAGAGGGTCAATATGTATCTGGAGAGGATAGTATGTATCATAATTTAGTGGATGATTATAAGTTTGATGGGAAGATAAGGGGTGGATCAACGGTAAATATAATATATAACACGATGAGTAATATAGCAATATGTTTGAGTGATATGTCACAAGATAATATAAAACATTTGACGGAAGTGTTTAAGGATTTTGTAGTATTATGTAAGTATATAGATTTAGAGAAGGAACAGAAGGAGGATGTAATAAATTTCTATGATTTGCGTGAATTTTATTCATTAAGTGATTTGAAGGAGAAGTCAAAGTCATTTGAGACATTATATGAGATATCTAATACAGAAAATATAGATGAATTAAAGGAGATAAAGAATATGATAAGGGGATATATAAATGATAATTATAGAATAGATGACAATCCGAAGAATATAATGAAGGCATCAATAATACATGGGAATATAGAGAAGGATTTAGGAATATATGTGAAGGATAGTGTAAAATTCAAGAGGGCATTATCAAATGTATTAATAGGGATGAATTTAAAGAAACGTAGATTATCGGATGGAATATATTATTATGGAATAATATATAAGGTTGGTAGTATTGGAATAGTGAATATAGTTGAAGAATACAAGAAGAGATTAGAGGAGTATGAAATGAAGAATAAATAATTATTTATTACGAAAAGAGAGATAAAGAATAAGCCAAATAATACCGATTAAAAGAGAAGCAAAGAATAAAATTATGATACAAATCCAGAAGGGGGTAGGACAACAATGTAAATAGTCTTGTAAAGTTTTATTAGAGGTTGTTTTAGGAGGTGAAGGATGAATAGGATTATTAATAATAATTTTGTTAGAATTCATGAATAAATAAGATAAAGAAGTATTAAATAGAGGAAATGCGTTTAAAAAGGTGAAAAAAAATAAAGGTATAAGATGGAACTCAGGATAGCTCAGTTGGTAGAGCGACGGATTGTAGTTTTGAAAAAGGCTAAGTGGTACTCCGTCGGTCGTCGGTTCAATTCCGGCTCCTGAGATTTTGCCCAAATTTTTTCTAAAAAAAGGGTTTTTAGAAAAAATAGAAAAGGAACTAAATATATTTATCTAATTTGAAGTAGAAGGGAGAATTTTGATAAAAAATGGTGGATAATTTATTTTTAGAGAGAATGAGAGAAGGGGGAAAATTTTCAGAATTGTAAAGAAGAAGATGATCAATTTTAATGTTCATAAATTTTTTAAATTCGGTAGAGATGGTATTATACATATCATCAATAATAGAGATAGGAATTTTGCGTGGATTTTCTAAATTACGTTTAAGGAGACGTTTTTTAGCGGTATTAATAGAGACGTAATTAAGAGCGAGTATAACAGAATAATGTAGTTTTTTAAAAAGATTAATTTTTTTAATAGTTTGAGAGGCATATCGACAAACGCGATCAAAGACGAGATTAAAGCCGGATTTAATAGCTAAAGGTTCAATAATTTTTAAAGTGACGAATGAAACGTAAGGATAAAGAATGGGTAATAATTCGGAAGAAAATATAGATAATTTAATTAGGAAGTCATCAGGATTAATAATAATGAATGAGTTAGGTTCAAAGAATTTAGAAGTGAGAGAATTAACGAGAGAGGATTTACCGGAAGCGGTTATACCACAAATGAAGATAACGGAAGGTTTAGAGGGTTTAAATTTAGGAATAAAGGAATTAAATATAGAAATCATTTCAAATTCAATTAATTTTTTAATATCATCTGATAAAACGAACATTTATAATTAACTTAGAGAATTAATTAAAAGTGGTGATAAACTATTTAAAGATAATTTATATAATCTTTAGTTACACACTGTGAATTATAAAAAAAACTTACATATTTTTTTTATAAAAAATATAATAAAACAGTTTTTATTTAAAGATAATTTATATAATCTTTAGTTACACACTATAATTTTTAATAATGAAAATTTACATAATATTTTTTAAATATAATAAAAAAAGTTTTTTATTTAAAGATAATTTATATAATCTTTAGTTACACACTGTGAATTATAAAAAATAACTTACATAATATTATTAAAAAAAATATAAAAAAGTTTTTAATAAAGATAATTTGTATAGTTTTTAGTTAGAGATGTTCGTCATCTACCCACTGTAAATTATAAAAAAACTTTCATAATATTTTAAAAAAAAAATCTATTTAAAGATAATTTATATAATCTTTAGTTAGACACTGTAAATTATAAAAAAAACTTTTATAATATTATTAAAACAAAATCTATTTAAAGATAATTTAAATAATCTTTAGTTAGACACTATAATTTTTAATAATGAAAATTTACATAATATGATTTAAAAATATAATAAAAAAGTTTTTATTTAAAAATAATTTATATAGTTTTTAGTTAGACACTGTGAATTATAAAAAGAATTTATATAATATTTTTTTAAAAAATCTATTTAAAGATAATTTATATAATCTTTAGTTAGACACTGTAAATTATAAAAAAACTTTCATAATATGATTTAAAAATATAATAAAAAAGTTTTTATTTAAAGATAATTTATATAGTTTTTAGTTAGACACTGTGAATTATAAAAAGAATTTTTATATTAAATCTATTTAAATTTTTTTTCTTTGCGTTTCTTTTTTTATTTTTTATTATATTCTTTATTTAAAGATATCTCTTTTTAATATATATTGAGGAAAACCAACAGCAAAAAAAAATATCCCTTTCGGACATAGTGATGGTTCAATTCCATCTGTGGGTGTAAAAGCCTATATAGTGTAATGGTAGCACATGTATTTAATGGTTTTCCGATAATGGACCTTTAGCTCAGCTGGTTAGAGCGTAGTGCTAATAACACTAAGGTCGAGAGTTCAACTCTCTCAAGGTCCATATTAAGGTCTAAATTTAGAATTTGTTTTCTTATAAATTCCTTTATAAGATTTCAATACAAATATGTCAGAAACTCTTCACGCTCGTGATGTTAGATCCCGTTTCATTCATCCTGATGGTCTCTTTATTAATATTCGGGCTAATCCCTTTTTCGGCTTTTATATCTCCTATATCTCTATCCCTTATTCTCATCCTATCTTCCCTTTTTATAAAGATTTTATTCTTCATAACGGCATTAATGAAGAATTTCATAGATCTAATTCTAAAGGTCCTTTCGTCATTATCGGTACCTATTATAACCTTTTTAATGACGCTTCAGATCTAAACGAATTCTCTTTTAATCCACATTTTGATCATGATTTTGATAACATTTATCCTTTCGTTTCCTCTTATAATCCTACTATTTGGACACTTAAATCCGTACTTAATGATACTATTCATCATATTAATCTCACTCTCTCAAAAATTTCCTAAATTTATATTATATGCTTCATTCTTTTTCTAAAAATTGGCTCTTTTATCTCGCCATTTTTATTTTACTCGGTTTATCCTCCTTTGAAGGCTCACTTAACACTATTGAAGGCTTCCGTAATTATTATTGGCTACGTCCTTATCATTATTGGGGCTTCTTTAGACCTTGGTCTAATCCTTGGAATATGTCCTACTTTCCCGTTCGCTCTCCTTGGTTCCATTGGAGACAACCCTATTATCCCGTTTATCAACCCATCTTTTATCATTCACTTTAATTATTATTTGGTAATCAATTACCAAACAATAATTTTAAACATAATTTATTTCTTTTATTTATTTAGATGTATAATTCACTCATCCGTATGATTATTCAACTTATTGATACATCTTACGACTTTGTTATTGATAACTATTTTCATAAATTTACTATTTATTTACCTATCACTAATCACCTCTCTAATTCTTTCTGGTTTAAACTATTCAATCATATCTCCATATTCATTGGTAACTCTAACCCTAAATCCTCTCATATTTATAATTTTATTTATAATTATAATAATCATATTAACGGTTGGATCTATTTGAAAAAAAAATGGTGTGTCTATCTTTTTAATAACACTATCCTCATTTGGAAATATCCTTCCTATTTATACTCTAATCTAATCTCTTTACCCTAAAACACTCTATTATTATATTATCCTTGTGATATTCACAATTCGTATTACTTAACCTTATTATTATTTCCTTCTCCTCATCTATTTCTATTATTCCTATCTTATATCTATACTTCTTATACAAACTTATTGAACATGGTCTTTCAGAATTACTATTCTCCGTTATATCCTCTATTATACCCATCTCCTTCTTATCTTGTAAATATTTCTTCATATTTTTATAATATTTCGGAAAATCATATACTCCCGGACACTCATATTTCTTATTTATTATCCTTTCATCATCTATTATTACCTCTCCATATAATGTCTCATATACATTCCATAATATACCACTTATTTCATATTTACCCGCCTTTAAACTTATTTTAACCGATATATCAAACCACCACACATACTTTAACCACCATCTATACTCCCACGGCGACTCATAAAACTCTAATTTCCAAAAATTATTGTCATTTCCATGTGCTACACTTATTTTTTCACCTCCATAACCTATCCCATCTCTTGTCTCCTCCATTAATAATTTCTTCCTCTCTTCTATCGGTATATTTATTATTCTCTTATATTTTTCATTTAATAACTTATTTACTTCCCCTAATTTACATTTTGATATTATCGGTAAATATTCCATTATTATATCATATATCTCTATCGGTATTCTATTCATTATTTATTTATTCTTCTCTTTTTTTTATATCCACTTTTTTTCTTCCTTCTTCCACTTACCTTTTTTATAAATTCTTTATCTAAAAATCTTAATGGCAATATTTTATGAAATTTTAAATCACTCTCCTCTAATGGTATTCTCGTACTTATTGGTACCTCCTTTATTAACCTATTCTTTCCTAAATTATTTATATTTATATATAATGCCGTTGTCGGTTCCTCTTTTATTTGACATTGAACTCTCCAAAAAAAATATAACCTATCATTAAATAATCCCTTCTCCATTAAATCTACTAAATCCTCCTCGTTTAATTCTAATAAATTCTCCTCTTTCTCACTTATATTTATATATTTTGCCATTTTTCCTCTTATATCTATTCTTATTGAATGTTTTGTTAATATCCTATTTATTTCCGATACAGATGGTATTTCTTCTATCGGAAATAATATATGTGCCAAATAATACATATTCACTATATATATATAATCTCCATTTAACAATGTTATTAAACCTCCCTTTTGACTTTTCATCTTATTTTATTATAATAAAAAAATTAATATAAATTATAATGAGTATTCCATCACCCTTTAGTGGTATTTATATACCTAATTTATCCAATTTTTCCTCTAATACACCCTTTTTTATTTTATTCTTTTTAATTGTTGCTCTTTTCTTTTATAAAACAATTTCTTTTTTTGTTTTCATAGGTTTAATTGCAGTTATTATTTATTTTATGTATAATAATAACATGATTGAATTCTATGATAACCAACAACAAAAATAAAAATTATAAATTATAATTTTTGTTTTTAAACAGATATTACTTGTAACTCACTTTTCTTTTCATCAAATACTAATTTTCCTATTACCTTCTTTATATTAGAAGGATTATATATATTATATTTGTTATCAAGACTATATTCAATGTTATCAACATCAATCGCTACTTGATGATCACCTGTTATATCATCTATATCTTTACATAATCTTAACCAACCTGTTTTACCAAATCTCTCTTTTGAAATTATTTCTATTTCACTACTTAATGTTTTCGGAATTGATTTCTTTTCTGTTAATTTAACTTCCTCCGAAATTGTAATTTCTTCTGTTGTATTCACTTTTTCTCCCTCTTCCTTTACCTTTTCCTTTTTACTCTTCTTTTCCTTTATTAATTCGGGATGTTCTATTAAAAATTCTTCTTTACATTTTATAGCCTTTTGTTTGTATTCTTCTACTTTTTCATCTGATAATAACTTCCATTTCTTTGAAATCTCAGTTTGAATTTCTATTCCCTTTAATGTTGGATTTTCACTTCTTACCGTTTCACGTATTTCATTTGAAAATATTATAAAGGCATTCATTGGACCCTTCGGTTTCTTCTCCTTTATTAATTCTGGATGTTCAGTTAAAAATACTGCCTTCTCGTCCATTGCTAATTTCTTATATGTCTCAACACTTTCAGGTCCTGTTTCCGGAAGTTTCCGCCAACGTTTACTTATTTCTACTGAAATTTCAGAAATTCCCCATGTTGGATGTTCTGTCTTTATTTCACCTCTTATCTTATCACTAAAAAGCATATACGCATTTTTAGATTGTTTAGGTGTCTTTTTACTTGGCTTTTTAGTTTCTATTTTACGAGGTTTCTTCTCTTCTAACATCTTTTCATACTTTGATTTATCTTCTAAACGAGCATATATTGTTTTTGCTATTTTACGTAATCCTCCCATCTTTATTCCTGGATTTGCTTCTACAAAATTTACTAAATTTTCTTCATAATAATAATCAAATGATGTTTCATATGCACCAGTTTTAGTTTCTTTAGAACGTATTTTACCTGGTATATCTGAGTCCGGTCTAAAAGTTTTTCCTTCTAATTGAGAACGTTGTATTAAATCTTTATTACTATCTTTCCAATTAATCGCTATAAATTTATCATTATCTGCTGATAAATAAGGTATTGGTTCATCAACACGACCAAAGAAAAGACCGATACGTTCGCCTTTATCATTGAATGAACAAGGCTTAGACATAACTAAGTTTTGTTCATTGTGGAATTTACAAAAATCTAATTTATCCATTTTCTTTTTTTTACATTGATCAGCTGAACCCTTTTTAGTATAAATTCTTGCTAAACACCTTTCAGTTGGTAATATTTCAGTTTTAACAGAAGGTGGTTCTCTTTCTTTAATTAATTTACGAATAGTTTTAATTTTATCATCTTCAGAAGACATATCACTTAATTCTTCTAATTTTTTAGAAATTTTAATTGCTTTAATAGTGCCTCTTGTTAGAGTGCGTTCAATAACTGGTAAATCAGCGATTGCGTAAATTCCTGCCATTTAAAGAAAAAAATTAAATATATTAAAAAAAAAATAGAAAGGGGTATCATCAAATTTTTTCAAAAAATAAATTATTCCCTAACTTTTTGTTCTTTTTTCAAAAGTCATTGTCACAATTACAAATATGCAACAGGAGACCTCCGAGAACTATCGCCACACGATGCGACAAGAGCTTTTTTTCCGTAATCATACCCAATCATTCCAACATATGATCCACCTGGACTTTTAACAACATAATTATTATAGATAGTACAATCACGGCTTCCCATTGTAAATGGAACACCACCCGAAGGAATGAAAGGTACAGTTTCTAACATAATTCCGGCTGAAGTCGGACTCATCGGAGATGAGATGTAAGTCGGTGAAGAAGTTGGAACAAACGCACTTGAAAGACGGGAACCAAACGCCATTTTGATGTCAACAATCAAAAATCTCTCAAAATATGGTATATCTGAGTTTTCTTATTTCTTAATCAATTTTTTCTTTACACCTTAATAAATCCATTAAATAAATTTTTCATAAAAAATTATCATTAATAAATTCATAATAAAAAATATAATGAATTTATTTAACTACGTCTTGATTTACGAACAGCTCCGAATTTTCCTTTAACAGTGGTGTATCCGGCTTTTTCTAATCTTTTTTCTTTCTTAGCCATCATACTTTTTTTCTTAGAAACGATACGACCAGCTTTATTCTTCATTAAATCTTCTCTTGTTAAACCACCGGAAGTGTGTTTAGCAGTTCCATGCCAAACTTGAGCGCGAGAGCCTACAGCTTTAACGTCAGATGTCATTATATTCTAATGTTAGATTTTTATTTTTAGTAAAAAAGAAAATTTTACTAAAAATTGACTAAATTAAACAATATTAAATTTTTCCTTAATCACTTTTGGAAATAAATTTACTCTGGATGGCATTAATTTATTATGTCCTATTTTTATTAGTGTTACTGTACTAACTAAACATTTTTCTGATATAACTGATTTACTAATAGGCTTTTTTAAACAAACGCATACAATATAAATAGATCCCGCCGCTATTGATGGTGATGTATTATCATTCACTAATCCTAATTGTATAGCCCTTACTGCTACAAATTCCGCTATATAACGTATATCATCATTTAACATCAAATTACTACAAAAACGTTCTATATAATGTAAAGGATTTGAACTATCAAAATTTATCGCCTCAAATTCTGATACATTACAACGTCTCCATACTTCTCTGAATTTCTTTATTCCTCTTGTCATATCTGCTGTTTTTAAATTAAACATTGAAGCGATTTCCTTATTACTTCTTGGCACATTTTCATCCTTACATGCCATACTTACACACGCCGCCTCTAATGCTTTCCGATTTATACCCCTTGATATATTTATTTCTCTTATTTTTCTATATATATCCTTAGCCCTTTCTACTATTATATTAGGTAATCCATGCATTTTTGCGATTGATGCTATATTACTACAAACACGCCATAATGAACGCTCCTTATACGGCATCGCATTCCAACTATTACATTGTGCTAATTTTCTAAAACATGCATCCATATGTTTTGACGACATTATTGATCCTAATGAACTTTCCGGAAATAAATCACTCGTCGGCATCCCTACCCTCTCCGGATTTGAACCCTTATTATCATTTTCTCCATAAAATCTATATTCTGCCTCTTCACTATATTCCTTCTTTTGTACTACACCACATTTCGTACATATATGACTTCCATCTTTATATACTAAAGCCATTTCTTTACAATGTGTACATGTATATATATCTGTCTTTTCTTCTATCGTTTCTCTACTACTTTCCTCACTTTCATCAAACTCTTTAAACTGTTTAAAACAATCCCAATCTATTTCTTCTGTTGTACTCTTTTTTATATCTTCTTTCTTTTCTATTTCTTCAGGAAAATATTCACTATACTCTTTTCTATAATCTATTGGCTTCTTGTAATACGATGACGATGACATTTCTTCTTTAAATATAAAATATCTTATATTATATTTTTCTCATTTAAACTTTAAATCAATTTTTTCTTAATTTTTATTAAAAATCGCGAGAATGATCTCCACATGCTTTACATATCCATTTTTCTTTCTTTTTACTTATTTCTATACTAAATTCTGGATTTTTACATGTCGGACATAATACATTCTTTTCTATTAATTCTTCCATTATTTCTTCTAATTTTTCTTCATCCACTAATTTATATATTATTAAACCTTCTCTATTTTCTTCTATTCTACATCCTAACTTTGATTTATAATTTGATATTAACATTTTTTTCGGTATTCCTGTTTGTTCTATTATTTTATTTATATTATCTATTCTTGATATTCCTCCAAATCTATTTATATTTGTCGTTATTATTAAATCTCTTTTATATCTCTCTTCACCTTCTTTTGATTTTGGAATACTTACACTCATTTAACATTTATTATTAATTTTCTTTTAAATTAACCGAAAATATTTGTTGATTGATCTTTTTTATATTCTTCTTGTTTTCTTTTAGTTTCAATATCTGGATTATCTATTGTATCTATTGTTTGTCTTAATTGTTTTCTTTGTTGAATATATCCATCTACTCTGTTTCTGTGAAATCTCATTGTAAATAATTCTGGACAATATTCATATTCTAATACATAATCATACGGAATTAATACATATCCCGATGATCCATAACCTGTTCCCATTGCAGACATACCAATAAAACATTGTCTTTCATCTAAATAACCTACTAAAAGAAAACCTAAACCACCTAAAGGTTTTTCTTTTTCTTCAGGCATAAGTAATTTACCTGTCATATTACCGATATCATAATAAATTGTTAAATTAATAAGAATAGGTTCTTTTTCAGCGATTAATTGTTTAATAGTATTTAAATTTTGAGATACACGATATATTTGAATAAATCTAAAACCTTCCGCTTTTTCTAATAAAGAAGATGTAATACTATTTTCTAAAGATGAACAATCATTTTCTGAACAAAAACCAAAACCCATTATTGAATTAAATACTGTCATAAAAGAATAAATTTTTGGAGTTGTTTCACCATAAAAATTCATATTATTATAAATAAAAGAACGAGAAGGAGGAAAAACAGG
>Ga0172367_10006396_pt1 | contig 13881 bp, 15 predicted proteins | sample Lak10m_FD_114542 | JGI IMG/M metagenome (GOLD analysis project Ga0172367, IMG submission 114542) | Freshwater microbial communities from Kabuno Bay, South-Kivu, Congo - kab_022012_10m | ecosystem: Environmental > Aquatic > Freshwater > Lake | place: Democratic Republic of the Congo: South-Kivu... | reverse complement strand
GACCATCCAAGCCATCCGTCAAATTGACAGCGTTGCTGGATCCCACAATCACGAAATATGTCAGCACTACATAGCCCCAGCCCAAGTCGAGGGTGATGTTTTTGAAGAAAGGCACAATAAATTGGGTTTCTGCGGCTACTTGGGCCGTTTGATACAAATAAATCCCTGCACCTAATGCCACGACCGATTGCCAGAAGTATTTAGCCCGGGCTGAAAGACCTACGCTGTTGCCTAGCAATACTTTTTTATAATCATCAATAAAGCCAATCACGCCGTGGGCTAACGTGACGATTAAAACCACCCAGATATAACGATTAGTTAAATCAGCACATAACAAGGTGCTGATCGCTACGGCAAATAAAATCATGGCACCGCCCATGGTGGGGGTGCCGGATTTTGACAAATGGCTTTGCGGGCCGTCATCACGCACGCTTTGGCCAATTTTTTGCCGGGTGAGCTTTTGGATCATGATCGGGCCGATGGCGAAGGATATGGTCAGTGCTGTCAAAACACCTAAAATGGCAAGGAAAGTCAGGTAATTTAAAACCCTGAAGCCGCTGTCGATGCTGATTAAATAGTCTGCTAATAAAAGTAACATCAGTTTGCTCTAAAGTTGTCTACCAGCGCTGCTACGACATTTTCCATTTTTTGCGAACGCGAGCCTTTGACTAAAATAATTTCCTTGCCGGTCATGGCCTCGGTCAAGGTTTGGATCAAATGTTCCTGGGTATCAAAATGTTGGCCGTTGCTGCCAAAAGCTACAACGGTATGTTTAGCCAGTTCTCCTGTCGCAAATAGCCGTTGCACAGAATGGCTTTGAATCATGGTTGCCATTTCGGCATGGATCACTGCAGCTTCATCCCCCAGTTCGCCAAAAGCCCCTAGCACCAGCCAGATAGGTTGATTGGCATGATTAATGGCATCCAGTGCGGCTTGTAAAGAGGCAGGATTGGCATTGTAGGTGTCGTCAATCACGATATTACCTTGGCGCCCCTGTAACACCTGCATGCGTCCGGTGACAGGTTTGACTTGTTCCAATGCTTGTTTGATGAATGTCAAGTCAATGCCGAATTGCAAAGCTACAGCCGTTGCAGCCAAGGCGTTTTTAACATTGTGTTTACCTGCAAGTCCTAGACAAATGGTTTCAGTGGCGCCGACTGTTTTTAAATCAAATTCGGTGGTGAAACCCTTGTCACTCAACCGGGTGGTTATGTTTTTGGCGCGTATGTCTGCAGCTGGATCAAAACCAAAGGATACGGATTTACGAGAACCTGCTTTGTTTATCCACAGGTCATAATAAGGATCATCCCGATTTAAAATCGCCACGCCTGCCGATCCCAAACTTTCAATGATCTCGGCTTTGGTATTGGCAACCCCATCTATGCTGCCAAAACCTTCGATATGCGCAGGTCCGACATTGGTAATCACACTCACATCCGCATGAGCGTAGCGACTGGTGTAGGCAATTTCGCCAGGGTGGTTGGCGCCCATTTCGATGACGGCAAAACGATGATTTTCATCGAGTCTCAGCAAGGTCAACGGTACACCAATGTCATTATTGAGGTTCCCTTGTGTAAATAAGGTATTACCCTGTGTGGCAAAAATAGCGGCAATCATTTCCTTGACGCTGGTCTTACCGTTGCTGCCTGTGACACCAGCGATTTTGACCGGCATTTTTCGACGCCAGTAACCAGCCAGTTCGGCCAAAGCCAAATGAGTGTCATTGACCACTATTTGTGCTGAATCGGTGTCGATCTTTTGATTCACAAGGATAGCGGCAGCACCTGCTTGCAAAGCTTGGCTTATAAAATCATGCCCATCGAAATTTTTACCCTTGATGGCAATATATAAGTCCCCAGCTTTCAGGGTTCGGGTGTCGATACTGACGCCCGTGATCAGCAAATCCTGGCCGATTAAGTTGCCTTTTAGCGCTGATGCAATCTCGTTCAACATTAATTTCATGGCTTTGGGCTCCATGTATTCAATGCCTGTTGGGCCACCAGTTGGTCGCTGAAAGGTATTTTGACACCTTGTATTTCCTGGTAGTTTTCATGGCCTTTACCGGCAATCACCACGCAATCGTTTGCCGCCGCCTGATGAATGGCGGTTGAAATCGCAATGGTTCTATCGCTGACTGGGCAGACCTTATCGCTTTGGCAGCCGCTTAAAATCTCATTGATAATATTGCCGGACTCTTCTGTGCGGGGATTGTCGTCTGTGACAATCACATGATCGGCATAGGTTTCGGCAATTCGGCCCATTTGAGGCCGCTTGCCTTTGTCACGGTCACCACCACAACCAAAGACTACCCACAATTTGCGCGTGTTTTGGCTTGCTTGTAATACTTTTTCCAAGGCATCCGGTGTATGTGCATAGTCGACAATCACCAAGGGTTTGCCGTGTCCACCGAATTTTTCCATGCGGCCAACCACTGCTTTTAAATCTGACAATTTGGCAATGGCATTAGGCAATGAGTAACCCAATCCTAGCAACACGCCTAGAACACTCAACAGGTTTTGCAGATTAAATGCACCGACTAGCGATGTATGGACGCGGTCAATTTGCCCGTCCCAACAAACATCAAAACTAATACCGTTTGCATGGTGTTCGACACGACTGCTCATCAGGCATTCAGCATCTGCAATTTGTCGGTTTTGCGTACTGAAAGTCCAACGCTTCACTTCCGGACTGACGGTTTGTAATACGCGCATGGCAACCGGATCATCCAGATTGACCACGACAAATTGCAAAGCCGGGTTGGTGAATAGCTCTAATTTGGCTTGCAAATAGGATTCCATGTCACCGTGATAGTCCAGATGATCCCGACTCAGATTGGTGAATACTGCGCCTTTAAAATCAACCGCATTCACCCGACCTTGTTCCAGGCCATGGGATGATACTTCCATGGTTACTGCGCTTTTGCCTTGTGTTACAAAAGATGCGAGCATCTGCTGTATGGCTAACGCATCGGGGGTGGTATTGGCTGTGGCTTGCAAATGCCCGGGTTCGCCCCAGCCCAACGTACCAATAACACCACAATCATCCAGTGCCTGAGCGATTAACTGACTACAGGTGGTTTTACCATTGGTACCAGTGACGCCAATCACATTGAGGATTTCTGAAGGTCGTCCGTAAAACCGCGCGGCAATTTCGCCTACATGCCTACTCAAATCGGAAATAGCAATTATTTCAATATCAGTAGTTTCCATGGCACCTGCATTTTGCGGGTCGTAAATACAAGCAACGGCCCCATTGGCGATAGCTTGATCCAGATGCTTGACGCCATGTTGAAATGCACCATTGAGAGCAATAAACAAGTCGCCAGACTTTACTTTTCGGCTGTCCAGGCATAAGCCGCCGATTTCGCAATCGGATGTTATGGTGGCCAAGCCTGATAAAAGCGCAGTTAATTTCATTTTCTGGTCAACAACATTGGCATGGTGTCCATGCCGTCCGGCTCTACACCGTAAATTCTTAAAATGCCGGCCATCACGTTCGAAAAGGCCGGAGCGGCTACTAATCCGCCATAATATTGTCCGGTTGATGGCTCATCGACCACCACTGCGATGACAAATCGCGGGTTACTGGCTGGAGCCATGCCAACAAAGACTGATAAATATTTATCATGGGTATAACCTCCTGAAGCCGCGGCCTTTTTAACAGTCCCTGTCTTGCCCGCTACACGATAGCCTTCAACTCTGGCTTGATAAGCGGTACCTTCCTTACTGATAACTCGCTCCAGCATATTTCTTACGGTTTGCGCCGTTTTTGGCTTAAATACTTGCTTTGCATCTGGGTCTTCATCACGCTTCAGTAACGAAACCGAATGCACCACGCCATTGTCAGCCAGCGCAGTGTAAGCTCGTGCCAACTGCAAAATCGATGTCGAGACTCCATAACCAAAGGATAAAATCGCCTGATCGAATTCATGCCAGCCCTGGTAATCCAGTAATGAACCACTGGCCTCGCCAGGGAAACCGACACCAGCAGAATTACCGAAACCCAGGTTGTTGTAAACATTCCAAAAATGTTCCGGTGGCATGCTCATTGCTATTTTAGTCACGGCAATGTTGCTGGATTTTTGTAATACCAAAGTCAAATCCATCGTGCCGTAATTGTGTATATCTTTAACGACATTACGCCCAAGGTGATAAACACCATGGGTCTCAATCATTGCGTTAGGGTTGACATAGTTGCCATCCAATGCTGCGGCAACCACAAAAGGCTTGACGGTAGAGCCGGGTTCGAAACTATCCACCAAGGCTCGATTTCGATAACGGTTACTGCGTAATTCTTTACGATTATTCGGATTAAATGCCGGTTGGCTGACTGAAGCCAATACATCGCCATTTTTCGCATCCAAAACTACCAGCGAAGCGGAATGTGCCTTATGTTTTACAACGGCTGCCTGCAATTCTCTGTAGGCTAGATACTGTATGCGTTCATCTATGGTCAAATGCAAATCTTGCCCTGGCACTGCATCCCGTATGTTTTCAACATCCTTGATGATGTGGCCTTTACCGTCTTTTATCACCCGTTTTTTGCCCGGTTTGCCACGCAAAATATGTTCATAGCCATATTCCATGCCTTCCTGTCCAACATCGTCAATATTGGTAAAGCCCAATAAATGCCCGGACGTGGCTCCTGCAGGGTAATAACGTTTGAAGGCTTTTTCGAAATACACACCGGTAATCTCTAAGTCTTTTACTTTTTCGGCCAGATCAGGGTTAATTTGTCGTTTCAGGTAAACAAAGCGTTTGCCTGCCTCTTTTTTTAAAAATGCTTGCAAATCCTTGTCCGAAATGCTCAATATTTTTCCCATTTGAGCAACTTTTTCTCTATCCGCTTCCTTGATTTGGCGCATGTTCATCCAAATTGATTGCACCGGGGTACTAATGGCTAGCGGATTACCATTTCGATCTTTGATTTGACCACGATAGGCGGGTACATCAACGATACCTATATGTTGCAAATCGCCTTTATCTTGTAAAAACTCCCTATCCAGTACCTGAAGATAAACGGCGCGGCAACTCAAAACAAACATAGCAGTCAACATGCTGCCCAGTAAAAGTTGGCGTCTAAGCGAAAACCCATTGGCTGGTTTTAAAAAACCGGCTCTTGCTCCTGAAAAAATTCGCATTTAGGGCTTGATATAAACTATTTTATTTTGAGTGGGTAAAGTGAGCATGAGTTGGCGTCTGGCCTCAATTTCCACTCTATTTTCTTCGGTCAATGTGGTGACTTCCAACTGCAGACGCCCCCATTCCACTTCGTAATCGTCCAGTTGTTTTTCTTTTTTCTGTATTTCAATAAATAACAGTCTTGATTGATATTTGCTGTAAATCACGGCAATAGCAGACAACATCAACAAGGCCACCAGAATGCTCAACAATATATTTTTTATAGTGGCCATTAAATTTTCTCTGCAATCCGCATAATGGCGCTTCTGGCTCTTGGGTTTGTCCGTATTTCCTGAGGTTGAGCTCGGATTGATTTACCCACTTTTTTTAACTGGCCTTTTGCAATATCTTGCTCTTTAACCGGCAGCCGGCCAGGATTATTTTTGTGGCCAGATTCATTGCGTATAAAGCGCTTAACTATTCGATCTTCCAGGGAATGAAACGAAATCACTACCAACCGCCCTTTTGGAGCTAATAGCTGAATAGCTTGATTCAAAGCGCTTTTTATCTGTTCCAGCTCCTGATTGATTTCAATCCTGATAGCCTGAAAACTTCGTGTGGCGGAATGTTTATGTTTTTCCCGAAACGGCACTACATCTTCAATTAATTTCGCCAATTCCAAAGTACTTTGAATCGGGCTATCACTGCGCTTTTCGACAATTGCTCGGGCGATCCGCCTGGCAAATCGTTCTTCGCCATATTCAAATAAAACTCTAACTAGTTCGGATTCTTCAACTTCTGCCAGATACTTCGCTGCAGACAGGCCCTGCTGACAGTCCATACGCATATCTAATGGCCCATCTCTTAAAAAACTGAAGCCGCGTTCCGCGGTATCCAATTGCGGCGAGGAAACGCCCAAGTCCAGCAAAATGCCATTAATTTGGCCAACAAAACCCAGTTTTTCGATAGTCGATGTCAAATCTGCAAAACTACCGTAATGCAAGCTGAAACGGTTATCTGATGATAACTGTAAGGCTTGGGCACTATTGATCGCTTCAATATCTCGATCAAATGCCAACAATTTTCCGCCATTATCAAGCCTCTGAAGTATGCCGGAACTATGTCCTCCACGACCGAATGTGCAATCAACATAGATGCCACCTGGTAGAATGTTGAGACTTTCCAGTGCCTCGCCGTATAAAACCGTTTGATGTTCAGGCATTTACATTAGAACGATAGAGCGCCTAATTCTTCCAGGCCCTCGGTGTCATTGCCATCCAACCATTCCTGCGCTTTTGCCTTCCAGGACGCATCATTCCAAATTTCAAATTTATTCAACTGACCAACCAAAACAATATGCTTTTCCATATTGGCGAATTCGCGCAATTTTTCCGGCAGTAATAATCGGCCTTGAGCATCCATTTCGCATTCAGTGGCATTACCAATCACAAAACGACGCAGTTTGCCTGCCATTTTATTCAGAGTCGGTAGCTTGCTGATGGTTTGTTCCAGTCTTTCCCATTCAGGTAGCGGATATAACCACAAACAACCAGCTTCCCCTACGCATTTATCATCAACGGCCACGGTCACAATCAATTGGCGGTCGCAGCAATCCTGAAGCTCATCTCGATACCGGGTGGGAATCGCAATTCGCCCTTTAGGATCCAAATTGATTGAACTTATGCCTCGGAACAAAATACGCCTCTAATTTTCCAAAAAAACCCCTTTTAAACCACTTTACATCATTTTTGCACCACTATAGTTTTCAATGGCAGCTTAGTCAAGAGACATTCAGATTAAAATCTTTCTTTTCCTACAATGACTTACGGATAAAATTAGGCAAGTTAAATTGTTAGGACTTAATTTGAAATAAAATCCATTTTTATCAGGCGGTTAATAAAATTTATTCATGTATTGTGTGATTTTTCACAAATAAATATTCGAAAGACTGAATGAGGGGAAAATTAATTGTTTTGGTATGGAGACAAAAAACAAAAACGCATGAAGTGGGTAGCCAGAATGGCTTTTCCAGAAATCATTAAACTACTCAGAATAACTTTCAGGCTGCAGATACTCGGCCAACGCAATGCGTTTTCAGGCCAAAGATTGGCTTAAAGATTGGCTTGATGAATAAAAGCGATGACATGAGACGATTGCCCTAACTGGCGATGCTAGGAGTCTGTCGGATAAAGGTGCGTTACCAGCCTCATGTGGGGATTTGAGTTAAGTTTGTTCCGAAAAGTCTCCTAATAATAGAGTTTTTATAAAAGTTCCCATCCAAATATTGGGTCAATATGGAATAAGAAATAATATCGATTCAATATTTCTGGCAGACTCCTAGCTCCAGCAACACGCCCCAATTACTGGGGCCGGTTAAATTCTTCCCTTAATCGCTGATAAATCCCGCCAAAACTGCCATTACTCATCAGTAAAACATGGCAAACGCCATCTTTCTCGGCTTTGATAGTATCGATGATAACTTCCAGATCACTGCAAATACGAATGTTCTGGGCATATTGCAGTAATTGACTCAAATCCCAGCCCAAGTTTTCCGGTTGATAAATGATCGCTTCATCGGCTTGTGCCAGGGATTCTGCTAAAGACTGGGTGTGAACACCCAGTCGCATGGTATTGGAGCGCGGCTCGACGATGGCGAGGATTTTTTCCTGACCGACTTGTTTGCGCAAACCATCCAAAGTGGTTTTGATAGCAGTGGGATGATGCGCAAAATCATCATAAACCGTGACATCGGCTTTTTTTACGATGGTTTCCATGCGGCGTTTCACGTTCTGGAATCGCTGCAAAGCAGCGATGGCATGCGGCGCCTGAATACCAATGTGTCTAGCGGCTGCAATAGCCGACAGAGCATTGTAAACATTGTGTTGTCCGGTTAATTCCCATCGGACAATTCCCAGCTCCTGTCCTTCAAAACTGACTGTGAATTGGCTGCCGTCGCTTTTTAGCAAACTGGCTTGCCAGTCCCCTGCTGCATCGATGGCTGTTTTGACCAACGGTGTCCAACTGCCCATATCCAGCACTTCGGCGATATGTTTTTCACACGCTGGCGCAATCAACAAGCCCTCACTCGGAACAGTCCGCACTAAATGGTGGAATTGTTTTTTGATGGCATTCAGGTCTTCGAAAATATCGGCGTGATCGTATTCCAGATTGTTTAAAACAGCCGTGCGCGGGCGGTAATGCACAAACTTGGAGCGCTTGTCGAAAAAGGCACAGTCGTATTCGTCCGCTTCGATGACGAAAAAATCTGACTCACCCAAGCGAGCGGAAATGCCGAAATTAAGTGGAATGCCACCAATCAAAAAGCCGGGTTTGAAGCCGTTAAACTCCAGAATCCAGCTCAACATGCTGGATGTAGTCGTTTTGCCGTGGGTACCGGCCACTGCTAACACCCATTTTTTTTGTAGGACATGCTCGGCCAACCATTGTGGTCCGGAGATATAAGGCAAGCCGCGATTCAATACAGCCTCCACTTCTGGGTTGCCTCGCGACATGGCATTCCCGATCACGACCAAGTCAGGCTGACTATCCAGGTTTTCGGCTTTGTAACCGTTCATCAATCGGATACCTTGTTCTTCAAGCTGCGTGCTCATCGGTGGATAGACATTTTGATCGGAACCACTGACGGTATAGCCCAGCTCGCGGGCGATCAGGGCCAGGCCACCCATGAAGGTGCCGCAAATACCAAGGATATGGATATGTAAGGGTTTTTCTTGAGAAATCATTTTTTGGATTCTGCCGGAGTTTCTACAGGAGGTTTATTGGGATCTTCAGTTTTCGATTCTGGCGCAGGACTTCCGCCAGCGGCCGTTTCAGGTGCGGTGTCAGGACTGGTGCCCATTGCACCCGCTGCTTCCAGTAATTTTACTATAGCCTCGCGCTCGAGCTTTTTGGCTTTGTCGATAATTTTCACACCCTGAACATCGGCCACGTTGGCTTTTGCACCTGCGGCAATAAGCAGTTTGACAACGTCGACACTACCAAATACCACAGCATCAGAGAGAGCTGTTGAGCCTAGCTTATCCGCTAGGTTTACATCGGCACCATAGCTTAATAGCAGTTTGACGATACGGATATTGCCGTTAAAACTTGCAGCCATTAAAGCGGTGCGGTCTTGCTCGATTTTATCGTTAACATTCAGACCTTGAGCCAGCAAGCTTTGTACGCGTTCAAAATTGCCGCCTGCAGCGGCGGCGAATAAATCTTTACCGTCTTCGGCATATAATAATGGCGACAGTATCAGCAACCAGGCAATCAGCGGTTTGGGTATCTTCATGTGCTTACTTGCGTTTGCATAGTAGTTGAGTTGAAATAGATTCAATACAGTTCACATAATCCAACAATGAGCGAAAAAAACAAAGTTTTAGTTGAGGCCAAACCTCAGTATATCGAAGCCCAGTCTTCACCGGAGGACAACCGTTTTGTGTTTGCCTATACCATTACCATCACTAATGTAGGTGAAGTACCTGCACGTTTGCTGACCCGGCATTGGTTGATTACAGACGCCAACGGTAAGGTGCAGGAAGTTAATGGCGACGGGGTTGTGGGTGAGCATCCGCACCTCAATCCTGGCGACTCATTTCGTTATACCAGCGCGGCGATGATTGAAACACCGGTCGGAGTAATGCAGGGTAAATATCAAATGCAATCCGATACCGGCATGCAATTCAGCGCTCAAATACCAAAATTTACTTTGTCTATTCCAAGAGTTTTACATTAATGGCCATCTATGCAATTGGCGATATTCAAGGATGTTATAGCGAGTTGCGCAGCTTGCTGGATGTGATTCAATTTGATCCGGTCCATGATCAGCTCTGGTTGGCGGGTGATCTGGTCAATCGTGGCCCTCATTCGTTGGAAACCTTGCGGTTTATAAAAGGGCTGGGCGACTCAGCTGTTAGTGTATTGGGAAATCATGACCTGCATTTGATTGCCACCGTGGTTTCCAATAATAAAATTGGTAAAAAAGACACGCTGGGGCCAATTTTGCAAGCAGCGGACTGTGAAGAATTGATTGACTGGTTACGGCATCAGCATCTGTTTTATCACAATGATCAATATTGCATGTTGCATGCAGGATTACCGCCTCAATGGGATTTTAAGCAAACCAAAGTCATGGCTCACTTGGTTGAGCAGGTTTTGCGTGGTAAAGATTACCGGCGTTTTTTCAGATCGATGTACGGCAACAAACCGACTATTTGGCGAGAGGATTTACCGAAAGCCGAAAAACTCAGGTTTGCCGTTAATTGTTTTACCCGCCTGCGATATTGCACGGCGGATGGTGAGCTGGATTTTCATCAAAAAGGCCCCCCTGGTACGCAAGGCCCAAATCTAATGCCTTGGTTTGCTGTGCCAGGTCGAAAAAGTCAGAATATGAAGATTATTTTTGGGCACTGGTCAGCGCTGGGCTTATGTGATGAACACAACGTGTATTCGATTGATACAGGTTGCCTGTGGGGTGGGCAACTCACAGCATTAAAACTGGATCAGACACCGAAGCGATATAGTGTTGATTGTCAGTGTACGCAAAAGCCTAGCCAGACTGCAATAAATTCAGCCTAGGATAATCCGGTTTTACCTGCTGCATTTTCGGCTGAACGTGCTAGGAATCTGCTTAACTCCCTAGTATTTTAGTGTAGAATAGATTTTAGCCTTGCTGAACAGGCGGGCGCAACTCATATCATTTTGTTTTTTAAGTCATTTTGGAGAAATCGATGAGCGTTTTAGTAGGTAAGCAAGCCCCTGATTTTACAGTCCCTGCCGTACTGGCCGATGGTCAAATCGTTGATTCGTTCAGTTTTTCGGATGCGATTAGCGGTAAATATGCCGTTCTTTTCTTCTATCCGTTGGATTTCACTTTTGTTTGCCCAAGCGAACTGATAGCTTTTGATCACCGTATTGAAGAATTCAAAAGCCGCGGCGTAGAAGTTGTGGGTGTGTCCATCGACTCACACTTTACCCATAACGCCTGGCGCAACACCCCGGTTAATCAAGGTGGTATCGGTCCTGTTCGTTATACATTGGCAGCCGATATTACTCATAGTATTTGCAAAGATTACGATGTTGAGCATGCTATTGGCGTGGCTTTCCGTGGCAGCTTTTTAATTGACAAAAACGGCATGGTTCGTCATCAAGTAGTTAACGACCTGCCATTGGGTCGTAACATCGACGAAATGTTGCGCATGATCGATGCTCTACAATTCCACGAAGAGCACGGCGAAGTTTGCCCAGCCGGTTGGAACAAAGGCGATTCAGGCATGAATGCCAGCCCTGCAGGTGTTGCTGAATATCTGAGCAAAAACGCAGATAAGCTTTAATTCCCCTGGCTTGGCAAAAAGGCGCATTGTTTCGGCAATGCGCCTTTTTTATTGCCCTCAGATGTGGTCTATATAATGCCCATCTACTTCGAGTTGGTTTTAACCTGCATTCGTCAGTAAATACACGCCCCAAAGAACAGCTAACACCGTAACATCTTCCAGCATATTGATAGCTGTCTGACGGAATTGCCTGCTGCGCATGGCGAATTGGTTGGCCTTTTGATCTCGCATGTGAACAGATTGATTCATCATGTTGATTTCCCCCCCTGATATTGTTTGATAAGATTTTCATGGGCCTAAGTCCAATCTAAAACTCGAATCCCATACCTTATAACTAGTCGAGGAGTTGTCGATAAGACTATGTTTTTGTTTTGTTCTCAAAAAGTATATATGGAAACAAAAAAAGAACAATACCTGTTGATAAAAATTTTTCTCGGATTTTTTGGGGATTGGAAGGGAAAAACTTTCTATTGATGAACTATCGGGTTAGCTCATCTGCGGCTTGCCAGTGTCCAGACTTTCCACCGCTTTTTTCCAATAATCTGACGCCTTGCATTACCATGCCTCTGTCAACGGCCTTGCACATGTCATAAATTGTCAATAACGTAATCTGCGTGGCAGTTAGAGCCTCCATTTCAACCCCTGTCTGGCCGTTGGTTTTGACCGTGGTAAGACAGTGCACACGGTTTTGTTCGGGTTGGACTTCTAACTGGATTTCGACATGGGTAAGCGGCAAGGGATGGCATAATGGAATCAGCTCGGCGGTTTTTTTGCTGGCCATAATGCCAGCTATACGTGCGATACCTAAGACATCGCCTTTTTTATGTTGACCTTCCATGATCAATTTCAATGTGGTTGGTTGCATTTCAATCACGCCTTCGCAAATTGCCATACGTTGAGTGATATGCTTGTCGCCGACATCGACCATATGCGCTTCGCCTGCGCTGTTAAAATGAGTGAGGGGTGAGTTGTGCATGGTGTTGGTTGGTGAAAATTAATTCCATTGTATTATCGGGTAATCCAGTATGTCGATTAAAGTCCGCTACTTTGCCAGTTTGAAAGAACAGGTGGGGCGCAGTGAGGATGAATTGCAGACTTCAGCGCCTTTATCGGTGCTGGAGATTTGGCAGCAACTTAATCCTGATCTCGCTCGACCGGAAACCATGTTGGTGGCCGTTAATATGGAGTATGTCCCGCTCGATGCGTTGGTGCAAGAAGGTGATGAGTTAGCATTCTTTCCACCGGTAACCGGAGGCTGAAATGTTGGTCACTCTATCATCAATGCCGTTCGACCCTTGGCAGGTGCTGCAAAATTATCAGACAACACAGTCTGAATTAGCGGGAAAATATGGCGCCACCAGTGTGTTTGTCGGCAGCATGCGCGATTTTAACCAAGGTGATACTGTGAAAAGCATGTACCTGGAGCATTATCCGGGGATGACAGAAAAGCAGTTGCAGCAAATCATCCAACAAGCGAATGAACAGTGGACACTGCTGGACAGCCTGGTAATGCATCGGACGGGCCTGGTTTATCCCGAGGAAACACTGGTGTTGGTGGCTGTTTGGGCTGCTCATCGTGGTGATGCTTTTGATGCCAGTCGGTTTATCATGGAAAACTTGAAGTCTGCAGCGCCTTTCTGGAAAAAGGAAATATTGACTGATGGGCAAGCCCGTTGGGTAGAAAAAAATACCGATGGCTATTGTCATTAAAAATTCCAGTTTTCTGGTGAATAAACTTGCTAGATGTTTGGTTAATGAAATCAGATAGTTGCAATCTATCTGGATTTCTAGCTGATTTCATCTAAACTGTGTCGACATTCACTCTTACCCATGGCTGGCGGGAATAATCTTATGGTTTTTCGAATATTGCGTGGATTGATGTTGTCCTTGCTCTTCAGCGCGACTGTTTGGGCGGATTCTCTACAGATCAATCCCAATCATCCTGACCAATACACGGTGGTTAAAGGCGATACTTTATGGGATATCTCAGCCAAGTTTCTGCAACAACCCTGGCAATGGCCGGAACTGTGGCATAACAATCCACAAATTAAAAATCCTCATCTGATTTATCCTGGCGACACGCTGTATTTTTCGACTGTCAATGGTGAGCCGAGATTAAGCCTCACTCCGGGTTATGGTGATGCGGGCGAAACCAATCTGGTTCCGCGCATACGCGAGTCGGCCATTGAGCAAGCCATACCTATGATTCCCAGTGACGCAATCGCTCAATTTTTGAGTTCACCCAAAGTCATGTCAGCGGAAGAAATTGCCCAAGCACCTTATGTGCTGGATTTTGCTGATGAACATTTGATCGCTGGTAGTGGCGATAGAGTTTATGTGCGGGGGATAGGCAATCCAGAAAGGTTGGGATACACAGTTTATCGACAAGGTAAGCCTTATGTGAGTCCGGAAAGTCAGGAAATATT
>Ga0172367_10006395_pt1 | contig 13882 bp, 12 predicted proteins | sample Lak10m_FD_114542 | JGI IMG/M metagenome (GOLD analysis project Ga0172367, IMG submission 114542) | Freshwater microbial communities from Kabuno Bay, South-Kivu, Congo - kab_022012_10m | ecosystem: Environmental > Aquatic > Freshwater > Lake | place: Democratic Republic of the Congo: South-Kivu... | reverse complement strand
TGTACACGGATTACGCGGATTACACGGAGTTGCACGGATTTTTCTTTAAAAAAATCCGTGTTCATCCGTCCAATCCGTGAAATCCGTGTACCAAAGGATTGAATCACGGCGATTCCCAGGGGACCAGAGAATCTCGCTGAGGAGAGAGACAAATGGAATCAACCATCAATCAGGTGTTCAAGAACCGTGTCGAAAAATACGGCGACCGACTTGCCGTAGAGAAGCGGCGCGGCGATGCATGGGAGACCGCCACGTGGAGCGAGTATTACCAGCGGGCGCGCAATGTCGGGCTGGGACTGCTCGGATTGGGAATTCAAAAAGGGGAGCGGGTCGCCATCCTGTCGGATAATCGTTTGGAGTGGGTGTATGCCGATATGGGCGCGCTCGGAATCGGGGCGTGCGTGGTGGCGCTCTACGCCACGATTCCCGCCAACGAAGTGGAATACATCCTGAAAGACGCGGGAGCAAAGGCGGTCATCGTCGAGAACAAGAATCAACTATCGAAGGCGTTGGCGGTGCAGAAGAATTGTCCAGCGTTGGAAAAAATCATCGTCATCGAAAGCGCGGATTGCGAACTGGACGGCAAATCCGTGCTGGCGTTTGATGATGTGATGAAGGCGGGCGAAAAGAAACATGCGGAAGATTCGATGCTCTTTGCCAAACTGGCGGACGCCGTCACCTCCGACGATTTGCTGACCCTGCAATATACATCTGGCACGACGGGCAACCCCAAAGGTTCGATTTTGACTCACGGCGTGGTGATGGCGCAACTGCGCGCGCTCGACGCGGTGGAACCAAAATACGGATTCGACACCGACACCGTGGTCGGGTTCCTGCCGCTCAGCCACATCTTCGAGCGCGTGCCTGTCCACTTCTACGTGATGTATCGCGGCATTACCAAAGCCTACGCGGGTTCGATGGACACGCTGGTGGCAGACATTGCCACGAAGAAACCGACCATCATGTTCGGCGTGCCGCGCGTCCACGAGAAGATTTATCACAAGATGTTGGCGGGCGTGAAGGAGAAGTCCCATCTCGTGCAGTCGCTGTTCGCGTGGGCGCAGGGCGTGGGTGACGAAGTCAGCCGCTACAAGCAGGAGAAGAAACCCATCCCTGGCGGGTTGAACTTCAAATACAAACTGGCGTACGCGCTGGTCTTCAAAAAACTCCAGCACGCGCTGGGCGGACGAATCCGCTGGTTCTGCGCGGCGGGCGCGCCGATTGCAAAAGAGATTGTCAGTTTCTTCCAGTCGGCTGGGATTTTTGTGCTGGAAGGTTATGGTTTGTCGGAAGTCGCAGGTGGGGCGACGCTCAGCAATCTCGATGATTTCTATCCAGGCTCGGTCGGGCGTCCGCTGCCTGGGTTCGATATCCGACTCGCCGCCGACGGCGAAATCCTGATTAAGAGCGAGAGCCTGTTCAAGGGTTATTGGGGCATGGAAGAAGAAACCCGCGCTGCCTTCACCCCTGATGGATTTTTCAAAACGGGCGACGTGGGTATGTTCAACAAGCAGGGTCTGCTGTTCATCACTGACCGCAAGAAAGACCTGCTCATCACATCGGGCGGCAAGAATATCGCGCCGCAAAAAATTGAAGCCATCTTCAAGGAGAATCCCATTTTCAGCCAGTTCGTGGTGGTGGGTGACGCGCGCAAGTACCTGACCGCGCTCATCAATGTTGACCTGGACACCGCCAAAACGATCGCGGCTGAAAAGGGCATTCACTTCCACGAGCCTGCCGATTTGCTGGACGACCCCGCCTTCAAAGCCGTGCTGGATGAAATCCTGGCGGAGAACAACAAGCGGCTCGCCAGCGTGGAAACCATCAAGTATTACCGCATTCTCAAAACACCGCTCTCCGCGGCAACGGGCGAGTTGAGCGTCAAACTCTCCGTCAAGCGCGACGTGGTGCAAAAGAAATATGCGGAGGTCATCAACTCAATGTACAAGGACTGAACCATGAACTCAAACGATGTTGTGATTGTCAGCGCGGTGCGCACGCCGTTCGGGAATTTCGACGGGGTGCTCAAGACCACGTCGAGCATTGACCTGGGCGTACTGGTGTTGAAGGAAGTCGTGCGCCGCGTCAACCTTGACCCTGGGGCGGTGGACGAAGTCTATTACGGAACCTGCATTCCTGCGGAGTACGCCATCTACACCAACGTCCCCGCGCGGCAGATTACGCTCCTGGCTGGATTCCCCACCGACAACGTTTCCCTGACGATTGACCGCGCCTGCTGTTCGTCCATGACCGCCCTGCGGCAGGGATTCCGCGCCATCAAAGCGGGTCAGGCTAACGTGGTCATCGCGGCGGGCGCTGAAAGCATGGGCAATACGCCGCTCCTCGCCAGCGCGGAAAAAGCCCGCTGGGGGGCGCGGCTCGGTCACATCCAACTGGAAGATGTGCTGTTCGAGTTGGGTTATGGTCGCAAGGGATTTGCGCCCGTCGCGCTTGATTCGGGGGAAGTGGCGGTGGAGCACGGAATCACGCGCGAAATGCAGGACGAGTGGGCGTTGAACAGTCACCTGCGCTGGCTCGAAGCGTTCAAGATGGGCAAATACAACATCGGCGAAGAATTGATGGCGGTGGAAATCCCGCAGAAAAAAGGCGAGCCCATCCTGCTCAACAGGGACGAGCCGCCGCGTGAAAATCTCTCGCTCGACAAGATGGCGAAACTGAAACCGATTTATGGCAGTCCCACGGTGACGGCGGGCAACGCGCCTGGGCTTAACTCTGGCGCGTCGGCGATGGTCATCATGAGCCGCGCCAAAGCGGACTTGCTCGGCTTGAAAGTGTTGGCGACCATCGAAGCGTGCCAGGCAGCGGCAGGTGATCCGAAGTACATGGCGGAAGTCCCCGCGCAGACCATCCAGAAAATGCTGGCAAAGAACAATCTCACGCTCGATGATGTGGACTTGATCGAGATCAACGAAGCCTTCGCGGCGGTGACGCTGGTCTCGCTCAAGGTGCTGGCAGGCGATGACCCCGAAAAGTTCGCGGCGCTGAAAGCCAAAACCAACGTCAACGGCGGCGCGATTGCCATCGGTCATCCCGTCGGCGCGAGCGGCGCGCGCATTACCATGACGCTGATGTACGAACTCATGCGGCGCGGCGGCGGGACGGGCGTGGCGGCGATTTGTGGCGGTCTCTCGCAGGGTGAAGCGATTTTGGTAAAGGTGGAAAAAGCATAAAGAGCCTAAACACAAAGGACACAAAGGCAACGAAGGAAAACCGCCTGTAGGCTTAATCCATTTTCTCCCTTTTTGTACTTCGTGTCCTTTGTGTTTAAAAAAGGTGAAGCAATGACAGATTGGCGAAATGAAGTCGAAGCACTGACGCTCGAAGGGCAAATCAAAATGCCCTACACCTGGTCGGTGGGCGAGACGGGCAGCCGCTTTTTAATCGCGCTACGCGATGAAAAGAAAATTCTGGCAAACCGCTGTCCGCAGTGCGGGACGGTGTATGTACCGCCGCGCAAAAATTGCGGACATTGTTTCGTGGACATTGGCGCAGACGATTGGCTGGAACTTGGTAACGAAGGTACGGTCACATCGTTCACGATTGTGCGCTATGCCTATCCATTGCAACCCGTCGCTCCGCCATTTGCGTATGCCATCATCCAACTCGATGGGACGGATGTGGGCTTTGTCCACATCATCAAGGAGGGGTGGGAGCGGTTGCAGAACGCTTCCCGCGTCCGCGCGAGATTCAAGGATGAGCGTGGGGGGCGCATTTTGGATATTGATGGGTTTGAAGTCGTTTAATTCTTTTTGTACGCGGATTTGACGGATTACACGGACTGACACGGATTTTTTTCTTTTTAAACCTTTCCGTGAAAATCCGTGAAATCAGTGTAATCCGTGTACGAAAGAAGAGGAAGTTTCATGGAAAAAATCGCCATTGTTGGTACAGCACAGACCAAATATGAACGCCGCAAGAAAGACCAGACGTATTACGACATGGTCTATGAAGTCACCACCGCCGCGTTGAATGACGCGGGGTTGACGCTTGCGGATATTGACAACGTCATCACTGTCTCGAATGATTTTTTTGACGGGCGCACCATTTCCAGCATGGCGGTGGGAGAAGCGGCGGGCGCGCACGACAAGAACATCTCCACTGTGGAAGGGGATGGGACTTTCGGCGCGTTCTACGGAGCCATGCGCGTCTGGGGCGGATACCGCTCGACGTTGGTGGTCGCTCACTCGAAGGGCAGTGAAGGCAACCCGAAGTTCATCAGCAACGCAATGTTCGACCCCATCTATCACCGTCCGTTGGGACTGGACGCCATCAGCAGCGCGGCGCTACAGGCGAATGCATACATGACGCGCTACGGAATCACCGAAGAACAATGCGCGCTGGTTTCAGTCAAAAATCACGGCAATGCCAAAAAGAATCCGTTTGCCCAACTGTCGCTCGACCTGACAGTGGATGACGTTATGCGCTCGCCCAAAATTGCCGACCCGCTCAAGCGGCTGGATTGCAGTCCCGTCAGCGATGGGGCGGCGGCAATCATCATCGGCAATGAAGAGATTGTGCGGAAAGCAAAGTCCAAGCCTGTATGGATTAAGGGCGTGGCGCATTGTGCTGAAGAATATTTTCTCGGCGACAGGGATTTGGCAAATCCCAAAGCCTTGCGCGACGCGGCGAAACGGGCGTATCAGATGGCGGGTATTGTCAATCCGCGCGAAGAGATTGACGTGGCGGAAATCTACGACGCGTTCAGTTACATGGAGCCGTTGTGGTTGGAAGGGCTGGGGATGTGCGAAGCAGGCGCGGGCGGAGTCCTGACCGAGTCGGGGGTGACGAAAATGGATGGGGCGCTGCCAGTCAACCCGTCGGGCGGGGTCTTGTCGGCGCACGCAGTCCTGGCGGCAGGACTCGCCCGATTAATCGAGAGCAGTTTGCAGGTCAGGGGCGAAGCGGGTTCACGTCAAATAGATGGCGTGAAAACCGCGCTGGCACACGGAATTAACGGCGCGTGCGGACAGAGTCATTGCGTATGGATTTTGGGAGCAGAATAATGGCGAGACGAGGTGCAATCATTGGCACGGGACAGACCCATCACCGCAGTCATCGGCTGGATGTGAACGGGCGCGAGATGATCCACGAAGCGGTGACGCGCGCGCTGGCGGATTGCGAGTTGACCATGCGCGACATCGATGCGATCGTCATCGGCAACATGGATCACTTCGAAGCCATCAACGCGGTGGACACGTGGAGTGTGGAAGGTTCGGGCGGCGTGATGAAGCCGATTATGAAAGTGACGACGGGCGGCACCACGGGCACGTCGGTGGCGATTGCCGCGTATTACCATGTGGCGTCGGGCATGTTCGACAAGGTGCTGGCGATTGGCTGGGAGAAAAATTCGGAGAGCGACACGACGGGCGCGATTGTCACATGCTCCGACCCGATTTGGGACAGGTACTCGTACTCGGGCGCGATACCGAGCCTTGCCACCGAAGCGTCGGCGTACATGGAAAAATTCGGCGCGACACAACGGGACGCGGCGCGGGTGGCGCTGCGCGAACGGACTCACGCGCAGAATAATCCGTATGCACACATGCACGGTCGCCCGCTCACCCTGGACGAGATACTGGGTTCGCCCATGCTGACATATCCCATCAAACTGGGCGACATCTGTCCGCGCACCGACGGCGCGGCGGCGGTGGTTTTTGCGGCGGAAGGTGTGGCGGAAAAACTCGCGCCGCGTCCCGCGTGGGTGAAGGCGAACGCGGTTCGTCACACCAACACATGGTTTGGCGATGTTGACCAACGCACAGGACTCGAATCGCTGGAACGCGCCTCACGCGAAGCGTACGCCGCGGCGGGAATCAAAAACCCTGCGGAGGATTTCGATGTGGCGGAACTGTATCTGCCTTATTCGTATGCGGGTTTGAAGTGGATTGAAGCGTTGGGCTTTTGCCCGCCTGGGGGAGGTCCGCAATTTATTTGGGACGGTCACACCGACATGGGCGGGAAAATCCCTGTCAACCCGTCAGGCGGAGTCATGTCCACAAACTGTATCGGCGCAACGGCGTTGCTGCGTGTGGCGGAAGCAGCAATCCAAGTGATGGGCAAGGGCGGGGCGCGTCAGGTGCCTGAGGTCAAGACCGCGCTGGCGACGGGCTTTGGCGGTTGTTGGTGGTCGGATGTGTTTATCCTGGGGAAGGAGAAGCCGTGATGGAGAAAAAATGGAATTGCTGACAATGACTTCTCCCGACATCGGAATGCCGTACGAGTGGTCGGTGGGAATTTACGGGAGCAAATTTTTCGAGGAGATTAAACGGAACCAGCGCTTCGTTGGGATTCGCTGTCCGCAATGCGGCAAGGTGCGCGTCCCGCCGCGACGGGTGTGTGGCGCCTGTTTCTGCGAGATGGATGAACTGGTTTATCTCCCGTCGACGGGAACGATCACCGCTTTTTCGATTGTCAACTACCCGTTCATTGACCCCGCCACGGGAATCGAACGCCCCGTCCCTTACACCTACGGCTACATCCAACTCGATGGCGCAGATAATATTTTCTCGCACATCATCAACGAGACCGATGAAAGCAAAATCAAAGTTGGTATGCGCGTGCGGGCGGTGTTCAAAGCAACGAATGAAATGGAAGGGAATATCCAGGATATTCGGTATTTCGAGATCGAATGAAAACCAGCCACAGATTTTACAGATTAGCACGGATTTTTTTAAATCTGTGTAATCTGTGGCAGAAAAATCAATCGCAGTTTAGCAATATACTCTTGAAACAATTTGAGGTGAAACATGGCGAAAGATAAAGTGATTATCACGGCGGCGCTTTCGGGGTCGGGAACGTACAAAACACAAAACCCCGCCACGCCCTACACGCCCGCCGAATTTGCGGAGGAAGCCTACAAAGCCCACAAGGCTGGAGCGGCGATGGTGCATGTTCACGCGCGTGACGATGAAGGTGTGCCAACACATGACATCGCCCGCATTCGCTCCACCTATGACGCCATCAAGCAGAAATGTCCCGACCTGATTGTGAACATCTCGTCTGCGGTGGGAATGGGCAAGACGCCCGAACAGCGCATTAACCAAATCGTCGAAGTCAAACCCGAAATGGCGTCGCTCAACACCAACTCGATGAACTTCGCGGGCATTGACCGCAGGACGGGCGAGATTTTGGTGGACTACATCTTCGACAACAGTTTCACCATGATTCGTGACTTTGCCATAAAAATGGAAAACAACGGCGTCAAACCTGAAATCGAAGTTTACGACATCGGCGGGCTGGATAATATTTTGCTGTTGATGAAGCAGGGGATTTTCTCTGAACCGATGAACTTCAACTTCGTCTGGAGCGTGGCGGGCGGACAGCGTTTCCGCCCCGACGCGTTTGTCACGCTGGTACATGCCCTGCCGCCGAAGTCAAACTTCACCACCTGCGGCGTCGGGCGCGACGAATTCGCCGCCATCATGCAATCCTGCATAATGGGCGGTCATATGCGCGTGGGGCTGGAGGACAATGTCCGCGTGCCGAATGGGGAGATGGCGAAGGGCAATTATGAACTGGTCGAGTGGGCTGTCCGCGTGGCAGAGGTGATGGGGCGAGAGCCTGCAACGCCTGATGAAGCGCGGGAGATTATGGGATTAAAAACCTGACAGTCACTTCGGAAGTGACCGTCAGATAAATGGAATACAATGGAATACAAATGAAACCATCGCACACTCAACAACAAGCATATAAGGTTTTGGCTATTCTTCAAATTGTCATTGCCATCTTCTTCTGGGCAATCTTTTATATCTTCTACACGTCGTTCCGCGGCGAGTTTTTGATTGTCGCCAGAGCGATGTGGATTCTCCCGTTGTTTCTGATGTTATTAACGGCGAGCGCTCTGTACACAACGGTCTCCATCATTAGCGAGAGAGCGCGTCAATATTCGGCAAGCCTGTCCAAACGGACGAGCGATGCTTGGAATATAGGCTGGGCTGCGTGGAATATTATTGTTGGCGTGCCAATCGCATGGGTAGGTAAAATTCTTGTCATGGGGGCGCTTGGCTCGGTTCCCAATGCTTTGATTGTTTTATTGGCGCTGCCCTTTGCCATCGTCATCGCTTTGCTGGCGGCAAGCGGATTACGTTTCCTGATCCAAAGGCTGGGCGGTCAGCGTGACGCGCGTCTGCTTCCCGGAACGATCGCGATGGGATTTTCATTTCTCGCGGCTTTTGGACTTTTTGCGATTGTTGCCGCGACATGGCATCCACAATGGGCGGAAGGAGTCGAGCATCACGTCTTATTCGCGCCCGGTGATCAGCCGGGACGCGCTTATCGAATCCCTGCCATGATTGTATTGCCGGGCGATACGTTGCTGGCATTCGCGGAATCGCGCGTCGAGGCGATGAGCGACCTTCTGGATATTGACATCGTGATGCGCCGCAGTTTGGATGGCGGAAGAACATGGAGTCCGATACAGATCGTGCGCGATGATGGCAAGCATACCGTGCATAGTCCCACGCCGGTATATGACTCTGATGCGAAGATCATTTGGCTGCCTTTTTGTGTGGACTACAAAACGCTTTACATCATGAATAGCGCGGATCAAGGCGCAACGTGGTCTGAGCCGCGTAATCTTTCCATTGAAATTGGGCTTGGCGAAGTTTGGTGTCACATGGGTCCCGGTAATGGCATCCAAATGATCAGCGGACGATTGGTGATTCCTGGCACACTAAACGATGCAACCGTCATCTATAGCGATAATCACGGCAAGACTTGGACGCGTGGCGGAACCATCGCTCCCGCCGAAGAACCGCAAGTATTTGAACGCGCCGATGGGGCGTTGTGCGCGAATATGCGTTCTGGATTAAATCAATTTCGCATTGTTTCATGCTCCCATGATGGAGGAAAAACATGGGAACCATGGCATTACAATACCAACCTGCCAGATGCCGATACACAGGGTTCCATCATGCGCTTTACAACACAAGCAACTGATTCAAGAAATCGTCTCTTGTTTTCCAATCCGGGAATGCCGTATCGCGGAAGTTTGACCATTCGAATGAGTTATGACGAAGGAGAAACTTGGCCCGTTTCGAGGCTGGTCTACGATGGCGCTGCCGGATATTCGCAACTTGCCGTACTTTCGGACGGTACAATCCTGGTTTTGTTTGAAACCGGGCGTTTTGACCTGCGTGAAGCGATTACGCTGGCACGCGTGGATTTGGGCTGGCTGACCAGCGACAGGACACGCTAATTCGCGGGATTTCCCGCGGGGTGCGCACCCCTATCGGGTCATTACCCAATTCGGCGTCCGCGGCTTCGACGCGCATTTCAAATGTCTGACTCTGCTTAGCCTCCACCCAGGTGTCACAGTGGGAGATGTCCAAGCTAACGGCGACTTCGAGATTCTGGTGGTAGACAATCTGTCTGTTACTGAGTCGCCAAGCATGGAGGAACAACATATCTTGCGCGAGATTAATCCGAATGGGTGGTATTGGGGAAGTAGGCGTTTGCAGTTAGCGAAATAAAAATTGCCCTGTTCACAAAAGAACAAGGCGATCTTTGAAATCGGTTATGTAAGTTTCTGCCGCCTACGCTGCGATTCTAAATTTATACCCGTATATTTGATATGCACCGCGCAGGAAGGATTGTAGTAATGCTTTAACCTGACCGCCTAAACACCGCGCCGGTGATGTCATTGCACAGGAACAAAATTCCATAAGTCAAGAGACTCAATGTCTCACAACTCTTGTTTGGAAATGCTTTATTACTCGATAAAAATTTCTACTCAAACAATCCCTTCACATCCTCTTGTGTGAGCGACTTGAAGAAACTGGCTTCAGTGGCGATGATGTTCTTGACGAGGGCGCGTTTCTTCTCCTGCAACTCCAAAATCTTTTCTTCCACTGTGCCACGTGCGATGATCTTGTACACGAAAACGGGACGGGTCTGCCCGATGCGGTGGGCGCGGTCGGAGGCTTGCATTTCCACGGCGGGGTTCCACCACGGGTCGAGGTGAATGACGTAATCGGCGGCGGTCAGGTTCAAACCCACGCCGCCTGCTTTGAGGCTGATGAGGAAGAAGGGAATATTCGGGTCGTTCTGGAACAAATCCACGCGCGATTGACGGTTGGGGGGTTGTCCATCGAGATAAACATATTTGATGTTTCTCGTATCCAATTCTTTTTTCACTAGTTTGAGCGTTTCAACAAATTGAGAAAAAATCAACGCCTTGTGGTTTTCAGCTTGCAAAGTTTCCAGCGTTTCGAGCAGGATTTCAAACTTGGGAGCCTCACCTTTGTATGTTTTGTCTACCAGCGCGGGATGAATGGCAATCTGGCGTAATCTCAATAAACCTTCAAGAACTTTGAAGCGGGCGTTATAGTTCACACGGATGAGAATTGCGGATTTTCGAAAGTCTGAAAACGTAAGGAAAGAAGCGAATTGAGTTCTGTTTTGTGTGTAGTGGAAGTCTGCTCAAGACAAATGTTGATGGCGGTTTTGAAAGCAGCAAAATCTGGGTAGTATTTGGAATACAGACATTTCTTCTTGACAAACTTCCACAAACGTTCGATCAAGTTCAAATTTGGTGAGTAAGAAGGCAAGAAACACAACTCGATATGCAGGCTGAGGGCTTTTTCAATCACCAGAGCGCAATGCTGATAACGCGCATTATCCAGAAATAGCGTAATGGGTACGCCAAGGTTCAGGTTGTGCAATTTATCCAGCAAGGCACAGACACTTTCCGCATTAATGTAGGCGTCATTGGTGACAGTGACCAGCTCTTGGGTGATTGCGTTGATTGCGCCCAGCACATTGAAGCGTTGCCGACCCGCTGGCGCTTGAATAAAGATGCGGGACAGCGACCAGAGAAAGCCGATGAAAGGCGCAAGTACAAAATGAGCCGCATCCACAAAGAAAACTGCACGAATTCCTATTTTTGCTTCCGCTAAACGAGGCTCGATCTCGTGCTTGAGGTAATCTGCCTGCTTTGCAGGGTCTGCTTTTGCAGGAATAATGCCTACTTTGCGGCAACGGAAATGCAGTTTTTTTTCAGGAACTCCGCGATTTGCGTCTCACTACGTTTGACGCCCGTTATCAATTCAATCTTGTTCTGCGCTTCCTTGATACTGGCTGGCGGATGCTCGCGAAAATAGGTTTCCAGAGAACTGATATGTTCATCCAGTTTGCTCTCTGAGCCAGAGTAATTCAATTCCTTGAGTTTCTCGATACCGCCCTGCTGGTAGAGCGCAAAATAATCGCGGATCGTATTGTCAGTCACACCAACCAGTTCGGCGATTTGACCATGTTCCAGCCCATGTCCTTTGAGCCACACTGCCTCCATCCGTCTTTGTACCAACGGCGCAGGATGGTTATATCTTTGATAGTGGATTTCTTTCAAAATTTCGGAGCTCAGATTTAATTGAATGGTCATTTCCAAATCTTACCAGATGCCGCGAATTGTTGCCCTAAAATCCGCATTTCTCACCCGTGGTCAGTATATTCATGCCTTCGGATTCGATCAAGCCCAGCAGTTCGGCGCGGTAACGCTCACGGGTTTGGATGTATAACTTTTTCTGTGCAGAGTCCATGTCGGTGTAAACGACTCGCTCAGTGCGCGGCGGAAGTTCGAGTGCGACTTGTTCTTTGGTGCGGCGCAAAATAAATGGATAAACCAGTTTTCTCAAAGTCTCGGCTGTCTTTTCATCGCCACCAGATTCAATAGGATTGGCAAACTGACTCTTGAAATAGTCCATGCTGCCGAGCAAGCCTGGGTTGAGAAAAGCAAATTGTGACCATAACTCAAAGGTATTATTTTCCACAGGCGTGCCAGTCATTACGATGCGATGTTCCGCGTTCAACAGCCGCGCCGCCTTGGCGCTCTTCGCCAGCGGATTCTTGATGGCTTGCGATTCATCCAAAATTACATGATGAAATTTATATTTGTGCAAAATCTCGATGTCGCGCAGCATCGTCCCGTAGGTGGTAATGACCACATCGTACTCATCGAAAATGGAAATATCCTTGTTGCGAAAATTTCCCATGTATTCGAGAAATTTCAAAGACGGCGTGAACTTTTCGGATTCCCTTTGCCAGTTGGCGATTAAACTTTTCGGGACGACGAGCAGCGCGGCAGACTCCGCCTGGGCTTGTTCCTGTAACGACTGGAGATAGGTGAGCACCTGAACAGTTTTTCCCAATCCCATGTCGTCTGCGAGGATGCCGCCGAATTTATATTCGCGTAAAAAGTGCAGCCAGTCGAAGCCATGTTTTTGGTAGGGGCGCAACTCGCCAGTGAAACCTTTGGGCAGCGATTGTGGCGCAATCCGCTCGAAGTGGCGGAATTGCTCTCGGCGCTGAATCAGATCTGGGGGAGTCTGAATCGAGGCGTCTTCTTCGAGCAGGGAATCTAACAGTGAGAGATGCAAATCGCTGACGCGGAATCCATCCGCAGTTTCTTCCGCCAGTCCCCAGAGATGTTTGTATTTTTCGAGCCACTCCTGCGGAATTTGCCCAATCGAACCGTCGGCAAGTTTGATGTAATTTTCTTTGCGTTTGAGGGCTTTGCGGATGTCGTGAAAGTTTACCTGCTGGTCGCCGAACTCGACAAAGGTTTTGAGGTCGAACCAATCAATGCCTGATGAAATTTGCACGCGCAGAGTGGCAGTGTTGCGGTTGATACGCCCCGCCTTGAGATTTTCCTCGCCGTAAATTTCAAAGCCCGCTTTGAGCAATGCAGGAATGGAGTGCATGAGAAAATCATACGGGTGGGCGCGGGCGCGCAGTTCGAGCGTGCCGTGCGGATGCGGCGAGCCTGCGCGTTTGAGGCGGTAGATGGGGTCGGTGAGCAATTGATAAAAATAATCTTCGCGCTCCGGCTGACGATGCACGCGGACGAGTTCCCAAGTATCAGGAATGCTGGTGAGAGTGTAGGATTCATCTTTTGCAAGCGGTGATGTGAAATCGCCGTACCCGAATTTGAGCGTGGCGCGTAATATTTTTTCTTTGTTGTCGTCGTGCAGATACAGTCGGGGGATTGCGTCGGCGTGAACTTCCTGATATTTAACGAGGTCGCTTTTGATGGGCAGCGCCTGCGCAATGAGCGGGAAATATTGCTCGCGGAAGAGGTCAACCTGCTGATTGGGAATCTCAACAGGGAAGGCGGAGAGGATTTCGAGGGCGCGGCTGTTTTCGATTTGCGCGATGGTGTCATCCATGAGAACCCAGGTGGGGCTTTGAGTCATCACTTCGATTTTCTTTTGGATGTGGGTGAAGGTTCCGTTGTTGTCGAAGCCCGCTTGCAGGCTGAGTTTTTTATCATCCTGCTGCATGTCAATTTGAATGCGGATGGGGTCGGGCTGGATATGGAGTCGGCGTTCGGCTTTGTAGGGATATGAAGAAGACGCCAAAAATAGGGGAATACCCAATTTGCCCAACATGCTCAAGTAGTCGCCAAGTTGTGGGTTGCTAACGCTATACATTTGAAGGGCAGATTTGGAAATGTTAATAAATTCAACTGCGTCTTCGCTGACATTCAGTACACCTTTGGGATTGAGGCTTTGGAAGTAGCCCTGATTGTCTTTACTCCACGATTTGTATCTTCTCAAAAAGTGGGGGAATCTCTCAAGCCCACGAACACCCGAGATGGAGTTCGCGAGCGCGTTCGGTCACCAAAAGGGACATGGGTGGAATCTGATTAGTACCGGAAACACGGTCGCGAATATAAGCATAGAAACTGATGCCTAATTTCCTGGCCGTGTCCGCCAGAGTCATGAAAGTATCCCAGGCTTGTAAACCCAGTTGGGCGCGCGGACCGAAACTCACATCGCGCTTTCTAACTCGCTGTCGAACCGCCAGTTCAGAAGCATTGTTATGCAGAGGTAGTTCGGGATGTTGAAGTACCTGCAGTAATGATGTT
>Ga0172367_10006393_pt1 | contig 13887 bp, 10 predicted proteins | sample Lak10m_FD_114542 | JGI IMG/M metagenome (GOLD analysis project Ga0172367, IMG submission 114542) | Freshwater microbial communities from Kabuno Bay, South-Kivu, Congo - kab_022012_10m | ecosystem: Environmental > Aquatic > Freshwater > Lake | place: Democratic Republic of the Congo: South-Kivu... | reverse complement strand
GGCAACCTTCGCTGCTTTCGCAACTGGCTTTGCTGCATCTTTTGCAACGGCTTTAGCAACAGGCTTGGCGTCATCTTTTGGAATCTGCTTCACGATCTTTGCGCCCTTCGAAGGCTTCAACACACCTTGCTCAAGTGCTGCATCAAGCCACACTTCTGCAGCATCAGTAGAAACTTTGAGCGCAGGTGAAATTTCTGAAATCAAGTTAATACGTGCACGGTCGTACATGGTTTTTTCTGCGGCTGACAATGCACTGTCGCGGTCGCGTGCTGCCAAGTTACGAACTACTTCAGCAACTTGATACACGTCGCCACTCTTCAACTTTTCTTGGTGATTCTTAAATCGACGCGACCAGTTTGCAGGCACGCGTGGGTCGGCTTTCGAAAGCACTGAGCGCAAGTCCTCAAGCTCTGACTTCGATACCGGCGGGCGCACACCAACTTGGTTCGCCATTGCGGTTGGTACCGAAAGAGTCATTTCGTTGATGACCGTCTTCAAAATGAGGTACTCCTGAACCGAGCCAAAAGCCTTCATGCGCTTAATGCCATGGACAATGCAGGCACCGTGCTGGGGGTAAATGACGGTGTCACCTTTTTTGAATTTCACAGAAGCGACCTCTCTACAGACTGACCCCGAAAGGATAGGCGTTCAGAGCCCCTAACCCACAATGCGCACGATATTTACTGGCGAAAATGCAATTGCGCCCCCGGTAGGAATCGAACCTACGACCTACGGATTAGAAGTCCGCCGCTCTATCCATCTGAGCTACGGGAGCAATCTGCCTGCTCAAATCTACCGCCCACTCAACTACCGTTTAGCCGTGCGTTCACGTCTGTTGGTGCTTTTTGCGGCAATCTGTTTCGCCACCACTGGCACATCGCGTGCACTCGGACCCGACAGCGCAACCTCTCTTGGCGTTGCAGCCATCCGGTTCATTGCTGGTGCCATCGCACTATTCGCCTTTACTGCGCTAATCCATAATCCACATGTCACCACGACAAAACTCCCCCTATATATATGGATCATCGCGGGCTTTGGCCAAGCCATGTACGGCGCAACTTTTTTTGCTGCCGTACATGAAACAGGTGTCGCAGTTGGCACGGTTGTGGCGCTTGGCTCGGCGCCAATTCTGACCGGCGTCTTGTCGGCGGTGTTGTTTCGATCGTCGCCCACTCGCACATGGATGCTGGCAACGGCGGTTGCCATTGCAGGAATGTCGCTCATCGTGCTGTCTGGCAAAGACACAAACGTTTCAGCAATTGGGATTCTGTACGCGCTTGGAGCCGGGCTCGGTTACGCGCTTTTTGCTCTTACGAGCAAACGCATTGTTGAGTCAGGAGTTGCGAGCGATATAGCAATGGCGCGAGTGTTTGGCATTGCTGCAATTATGCTTGCTCCAACATTATTTTTTGTCAACACCGATTGGGTACTTACGCAAGGTGGAATTTCGCTCGGGCTATGGCTTGGAATTGTGACCGTAGCACTTGCCTACTGGGCATACGCAAGCGGACTTGCGCACTTAGAACCGCGTGAAACAACGATGATCACACTTGCCGAACCAGTTGTAGCAACGATGCTTGGTGCCCTTGTTCTTGATGAGCGACCAGCAGCACTTGCATGGCTGGGCATTGTTGTCGTCATCGTTGCACTGGCGTACGAGTCGCTGAACAATTCAACAAATGTGAAACACTAAGCACATGCCTCGCGCGCTGCTCAGTGTGTACGACAAAACAGGAATACTCGAATTCGCGCAACAACTGCACGATCTTGGCTGGGAACTTATCTCAAGTGGTGGTACCGCAACAGTCATTTCTTCTGCTGGCATTCCGGTCATTGATGTCGCTGAAATAACCGGTTATCCCGCCATTCTCGGACATCGCGTTGTTACCTTGCATCCGTCAATCCATGGCGCACTTCTTGGAGATGTGAGCGATGCAGAGCATGTGGCCGAGATGCAGCGACTGAATATTGCACCCATCTCACTCGCCATCGTCAACCTGTATCCATTTTCAACAAACCCAAGTATTGAACTGATCGATGTTGGCGGCCCTGCCATGGTTCGCGCAGCTGCCAAGAATCATGCTCATGTTGCAGTGGTTACCGATCCGTCGCAATATGGCGAGATTCTCACCGCAATACAGTCTTCATCTGGAATTAGCGACACAATGCGAAAGTCTCTTGCTGCTCAGGCTTTTGCTGTTACTGCAGAATACGACGCTCAAGTTGCACGATGGTTCAGTGATTCAACCTCGGTGCTTCCTGAACGAATGAGTATCCACCTTGTACGCGAAGAATTATTGCGCTACGGCGAGAACCCACATCAACTGGGCGCAAGGTACCGCATTGTTGGCAACAGCAGTTGGTGGAGCACTGCACAAAAATTAGGTGGCAAAGAATTGAGCTACCTCAATGTGCTTGACGGCGAAGCTGCATGGAATTTGGTATCCAATTTTGACAGCCCGTGTGTTGCCATTATTAAGCACGCAAACCCATGTGGAATGGCCGTTGCGAAATCCATTGAAATGGCTTACGAGAATGCGTTGGCTTGCGACCCTGTAAGTGCATTTGGAGGAATCGTCGCCCTAAATCGCAAGGTGAATTTAGCGGTTGCAGAACAAGTGATTGACATCTTCACCGAAGTAGTCATTGCTCCAGAATTCACACCTGATGCATTGGCTCTCTTGAAATCAAAAAAGAATATGCGCATCATCGCCGCCGAACAGCCGATGGGCGGACATGTTCACATGCGTTCTATCGATGGCGGAATGCTTGTGCAAGACGTGGATGTAGTAGAAACACCGGTTGAATCATGGAAGGTTGTGTCCGCAGCGACCCCAACAGAAGAGCAACTTGCCGATGCTGTGGTTGCATGGGTTGCGTGTGCATCGGTGTCTTCGAATGCCATCACGCTGGTTCGCAACGGTCAAACCGTGGGAATTGGTGGAGGTCAACAAAACCGTGTCGATGCCACCCGACTCGCGTGCGAACGAGCCGGTGATCGCGCTCGTGGCGCTGTGGCGGCAAGTGATGCATTTTTCCCATTCCGCGACGGCCCAGACCTGCTTGCTCATCATGGAGTTGCAGTCATCGTTCAACCTGGCGGCAGCCAACGAGATGAAGAATCAATCACAGCCGCCAACGAACATGGCATGGTCATGATTTTCACAGGCATGCGACATTTTCGGCACTGAACTTTTTGTAAAGAGTGTGACGGCAGTTCGTTAACTTTTTGTTCAAACCGAGGCTTGAAAAAAGTTCTGACAACTAATGTCACGCTATGGGAGGCAGTGCGGGCTCAATTTTGACGTCCGAGTACTTGTGTGTCAGTTCTCAGAACACCGATCCTCGTGCCGTTGCGCTACTGCAATCTGCGCATGATTTAGGGATCACATCCCTTACGGGAATCCACGTTTCAGACTTGGTGTTTTTCCGTGGAGATATTCACGACGACACCAAACTGCTACTTGAGTCTTTGTTGGTCGACTCGTTGCTACAACACGGTGTATGGAATTTCAGTAGCACCGCCCGCGAGCATATCGTTGAGACAGCGTTGCACCCTGGCGTCACCGACTCCACCACCGATGAATTGCAACGCGTCATCCGCAGCATGGACTTGCCAATTGATGGCGTCGCTAGTGGCAAGCGCTTTGCATTACATGGTTCGCTGTCACCAAGCGAATTAGAACGGCTTATCTCTGCACTCTTGGCAAACCCCATCATTGAGCGCTGGAGCGTGGATTCCCCTATCGAGCCACTGTTTGTGGATACGCAAGCAATTGCAACGATTGCGGTGCACCGAGTGCCTATCGATGCCGCAACCACACCAGAACAACTAGCCGTCATCAACAAGGAACGCGGTCTTGCACTAGACCCAGAAGAGTTGATTGCTGTTCGCGATCACTTTTCACAGCGTGGTGTTCACCCCACCGATGTTGAGCTTGAAACTATTGCCCAAACATGGAGCGAGCATTGTGCGCACAAAACCTTCCGTGCAAACATCACTACCGAAATCGGCTCTTCTCGCCCATCGCTGATTAACCAGTTGAGCACAAGCACCGACACAATCAATGCGCCATATGTTGTGAGTTCATTTGTGGGTAATGCGGGAATTATTTGCTTCACGCCGGGCCGCACACTGGCACTGAAGTGCGAAACGCATAATCACCCGAGCGCAATTGAACCATTCGGTGGAGCAAACACTGGAGTTGGTGGTGTTATCCGCGACATCATGGGCGCTCAACACACACCCATTGCGTGTACCAACATATTGTGCTTTGGCCCCCCCGATACCGACACGCTGTCGCTGCCCGAAGGAGTGTTCCCGCCTAGGCGCACACGCGATGGAGTGATTGACGGAATTGCAGATTACGGAAACAAGATCGGTCTTCCAACAGTTGCTGGAGCCGTGTTGTACGACCCTGGGTATACGGCAAATCCATTGGTGTACGCAGGTTGCATTGGCACATCAAGTTCATACGTGGATCAGGTTGTGCCACAGCCTCGTGACCGCATTGTTGTGCTGGGTGGTCGCACTGGCCGCGACGGCCTTCGTGGCGCAACATTTTCGTCTATGACCATGGATGCAACAACGGGTGATGTGTCGGGTGCGAGCGTGCAAATTGGCGACCCAATTACCGAAAAATTAGTCATTGATGTTCTTGCTGATGCACAGCACTTGTATCGCACCATTACCGATTGCGGCGCAGGTGGATTGTCTTCTGCAATTGGCGAAATGGCAGAAGGCGTTGGAGCACGCGTTGAACTGACGCACGCACCTTTGAAATACCCGGGCCTGGCACCGTGGGAAATTTGGTTATCTGAAGCTCAAGAGCGAATGGTGCTTGCTGTTAACCCGCAACAATGCGATGAACTTCGCAGGTTGTGCGTGCAGCATGGCGTGGAATACACCGACATGGGCGAATTTACAGGTGACAACCAACTTGTTGTTACCTACAACAGCGAACCCGTGCTGCAATTGGACACCAATTTTCTACACAACGGCCGACCGCAGCGCAACATGCGCGCAGTCATGCCGAAACCAAACCGAACAGCAGATCAAAGCGCACCGAAGTGGCTATTCCAACACAACGCTGCAGACGTCTTGATGGCATTGCTCGGTCATCCAAATATTGCAAGCAAGGCTTCTGTCATTCATCGCTATGACCATGAAATTCGTGGAGCAACAGCAGTGCGTCCTCTTGTTGGCCAAGTTGGCGATGGTCACGGTGACGGCGTGGTCATTGCCGAACCACTTGATGATTTCGGCTTCTCCATTGGCATTGGCGTGAACCCCTGGTTCGGCATCCACGATGCAGAACGCATGGCCCTTGCCTGCATCGACGAAGCAATGCGCAACGTTGTTGCCGTTGGCGCCGACCCCGACAAAGCAGTGCTGCTTGACAACTTTTCGTGGGGGGACCCGCGCCGAGAGACCACACTTGGCGAACTCGCGGCCGCAGTAGATGGTTGTGTTACTGGCGCGCACGCATTTGCCGCCCCCTTTGTCTCAGGTAAGGACTCGTTGAATAACGAATACCTGGGTAGCGATGGCGAACGCCATTCGGTCCCCCCAACACTGGTGATTACCGCAGTCGCTCATGTGCCAAACGCAAACCGCACCGTTACTGCCGACTTGAAAGCCGCTGGTAACACACTCATTTTGGTCGGGCGAACGCTTCCCGAATTTGGCGGAAGCCATGCCGCAATGGTGTGCAATGCACAATCAACTTGCGTTCCGTCATTTGATGAACAATCGCCTGCCAACTACCGAGCAGTGCACGCACTGATGCTGCAACAAAAGATTCGTGCTTGTCACGATTGTTGCGAAGGCGGACTTGGCGTAACGGTTGCAGAAATGGCAATGGCTGGTCGACTTGGAGTAGCCCTACTTCCCACTGACGATATACATACTCACCTATTTAGCGAATCTCTTGGACGTCTCGTTCTTGAAGTGGAGGCTGCACACGTAAGCGACGTGTTGGAAGTGCTCCCTGGTGGGCAAATTATTGGCTCAGTAACCACAACACCATTTCTTGTGCTACCAGACAACAGCGCACTTTCAATCGAAGCAATGTTGACTGTATGGCAGGCACCGCAATGAGCACACCACATGCACTCGTTCTCACTGCACCTGGCACGAACCGCCACCCCGATGTGATGTTTGCTTTGCAACAGGCTGGTGCAACTTCGACTGCTCTCAACATGCATCAACTCCGCGAACAGCCGCATGCCGTCGACACCGCCCAAATAATCGTGGTTGCTGGTGGATTTTCTTTTGCCGACGCACTTGGTGCAGGAAGATTATTTGCGCTCGAACTTTCAGAAATTCTGGGTGACACTCTACTCGATGCTGCACAAACAGGCAAACCGATCATTGGAATTTGTAATGGTTTCCAAACTCTCGTGCGTCTTGGCGTGTTGCCGGGTAAGCATCGCGCTGCGCTTGGACACAATGAAGTTGGCGGCTTTCAATGCAGTTGGATCTCCATGAAGCCGGTGTCAAAACGCAGTGTGTGGACGCAAAACTTAAGCGAGGAAATCTATTGCCCTATTGCACACGGCGAAGGACGCTTTACTGCAAGTGACGAAACACTGTCGCACCTGCGCGAAAACGATCAGATTGCACTGACGTATTCGGGACGCAACCCAAATGGAAGTTGCGATGACATTGCAGGTATCTGTGACGAAACAGGTTTTGTACTCGGGCTCATGCCCCACCCTGAAAATCATGTTGTTGCGCGCCAACACCCCCAGTTCCACCGCGATCATGCACATGGCCTCGGACTTCGGCTCTTTGAGCAAGGGGTAGCAATTGCTCGTAGTTGACCCGTGTACTGATATTTCGTTGCCGCTTCCCGGCCGTTCGGTAGGCAAGGTACGAGTGGCATATTCCCTACCTGATAACGAACGCCTGTTCATCACTACTGATCGACTATCTGCTTTCGACCAGATCGTTGCCGCAGTTCCCTATAAAGGCCAAGTACTGAATCAACTCGCAGCATGGTGGTTCGCCAACACAACCGACATCATCGGCAACCACATCGTTTCGTTACCAGATCAAAATGCAACTATTGCTCAAAGTGCAACACCGCTACCCGTAGAAGTCGTTGTTCGCGGTGTCATGACCGGCTCAACTAGCACCAGTATTTGGAAGCAGTATGAACAAGGCAAGCGCGAAATTTACGGATACTCGTTTGCAGATGGAATTGCCAAAAACACGCTGCTCCCTGAAGCAATCATTACGCCAACCACAAAAGGCAATGCAGGTGCACACGACGAGCCACTTACCAATGCCGAAGTTGTTGGCCGTGGGCTCGTTGATGAAACGACATGGACAACTGTGCAAAAAGCTGCTCTTGCACTTTTTGCACGCGGTCAAGAAATTGCCAAACGCGCAGGGCTATTACTGGCCGACACAAAGTACGAGTTTGGAACATTACCGAATGGCGAAGTCATCATCATCGATGAAATGCATACTCCAGACTCATCGCGCTACTGGGAAACTTCAACATCCGAAGAGCGTCTTGCTGCGGGCAAAGAGCCAGAAAGCTTGGACAAAGAACCAATTCGCTTGGCACTTGCCGCAATTGGCTACCGCGGAGATGGAACACCTCCTGTGCTTCACGAGGCTGTCATTGCAGCGACGACTAGGCGTTACATCGCTGCATACGAACGCCTGACTGGCACCGCATTTGTTCCGGGCGAATACCCGATTCAACAACGACTCACATTGGCTCTACAGAAAGTAAATATCATTTGAAACGTCAGCACCCCCTTTCAGGCGATTCACCGCACGAAGAATGCGGCGTGCTCGCTATTTCGTCAACAGAATCTGACGCTGCACAGCTTTCATTCTTCGGACTTTTTGCCCTGCAACACCGTGGACAAGAAGCAGCCGGTATTGCAGTTGCCGATGGCAAACAAGCTCGACTGCATAAAGACGTTGGTCTTGTTGGTCAGGTTTTCACTCCGCACACCCTTGCACCACTCACTGGTCAACACGCCATTGGCCACACGCGCTATTCCACAACAGGAGCACCTGGTGCACGAAACGCTCAGCCCTTCTTGGTAGAAACCATTCACGGCCCACTTGCCGTTGCACACAATGGCAACTTGGTGAATGCACCTGAACTTCGTGAAGAACTACTAACCAAAGGATTCGGACTGACTGCAAGCAGCGACACCGAAGTGATCACGCTCATGCTTGCAAGTGCTGGTGGTACTTCGTGGGAAACACGCCTTGAACGCACACTTCCCGCTTGGCAAGGGGCATATTCATTGGTCATCCTCGCCGAAAATCGCGTCATTTGCGTGCGCGACCCGTGGGGTTTTCGACCGCTTTCACTTGGCAAGCTACCTAATGGAGGCTGGGCATTTGCATCGGAAACATGCGCCTTGCGCACACTTGACTGCACCGAAATTAGTGAAGTGCAACCTGGTGAAATTGTTACCGCTCAAGGAACCGAACTCATTCGCAAGCAAGCACAAATTCCGCATGTGCCGCAGGCTCGATGCACGTTTGAGTTTGTTTATTTTTCACGACCTGACTCGCAGTGGGACAATCGCAGCGTGCACTCGGTGCGTCAGCACCTTGGCGAGCAACTAGCCATTGAAGCAACGGTTGATGCAGACGTTGTGGTGCCGGTGCCCGACTCATCTATTCCTGCAGCGGTTGGTTTCTCCCGTGTCAGCGGTATTCCATACAACGACGGACTCATTAAGAATCGATACATCGGTCGTACATTTATTGAGCCAACACAAAACATGCGCGACAAGGGCGTGGCAATGAAGTTCAACACTCTTGCCGAAAACCTAGAAGGCAAGCGCGTCATCATGATTGATGATTCGCTGGTTCGTGGTACGACAGCTGGTCGACTTGTCGCTTTGCTTCGCGACGCGGGAGCAACCGAAGTGCACGTGCGCATTACCTGTCCTCCCATTACACACGCGTGCCACTTTGGTGTTGATATGGGCCACGACGACGACCTCATTTCATCGCGACTCTCTTTAGAGAAACTGCGCAAAGAAATTGGTGCGGACTCGCTTGCATTCTTGTCGCTTGATGGAATGATGAAGGCTGTCGGCAAAGAAGATGGCTATTGCAACGCGTGCTTCACCGGTGCCTACCCCATCACCATCACCAAGCGACCGAGCAAAGGCATGTTTGACCAGGTGCTTGCATGACAAACGGCTTGAACATTTTGGTGGTTGGAAGCGGAGCACGCGAACACGCACTGGCTTCCAAAATTAGTGAGTCTCCACGATGCGCAAACCTGCACGTCACTCCAGGTAACGCGGGTACTCCAGGAACCCGACACACTGTGTCAGCAACCGATCTAAACGGCATCATTGCGCTGTGTAACACCAACCGCATCTCGCTTGTTGTTGTTGGACCAGAAGCACCACTCGCTGCAGGACTTATTGATGCATTGCTCACAGCGGGAATTTCAGCATTTGGTCCAACACAAGCACTCGCCCGTCTCGAATCCGACAAATCGTACGCACGAACCATTGCCCACACCCTGAACATGCCTAGCCCGATGTTTGCCTCGTTCACACAAGGAAACGAAGCCGAAGCGATTGCGTGGTGGAAGAACTTTGGCGCAGACGTTGTGGTGAAGCAGTCTGGGCTAGCAGGTGGAAAAGGCGTGGTTGTTCCAAATTCGGCTGACGAAACCAGACTTGCTATTCGCGAGTCAATCGCTATTGGCGACATCGTGTTGGAAGAACGACTTTTTGGCACCGAATGTTCGCTCATTGCACTGAGTGACGGTGTTACCAGTGTTGCGTTTCCTCTTGCGCAAGACCACAAACGCATTGGCGAAGGCGACACGGGGCTGAACACAGGTGGTATGGGCGCTTATGCGCCAGCGCCAGTGCACTATTCGGCTGCAGAACTGCACGACTTGTTCATTACACCCGTCATCAATCATTTCGCATCTGCTGGCACACCATTTACTGGAGCTCTGTTTGCAGGAGTCATGCTTACGGCAAACGGACCACGTTTGCTTGAATACAACTGCCGGTTTGGCGACCCCGAAGCACAGGTGCTGCTCTCGCTCCTTGAATCCGACCTTGTCGAACTGTTGCTCGCGTGTACAAATGCTTCGCTCAAACCAAGCCATCTTTCGATTCGTGAAGGTAGCGCACTTGGCGTAGTGCTGGCATCAAGCAACTACCCCAATACGGCTCGCACTGGCGACATCATTACCAACTTGCCAAGCACCAACCCCATGTGTTCGGTGTTCCATGGTGGAACCGAAATACAAAACGGAAGTCTCGTTACCGCAGGCGGACGCGTGCTGACATGCGTGGGAGTTGGCGCAACTCTCGAAGAGGCACGAACGCATGCATATGCCACCGCTTCGCGCATTTCGTTTGACGGCGCACAGATGCGTCGAGACATCGCCTGGCGTGCACCTGGAGCAACCATCAAGTCGTATGCATCAACGGGTGTAGATATTGACGAAGGTACTCGCGCAGTTGATCTCATCAAGGCAAGCGTTGCTAAAACCGCAACGTCACAAGTACTGCGAGGCGTTGGTGCTTTCGGTGGCGCGCTCGATGTGTCATTCCTGAAAGAGTTTGATCACCCAGTTCTCGTTGGCTCAACCGATGGCGTTGGAACAAAGGTTGAACTTGCAGCGCGAACCGGTCGCATTCGCGGCACGGGTCACGACATTGTGAATCACTGCGTGAACGACGTGTTGGTACAACGCGCGTATCCTCTGTTCTTTCTTGACTATCTTGCATCGTCGCACTTGAACGCAGTCCATGTGGCAGAAGTTGTTGGTGGAATGGCCGATGCTTGTGCTGCGGCGGGCTGCGTACTGCTCGGTGGCGAAACCGCCGAAATGCCCGGCGTGTACGCCGAAGGTGCTTTCGATATTGCAGGAACCCTTGTTGGAGTGGCGGAACGCGAGCAATTGCTGCCGCTTCCAACAATCGCCGCAGGAGACATACTCGTCGGTGTTGCTTCTAATGGACCACACACCAACGGGTATTCGTACCTGCGCAAACTCTTCGCCTGGATTCCCATGGAGTCACAACCAGTGCCACTCGACCGCCCGCTAGTGGAAGCCCTCTTAGAACCACATCGCAACTATTTGCCAGTTCTCAAAGATGCGCTAGACACTGAATTGGTGAAAGCGCTCGTGCACATTACGGGTGGCGGGCTACCAGAAAATATGCCACGAGTACTGCCAAAAGGAATTGGTGCCAATATCAACCTTGGTTCGTGGCCGATGCCACCACTATTCCAACTAGTGAGCGAACTGAGCACACTCGACACCGACGAGCTGTACCGCACGCTCAACATGGGTGTTGGAATGGTAGTCATTGTTGCACCCGAACATGTCAACGCCGTACAAGATTCAATTGACGAAACTACCTGGATTATCGGCGAACTCACCAGCGATCACAACAAGGTGCTGCTGAAGTGACCACGCGGCTTGTGGTGTTGGCATCGGGAAACGGTTCTAACCTGCAGGCCATTATTGACGCGTGCGAAGCCGAGTCACTCCATGCACATGTAGTTGGCGTGGTTTCCGACAACCACTATGCCTTCGCATTGCAACGCGCTGCTCAACACAACATTGCTTGTCGCGTTGTGGACACCACTCACACCAGCAGAAGTGAATTCAATAATCAACTTGCTGCTGCGGTGAGTGAATTCAAACCAGACATCGTGGTGCTTGCCGGATTCATGAGACTGCTCACTGTGGAGTTCCTTGCATACTTTCCACAGCGGGTCATCAACTTGCACCCAGCTTTGCCTGGCGAACTGCCGGGAACCAATGCCATTGCTCGCGCCTTTGATGAATTCGTTGCAGGCAAGCGCACTCACACTGGTGTCATGGTGCACTTTGTACCCGATGAAGGTGTTGACACCGGCCCTGTCATTGATAGTGCCGTTGTTCCCATTTACTCAACGGACTCGCTTGCCGACTTAGAGCAACGCATGCATGCAACCGAACACCAACTTCTCATTACCTCACTCACCCAACTGACCAAGGAGCACACCACATGAGTAACAATGAATTCTTCAATCGTTTTGAAGGCCTCACTTTCGATGATGTCGTTGTGGTTCCGGGCTATAGCGAAGTGCTCCCAGACATGGTGAATACCACCACCACATTTGCTCGCGACATTGAACTGACCGTTCCTTTGGTATCAGCGGCTATGGACAAAGTGACCGAAGCACGGCTGGCCATTGCCATTGCCCGTAACGGCGGAATCGGCATCATCCATCGCAACCTCACCATTGAGGAACAGGCCACAGAAGTACGTCGTGTGAAGCGCTCGCAGTCGGGAATGATTACCGACCCAGTCACCCTCTCGCCAACTGCAACTCTTGCCGAAGCAGAACAACTGATGAACCGCTACCACTTCTCTGGCGTACCCATTACTGACAGCAACGGAATTCTTGTTGGCATTTTGACCAACCGCGACATTCGCTTCTGTAAGCAAAGCGACTACACGCGCTCCGTCACAGAGTTCATGACCAGCACCGGCTTAGTCACCGCAACTGAAGGCACCTCGCTGGACGATGCTCGGGCAATCTTGCAGGAACATCGCATTGAAAAACTTCCACTTGTAGATAGCGCAGGCAAACTACGTGGGCTTATCACTGTGAAAGACATAATGAAGCGACAGGAGTTTCCTAACGCAACGCGCGACACTGGAGGCCGATTACGCGCAGGTGCGGCGGTTGGAGTTGGCAATGACTTGGAAGAACGCGTCAGTGCATTAGTTGCTGCTGGAGTTGATGCCGTAGTAGTTGACACCGCTCACGGTCACTCGGCAGGCGTGATGAAGGCAGTGCAACGCATTAAGTCGGCATGGCCGGACTTGGCAGTTGTCGCCGGCAATGTGGTGACAGAAGAAGGCGTCGATGCTTTGCACAGTGCTGGTGTTGATGCGGTGAAAGTTGGAGTTGGCGCAGGTTCTATCTGCACCACTCGCGTGGTGGCAGGTGCAGGTATGCCACAACTTTCCGCAATTTGGCACACAGCGCAACGCGCGAAACAACTTGGTATTCCACTTATTGCCGACGGTGGAGTCACCTACTCGGGCGACTTGGTTAAAGCATTCGCCGCTGGCGCAACCGTGGTCATGTTGGGAAGTTTGTTGGCAGGCACCGACGAGGCGCCAGGCGAAGTAGAACTCTTTGAAGGACGTCGTTATAAGAGTTATCGCGGAATGGGTTCGCTCGGTGCAATGCAAGGGCTCGGCGCCGACCGCTACGGGTCTGCACAAGGCGATGGCGCAAAGCGCAACAAGTTGGTTCCCGAAGGCATTGAGGGGCGCGTTGCATACGCGGGTTCGATAACCGATGTGATTTACCAACTTGTTGGTGGTCTACGTTCGGGAATGGGTTATGCAGGAGCAGCAAACTTGGCCGACCTGCACGCACGAGCACGCTTCATGCGAGTGACTACTGCGGGTCGCGAGGAAAGCCACCCACACGACGTGACGATCACGCACGAGGCCCCGAACTACCACAGCAGCTAACCCTGACCACCGCACACATAGGTGCATGACAGAAGTGACAAAAGTTATACCATTAGTTATACCAATTTGCTATGCTGATCGAATGGCACAAAAAGTTGGACCCAAGGGACAAGTAGTAATTCCCAAAAAGTTTCGCGACGAACTTGGAATTGTGCCGGGTGACGAGGTGGTTGTTTCACTTTCTGAGAAAGGTGTCCTCATTCAGTCTGTGCACAGAACCAAATCTCTTCGTGGCATGTTTGCAGGCACTGGAATGCTCAAGATGTTGATGGATGACCGTCGCAAAGAGGCTCGATGAATATTTGTCTCGACTCCTGGGCGGTACTCAATTGGCTTGAGGATGGGCCTTCTGCTGCTGCCGTAGAAAAGACCATT
>Ga0172367_10006392_pt1 | contig 13890 bp, 12 predicted proteins | sample Lak10m_FD_114542 | JGI IMG/M metagenome (GOLD analysis project Ga0172367, IMG submission 114542) | Freshwater microbial communities from Kabuno Bay, South-Kivu, Congo - kab_022012_10m | ecosystem: Environmental > Aquatic > Freshwater > Lake | place: Democratic Republic of the Congo: South-Kivu... | reverse complement strand
GCTTGCACCATGAAGCGCATTGAAATCCGCCAGCGGGAACTGGGGCTGATGGCCTGCTTTTGGCAAGATGCCCATCAGTTCAAAGTGGATGAGATTGCGCTGGCTGGGATGATGGCTGATGTGACTGGCGTGGTCATGGAGAATGAGCGCCTGCGCCAGTTGACCGGCGACACGGCCCGGATCGAAGAACGCCGGCGCCTGGCCCGTGATCTGCACGATTCCGTCACCCAGTCACTGCACAGCCTGGCTTTTTCAGCAGATACCGCCACCCACCTCCTGACAACCAGACCCGAAAAACTGCCCGGTGTTCTTCAGCATTTGACCATCAGCGCCAGGCAAGCCGTTAAGGAAATGCGCCTGCTGCTGTTTGACATGCGTCTCCTACCGATCCAGGACATTGACTTGAAAGAGGCTATTAGCCTGCGCCTGGAAGCAGTGGAGCGGCGAGCTGGAGTCGAGGCTAATCTGACCATCGACCAAAACGTGCTGCTGCCGAAGCTGTGGAACCAGCAGCTTTACCCAATCATCATGGAAGCCCTGAACAATGCCCTACGCCACAGTCGTAGCCAACAGGTTAGCCTGCATATTTTCATGCAGAACGACCAGTTTTGTTTTCAGATTAAAGATGATGGGCGCGGCTTTGATATCGAAAATGTCGTTTCTGGTGGGATGGGCCTGCAGACTATGAAGGAAAGGGCTGAACGGCTGGGCGGAAAACTGACCATCGAATCAAGCTCTGGAAACGGAACCCTGGTCCAATTGCTAGTACCGCAAGGCATCTCTGGTTAGGGTTGGGAATAACTTCTTAATAGCAGAAAATCAACCCAAATTCTGATTTCAAAAACCCGGTGGAGACAAAAATGAATATCCCAACAATTGGCGGTACTCGCGGCATTTTTGAAATATTTGTCCCTGGGGTCTTCCTTCTCATAAATATTGGTGGTGTTATTTATTTTTCCCCTTTCATGGATCAACCATCAAGAGCCATGTTGGTCTCAACATTGGGGAACCCAGGCGTAAGCCTGGTTGTTGCGATCTGTTTTGGATATTTACTGGGTGTACTCCTCAGACTATTATCTGTGGATACTCCAGACAGCCTTTCTGCCGGGTGGTTGAAGTTGTTTTTTGGTAACGCGAAAGTAGGTAAAAACCAATATAGATTATTTGTGACGGAGACTTTTCCTTACTTTGGCTGGATGGAAGAAGTGAGCCAAAGCTATCTATTACCGGAAGTTACCCAGTTTTATAAAAGGGTTTGGGGAAAAAGAAAACATAGCCACCTAAACAAACAATTTTTTAATTTTTCCAAGATCATCATAGCGTCAGCCGATGAACGCTCATCCAATGAGATCTATGCAGCGGAAGCATTAACTCGATATATAGCAGGAATGTTTTATTCGTTATGTTTTTCGAGCCTGTTGATCATCGTCGTAATAACCGCTGAGCTTTTTTCCTCTCAAAACCCGGCTGGTTTTATAGTTACCCTTCTTGGTTATTTATTGGCAACCCTCACTATTATTCGCAATTTCCGACGGATAAGAATTAAGGAAGTTGAAGTAGTTTTTGCCGCGAGCTTCAAGAATAAACATCTCTTTGAGCAAGAATTTGAGAATGTTCCTAAGTAATAAAATGCAATAACGATTTTAGAACCGATTTCCAACCTCCTGAGCAAATCCCATGTTTTTTCATCTCACTGGCATCATAGATTGCCAGGGATAGTCACATTTTGCTAGCCCGAACATGCGGGTAAATTAAGTTGCGCATTGAAGCGCTTCTTTCCGGGGGATTAGATTTATTTCCATAAGGTCCCCGCTACTTACTGCTGAAATTGATTTACAACGACGTATAATAAATTTGAAGATTGCTTTTTCCTCATCAATCTTGACCACCCTCCGGAGGTTGTCCGTAAACAACCCTAGGTTACCGCCATGAAATTTGCGCTCGAGAAATCCTTAAGGATTATCCTGTTGTTTGTTACCTTGCTAATCTGGCAGTGGGCGTTGAAGCAACCTCTTTCGGACACAACAAATTTCTTAACCATCGTGGGGTTTGTATTGCTGGTATTTCCTGTTGTTTTGATCGGCAGGAAGGTACTGGATAAAAGACCAACTATCAGACACGCGTACTGGACTACCCTGTTTGTTCACTATGCCCTTTTAATATTGTTTGGAACAGCCTGCATCCGGGCAATAACCTCTCACCAGGATTGGATCGGTTGGTTATTGCCCATACCGGTTGAAATCGGCAAGTTGCTAACGATAGTCACAAGTTCAGTCGCATTGCTTGCCGTTATAAATCTGGCATTGAAAGGGCTAGGGGCGCCTTTTGCAATTGCGCTCAGCGAGAAATTGGCAGTGGATTGGATGTACGCCTGGACTCGTAACCCAATGGTGTTGGCGTCGCTAGCAGCACTGGTATCAGCCGGGATATGGTTTCAATCGACTCTGTTTGTTTTGTGGGCGATTTTCCTAGTTTCACCAGCGCTGCTTACATTTGTAAAAATATATGAGGAAAGAGAACTTGAAATTCGCTTTGGGGCAGCTTACCTGCAATACAAATCCAGGATACCCTTGTTGTTTCCAAGAAAACCAAAAGTTTGAATATTGAATATCCTATCCTTTAAAGGGTGCTGTTTTCATCTCTGTGAATTTACGCACTTGCTGTGTAATTGCACGTTCTACTGGCAGACGCTCCATGCTGGTTGCGCCATAAAAACCATTGATACCTGGCATACGTTTCATTGCTTCGGCAACATTCTCCGGTTCATCAAATGGGCCGCCATGGCAAATCACCAGTATGTCTTTGCGAATCTTGCGCGCTGCTTCGGCTATACTCATTGTTATGTTCATGGCTTCATCCATGGTCATTGCTACAGTTGCACCAATCGTCCCGCCAACAGTCATACCAACATGAGCAACCACCAAATCTGCACCTGCCTTAACCATAGCTTCAGTTTCCTCAGTTGTGAAACAATAAGGTGTGGTAAGTAGATCCATTTCACGCGCTAAGCGGACCATTTCAACTTCCTTATCGTATCCCAAGCCCGTGGCTTCCATATTGGCACGAATCTTGCCATCAAATAAACCTACAGTTGGGAAGTTCTGCACGCCCGAAAAACCTGCTTCTTTTATCTGTCTTAAGAACCGTAACATCGAACGAAATGGATCCGTTGCATTTACACCCGCAAGCACAGGTGTATATGTAACTACAGGTAAGACCTCCCCTGCCATTTCCATCACAATTTGGTTGGCATCCCCGTATGCAAATAATCCGGTCATAGATACACGGCCAGCCATGCGGTAACGTCCCGAGTTATAAATAACGATTAAATCGATTCCTCCGGCTTCTTCACATTTCGCCGAAATGCCGGTACCCGCGCCTCCACCCACAATGGGAATTCCCGCTTCCGCTTTAGCATACAGTTTCTTTAGAATATCCTTACGTGATATTGCCATAATTACCTCTCCTTTTATTGAAGCATTTTAAGCAATGCTTGTGCGAGTAAGGCGGAAAATTCTGGATCATTGATATTGTTATTCATGATATGCACGGGAATATCTTGACGCAGCCTGGTCTTCAACGCATCTACGAACGCCTGGTCAGCTTCAGGCCACCAAAAAGGTTTTCCAGGCGCATCTACTTCTGAGAAACCAAGCATGGGAATAAATACTTCAACCTGACCAACCGCGTCATTCAGCTTTTCGGCAAAAATTTCTCCCAAACGCGCATTTTCTTCTACCGTAGTACGCATTAAGGTGACGTTTGGATTCCAATGATAAAAAATACGTTCTGAATATTTCGCAGGAATGGTTTCTGGCGCCCAAAAATTACACATATCAATACACGCGGGTGTAATTACTTGGGGGGTACCTGACTTGACAGCCGCTTCCAGTCGAGTTGGGCCAGAACTAAGAACACCACCGCAAATTTCATCCGCCCATTCCGTTGTTGTAATATCCAATACTCCTGCAAAATACTTATTCTCGATTAATTTTTCCATTGTCTTTCCACCAGTACCCGTTGCATGGAATACAAGCACTTCATACCCATTTTCTTCCATGATCCTACGAGCGTTATCTACAGCCCTGGTGGTATTGCCAAACATAGAGGCTGCAATCAGGGGCTTGTCATCGCGTGTGTTTTCAATTTCACGATTCACCATTCCGCTTATCGCCTGGGCCGCATTTAAGAAAATAGTCTTGCTGATGCGGTTTAGGCCAGAAACGTCGACGATAGAAGGCATCATCATGATATCCACAGCTCCAACATATGGGCTGGTGTCTCCAGATGCGACTGTTGTTACCATCAATTTTGGGACCCCAATTGGCAAAGCACGCATGGCACTGGTACCCATTGCTGTACCACCACTCCCACCCATCGAAATAATACCGTCGAACTTGCCTTCCTCATACGCTTGCTTTACTACAATTGCTGCCCCCACGGTCATTGCATCTAAGGCAAGACCTCGATCCTTTTGCGCTACAAGATCAGCTAGATTGGCTCCAGCTGCGTTTGCGACCAAATCTGCCGAGATATCCGGAGGAAAAACTGGTTTACCCAATACTCCAACATCCACAACAAATGTTTTACAACCGTTTTTTTCAATTTCTGCCTTCAGAAAAGAAAATTCCAATCCTTTGGTATCCAAAGTCCCGATGATAGCAACTGTTTTTGTCATTTTTTATACCCCAAGATATTTTAGGCGCAGGTCGTGGTCTTTTAAGAATTCGGCGGCGGCTGATTCATAGACTGTTATTCCTCCGACGAGTATATAGACCCTTTCGGCAAGCGCTTCAGCAACATGGATATTTTGTTCGACAAGTAAAATAGATATCTTTTCTTTGCGTAGAACACGGCAAACCTCAATCACCCGATCAACCGCCACGGGAGATAAACCTTCCGATGGCTCATCCAGCAGAATGATGGAGGGGTTGGTCACCAAGGCTCTACCAATGGCAAGCATTTGCTGCTCACCACCGCTCAAACGTGCTCCGCTTATTTGGCGACGATTAGCCAACTCTGGAAAGAGGTCAAACACTCGTTTGGGATTCCAGGAGTCTTCCATTTCAGTTTTGCGATAAGTCAATGTCAAATGTTCTTCAACTGATAGGGATGGAAATAATCGTCGACCCTGCGGAACATAACCAAGACCCATCCCAGCGATAACATGCGGTTTCTTCGATGAGATTTCCTGGTTCTTCCAGAGAACACTTCCTGATCTTGGTGGAGTGAGCCCCATGATCGAACGCATCAGGGTGGTTTTTCCCATTCCATTACGGCCTAAAACAGCAACACATTCATTTTCTACAACTAAAGAACAACCTTGTAAAACATGGCTTTCGCCGTAATAGGAATGCAAATCTGAAATTTCAAGCCTGGTTTGCTGAGAATTTGTCGATTCAGTCATGGGAGCTTCCTAGATAAACTTTTTGAACAGTCTCATTATTCTTGATCTCAGCGGGGGTTCCTTCCGCTATAACAGAACCTCGATCCAATACCGTAATACTATCGGCCAGATCAAGGACAATTTCCATATCATGTTCAATCAAAATCAAGGTTACGTCTCGGGGTAAGTTTTTTATTAAGCCGGTTAATATTACCCGCTCAGAAGGCGAGAGTCCCGCCGCAGGTTCATCTAACATGATCAAGCGCGGACGCATAGCAATTGCCATACCTATTTCAAGCTGTCGCTGTAAGCCATGTGAAAGATCCGCGACTCTTTCATTAAGATAATCAATTAACCCAACTTGTTGAGCAACGCGACTGGCCCATTCACGTTCACTGGCATTTTTCTTCCAGGGTTTAATAAAGCTGAATTCCATTTTTTTATTGGCAACGCCTGCCAGGAACAGGTTTTGCTCAACAGTGAGAGTAAGAAATAATTGCGATATTTGATAAGTTCTACCTAACCCAAGCTTGGCTCTAACCTGCACTGATTTCCTGGTAATGTCTGTGTCAAAAATTTCGATCTTTCCACCATCTGGAGTTAATTCACCGGTTATAAGATTGAAAAGAGTTGTTTTCCCGGCTCCATTTGGACCGATCAGAGCACGCCTTTCACCAATTGGTACGGACAGATTTACTGAACGTGTCGCTTGGACGCCGCCGAAACTTTTAGAGACGGACGTTACGATAAGAGCGTGCTTCTGATCGGCCTTTTGCATATGATTAATCCTTCAAGGTTGTATTATTTATTGACCAAATGGAACATAATTGTATTCTGAGCCTGCCGTGAGCATTTCTGCCGGTAAGTCAGCACACTTATCGGGGGGATACTTGTTGCTGTCAGAGGGCTGCTTCATATACAGTTCCGGGTCATATGGGCCAAATTGGCTTACATTCTTTACAGTCCAAATACCCTTGTTAAAGAGTTTGCCATTGGAATCTAAAGTAACTTCGCGAATATAAGCGTTTTCAATAGCAGAGTGCCACTTAGGATCCAGGGTAACAGGTCCGCGAGGGTCATCGGTCATATCGACTTTGAGCATGGCATCAACAAGGGCTGTTTTATCGGTGATATCACCCTTCATTGCATCAATACCGCGCAAGATCACACGCATTGAAGAATAAGCAAACTCAGAAGCAGCAGATGGGTCCCGACTCCAGCGTTTATTGAAAGCTTCCTTAAACTTGAGCCATTCCGCGGTTGCCATATCGTCAGTGGTATGGTGAGGGGAAATCGAGCCGGCAATATCCACTGGCAAAACATCCAGATCTGGTTTTTCAAAAGTGTTTGACTGGCCAAGTAATTTGATCTTCTTATTTACGCCCAGTTCAACAAACTGCTTCGTGAAGTTCACAGCATCGCTGCCACCGCCATTGTAGAGCACGGCATCGTAGCCCTGATCGAGCGGGATGGCTGCAATCATCGATGAGAAGTCAGAAGTGGAACCTGGTGGGAACCAAACACTGGTAACTTCCACACCACCACCGCGACAGAACCCGCGTTTGAAACCACCACCTTCGTTCCAGGGGAAGGAATAATCTTCACCAAGCTGGTAAATCTTCTTGTAACCCTTTACCTTGGCGAGCCAGTATCCAAACACATCCATCGATTGGGCACCTGTCCAGGTAGTTCTCACAATCATTGGGTAGAAGGCGCGCATGGTCATATCCTCAGAAGCCGAGTACATCGGGATCACGGGGATATTCTTATCTTTCATATAATCACCAACAGCCAGACCTTCATCGCCAGAGACAAGGCCGGTCAGGATATCAACTTTGTCCTGTTCAACAAGTTTCTTGGCCTTGGTAACCGCTTGTTCATTATCAAGCTGATCGTCTTCATAGACGACAACGATTTTCTTTCCACCTGCTGTGTAATTAGCTTCTTCAAGGGCTAAAATTGCACCTTGCTTCTGCATTTCACCAAAGCCTGAAAAGATACCGGTGAAAGCGCTAATAAACCCAACTTTGATTTCACCACCAGCGGCTGGTGCGGCTGGGGCTTCGGTAGCAGCGGCTGGCGCAGCGGGAGCTTCGGTAGCGGCAGGTGCTGCTGGTGCCGCAGGTGCTTCCGTTGGAGCGGGAGCAACCGCTGGCGCGCCACAGGCTGTCAGTAACATACTGATCACCATCACAAACGAGACGAGAACATACAATTTTTTGATCATATCCTTTTCTTCCTTTGCTTGATCGAATTGTTGAATCTTGAAAAATCAATTTCTCGGTTCACTTAGACTCATAAACATTGCCGGGAATTTCACCTCCGTTTTTGTGTTTAAATTTGAACTCAATCGGTTTTTCTTTTTTCGGTTGAGAATATTTTCGTTATGAATTTCAATTTTTGTCCCTTTCTGACAGCGTCTATCATTCCTAAAATCCCGGTCGGGGAAAATAGAACTATCACGAGAAACAGGATCCCAATTACCATGTTGTATCGTTCGGTGGCTGAACTAATAAATACATCCAAGGAGATGGCAGTGACGACACCAACCACAGGTCCCCAAAAGTAAGTTGAACCACCCAGGATTACGGTTAGCAAAACCCAGATTGACCGACTAAGTTGGAGGGTAGTCGGCATGATTATGCCGGTGTTATAGCAAGCCAGGACTCCCCCCATGGTGGCGTACATCGATGAAATCAGGAAAGCCACCAGCTTTATCCAATAAACTGGATATCCTAAAGCAGCCATACGACGGGGGTTTTCTCGTATGCCATTTAGTATCAAACCAAAATGAGAATTCACAATGCGCCATAAAAGAAACAAGCCTAATAAAAACAAAGTAAGCGCCGCCCAATAAAAATTAGTAGTGTCGTTAAAATTAACTCCATATAAAACATAGGGCCTTATACCTCTAATTCCTGACCACCCATGCATAATGGATGTGTTCTGGGTAGCAAAAGCCCACACAATTTGACCAAAAGCCAATGTGATCATCATGAAAACGATTTTTTCGGTCTTCATAGCAATCAATCCAAAAAATAGCGCGATGGCAAAGACCACAACGAATGCTGTCAAATCCGGCCAGGGAAATATGATCCCGTGATCGATATTCATCAAACCAATTACATAGCCTGCTAGACCAAAAAATGCAGTCTGTGTCAGGCTAATCAATCCTCCTTGCCCAATTAAGTAACCCATCGACATGGAAAGAAAACCAAAATAAATGATCCTGATGAAAGTTGTAACGGTGTACTTACCAGCAAATAATGGCATTAGTACCAGTAAGATGATGATCAATCCGATATAAAACGGTGATTTTTTGGCCAGGTTCATATCTTTCTCCCGAAAAGCCCTTGTGGACGGATGGCAAGGACGATTGCCATAGGAATAAAGATCAAAAAATAAGAGTATTGGGGGGCAAATGCCAAACCAAATGACATTATTTGTCCGAGGATCAATGAGCTTACAACTGCCCCCAACAGGCTTCCCATCCCACCCAAAATAATCACGACCAGAGAATAGGTAAGAATTGTGGTATCCCCGCCCGGGCTGAGCTGCAAATATGATCCGCCTAAAACGCCTGCCAGACCTGCCAACAAGGCTGAGATTACAAAAACCGCAGAATAAATCACCTGAATATTAACGCCCAAAGCGCTTACTGTTTCACGATCATCAACCCCCGCCCTGACCGCAGCGCCTAATTTGGTCTTATAAAGGATAAACCAAAGCGAGAGGGCTATCAGTATGCTTATGCCCATCAATATGTATCTAAAACCTGGATATGTAACTCCTAGAATTGTCACGGGGGGGTTAAGATACTTGGGCACGTTCAGAGTGATTGGGGTGCGCGCCCAAAAGACCAAACAGAGGTCAGAAATGATCATGGCTAATGCCACGGTCAGAAGTGTTTCTGGTAGATCTCCACCTCTAACTCGCACAAGCATCAATCTTTCAAACAAGAAACCGGCAACTGCGATGGACAAACCACCAGCAACCAATGCCAACGGCCAATTTCCTGTAGCTTTCACCACCGAATAACCAATATAGCCTCCGAGCATATAAAAAGCCCCATGGCTCAAATTCACAACACGCATCAACCCAAAAGCCAGGGTAAGGCCACTACCAAGCACAAAGAGAATCGCAGCCTGGGTCAGTCCATTCAAGATCAAAAAGATAAATTTAATATCCATTGCGTTTTTTCCGGATAACCCTTCTTGAAGTTGTAAATTATCGAATAATCCAGGTCGCTCCCAGCGGGAGTTGTCAAACAAGCAAGCTCAAGGAAAGCGGACTTCGTTCAATCACATCCTCAATTGTCCAGTTCATTATTTACTGCTTCACAAATAATCATGTTGTTCAAGAAAATCTAAAGTAAGAAGGTCAAAATTTTCTAATAACCGCAAACACCACAAACCAGGAAAACCCAGCTGGTTTACCTTGAAAACATTTGAAAATTTACTCAAGAACAATGATTTGTTACGTGCCAAGGTATTGTCCTGTTCGTTGATGACCGGAAAGCCATCAACGAACAGGGAAATAGTAATTTCTTCAGGTATTCCTATGCCACTTTCAAGGCTTTGAAAGCCTCTACCTGGCCACGAATTGCACGCTCAGTTGGAAGACGTTCGATGCTGGATGCGCCGAAGAAACCCTGGACTCCGGGCATCATTGCAAGAGCTTTGCCAACTTGAGCCGGTTCGTCAAATGGACCGCCATGGGCAATTACCAGGATATCTTTGCGAACGGTTCGGCCGGCTTCGGCAATTGCCATAGCTCGGGCAACCGCTTCCTCAAGAGTAAGAGCAACCGCTGCACCGATCGAGCCGGCTGTTGTCAAACCCATATGCGCCACCAATTGATCCGCACCTGCTTTTGCCATGGCCTTTGCCTGGTCAGTATCAAAGACATATGGTGATGTGAACATATCTAGCTCATGCGCAAGGGCAATCACTTCAATTTCCTTATCGTATCCCATCCCCGTGGCTTCAAGATTTGCACGAAAATCTCCATCGATCAGACCGACTGTTGGGAAGTTTTGGACACCTGAGAAGCCGATATCTTTTAATTGCTTCAGAAAAACTGGGAAAAGACGGAATGGATCGGTACCATTTACACCAGCTAACACTGGGGTTTTCTTAACAACCGGGAGAACTTCGGCTGCCATTTCTACAACGATCCCATTGGCATCTCCATAGGCCATCAACCCGGCCAGCGAGCCGCGACCAGCCATGCGGTAGCGTCCGGAATTATAGATAATGATCATATCTGCGCCACCAGCTTCTGCCATTTTGGCAGAAATTCCGGTACCAGCGCCACAACCTACGATAGGTTTCCCAGCAGCTACCTGGGCATGCAATCGATTCAACATTTCTTGACGTGAAACAGCCATTTCAATCTCCTTTTTACTTTTTCAGTAACTTCAATAGTGTATTTGCGCAAAGATCCGCAAATTCCGGATCATTAATATTATTGTTAGCTTCGATAACCTGTATACTAGGCTTCAAATTCTTACGCAGGGTGTCATAGCATGCGGCATCCGCTTCTGGATCCCAGAAACGCTCTCCCTCGCTGTCCAACATAGAAACGCCCTTCATCGGCAAGATTACGACAACCGGGCTCTTGGAGGCATTGGCTGCTGCAGCTAACATTGCGCCCATTTGCTTGTTTTCTTCAACGTTTGTTCGTAGCAAAGTAACGTTGGGGTTCCATTCATACAAATTACGACCCTTGAATTTCTCCGGAACGGTTTCAATGCCACCAAAGTTCGCCATATCGACACAGCCTGGTACTAAAACGGCTGGGATACCCTTCTCTGCAGCAGCCTTGCACCGGTCAGGTCCCGCGCTCAGGACACCACCACAGACTTCATCGGCTAATTCAGTAGTAGTAATATCCAGGGAAGCCACGATATAACCATCATTTATCAAGCTTTCCATCGTTTTTCCACCGATTCCTGTGGCATGGAAGACCAGTACTTCATATCCGGCAGTTTCCAATATTCCTCGAGCACGATCAACGCACTTGGTGGTATTGCCAAACATGGATGCTGCAATTAATGGTTTGCTTTCCACTGCCTTTGGTTTTTCAAGCTTAACCATTCCTGCAATAGCACCCGCGGCATTGGCATAGATTACCTGACTGATACTATTTATGCCTGAGACGTCCACGATTGAGGGAATGAAGATGATGTCTTTAGATCCAGCGAAGGCAGAGACATCTCCGCCACCCATCGTAGAAACCATCACTTTGGGTACCCCGACTGGCAGTTCGCGCATTGCCGTTGTAGCAATTGACGTTCCACCGCTGCCGCCCATGCCAATGATGCCATCTAGTTTTCCATCTTTATACAACTGTCCTGCAACAGCCTTGAGCCCTGCTGCCATGCACTTCATAGCAGCATCTTTATGCTGGCCACCGGCGAACGCAGCCAGCTCACTTCCACCCTGGCGAGCAACTTCTTCTCGTGTAATGTCGGGTTGAAAATCAGGCTGCCCCATAACACCAAAATCAATGACTAACGTGTTGAGACCTTCCTTTTCAATCAATTGCTTGACAAAAAGGAATTCCTTGCCTTTTGTATCTAGTGCACCTACGATCACAACTGTTTTCTTCATTTGTTCTCTCCTGATGATCAGATACTGATGAATAATTAATAGTTTCTATTATTACTGTCCATTCGCTGAAAATGGTTTTGACTTTCATGAATTTCCAGCCAGTTGAGTATAAATGGCTGGTGACAAACTGAGTAATTCCAAGATACGGGTTTGCAAATCCGATAATGGTGTAACATGGCGAACAGTGCCGTCCGGCAAATGAATGATCGTCAGGGTAATTCGGTTAAAAACCTTGAGCAATCTCTCAGTAGTTGGATTGTCAATACCCTTCTTCGGGTTGTTTTCGATCAAACCTACCAGTTTTTCCTGGTTTTGAGTGAGTCGCTGTCGGACCACAAACTCAATCAAGGTCAATATTCGTACCGCGATGCTCAGCAGGTTGGTTAAACCTATCACCTGATCATCGTTTTTGACGAATAATGGATTCAGCGAGAGTGGCACGCCTTTCAAACGATGAAAACCATGCTCAACGAGCCACTCATCTCGATAAGTTAGCACAGCTTGCTCCAAATCGAGTTGTTCTGCCAGAGCATTGCTGACGTAGGCACGCCAACCAAGTATCTTTTTGTGAGCATCAATCACATCTTCTTGCCGAGTGACCGCAGTAATCTGGTAACGGACAGTAACAATCACTTGCTTGGGCCGGTCAGGAGTGCCGCGACCGCGTCCAACATACTTGGTCAGACGCTTTTCCTGACGTTCAAAGGTGTACGCCAGCAGTCCTTCGACTTTATGCTCTTTGAGAACGGCGACTGCTGCACTGGCTAATTCGGCTTCATCCTGTATCTGGCGTTTACCTCGTCCAGGACGTGGCGTTAACGCCATCAATTTATCCGCGGCACGTTGCAATCGTCCTTCCAGATTTTCCAACATGCTTTTTCGGTAGCTTTCCGAACGAACGACAAAAACCTGCTCTGTCCACTCGATGATTTCTTGCTCTTTACCATCTTCTACAGTTGCGTCAGACTTGGCCTGAAGTGTGCGCTCAAAAACGTACCCTTCTGCAAACATCATCTGCTTTCCGTTTTCATTCTGAACAAAAACAGAAGTCAGAGTCTTCTCACCGTTGGTAGCGGCTTCGATCCATGTTTCCATCGCTTTGGCAGTGTCGCCAGTTTGGGCCAGTGGACAAAGATAGTGATGATGCAAACGATGAATATGTGCCCGAATCGCCAAAGCGCTCATTTTACTGTCGCCAACAAATAGTAAACCGATCCCGTCTATGATTTGAAGCACTCGATCTACCGCTGGAACGTACAACTTGTCATCTGCAATATTGCCAGCAACTACTTGACTTACAATTGGCAGACCTAATGGATCGAGTGCAGCCACCATCAGCTTAACCTGTCGCAATGTTGGATCATCTTTGCTGTAACCGTATTGGAATAAGCTCTCTTCACCGCCTGCGTGGTAACCTGACACAGTTGTTGTGTCCAAACGGACGGTTTTTGGCTTCAATTCGTACACGCGCAGGATGCTTCGGCCCAATTCAGTTTCAACCGCTTGCCAGGTGGCTGGTTTGCTCAATCTTCGCAACAGGAGTGTCAGCCGGTCATCCGTGAAATCCAGTTCGTGAACTTGTTGACCGGTTATTTTTACAATCGTTTCTTGCGCCTGTTTCACCCAGGATTGAACAGGATGTTTGCGGTGATTGCTTTCTGTCAAAATGTGCGCCAGCCAAATTGTGGCTATCCAGCCCCAACTTAGTCCTTGGTGGAGCCCATGCCGACCAAGATGATGATCGAAAATATCAGGCAATCCCAGTCGCATCATGACTGATAGCAAAAGCGGAAAATCGTCAATACGTTCGGTTGTTAAGGTAAGGTCTGTGCTCATTATCCGAGCTTACCAGAAATTCACGATTTCGCAAAATTTTCAGCGAATGGAAAG
>Ga0172367_10006391_pt1 | contig 13891 bp, 26 predicted proteins | sample Lak10m_FD_114542 | JGI IMG/M metagenome (GOLD analysis project Ga0172367, IMG submission 114542) | Freshwater microbial communities from Kabuno Bay, South-Kivu, Congo - kab_022012_10m | ecosystem: Environmental > Aquatic > Freshwater > Lake | place: Democratic Republic of the Congo: South-Kivu... | reverse complement strand
TGACCTTTTTCTGCACCGAAGATGGCGTTGTTTATGTATTCATCGTCCTCGCAACCGACGAACATTTTGTCGTATAAAAATGTATCAAACTTCTTGACTGCTTCAATGTCTATGTCGCAGTATATTCCTCCTGTTTCAAAAATGCGCTGGCATCGCGCGTAGTGGCCAGCCAGCACGTATTTTCCTTTGGAGATAGCTTCATCCACCCACTTGTTGCGTGGGCAGTTCTCTAGCGTGATCGCTTTGATTTCATATTCCGGCATCAGCTTTTTCCATCCCTCTACATATTTGCGATATTGTTCAGGAAATGGCTTGTCGCTGACCCATGTGTAGTAAATTATTTTTGGAATCATAAGTTTTGATATATTACTTTTCCTTTCTCGCGCTCGTATCTGCACACTTCTGCGCGTCTGAAGCTATTGACCACTTGCTTCTTGTCCGTTATTTCCTGTCGGCGAAATTTACCAATCTCATCATATCTGTGATCTCGTTTCTTGTTGTGGTGTTTCTTTTTTGTTTTTCTGCATGCAGGACACTTCGCGACTGTTTCTGTGTTGAAGTATGATCCGCAATGCTCGCATTGCTTTGTCATATGCTCATCCAGTCTATATCATTATTTGCTTCATCTTTTTTTGCGCGCTCCCACTTCATGTCGTTTTCAAAGATGTCATCGGTTGTGCGCTTCTCTTTGAACTCGGCGCGCTTTTCACTAAATATATCATGAATGTCCATCAACCCATAGCGTGTTTCATCTCCACAGTGATCTTCTCCTTTGCTGTCCACATCCTCTATGCGGACCGAGTCATACACCAGCGCCGGTATGGTTCTGATGTGGTTTACGCAGGTATTGAAAAATATCAGTTTGCTTGTCAATTCTCCTTCGAATCGGAACGGCTTGATGTATTCTCGCATGATGCGCCATCCGTTGATGCGGTCATTGTTTCCTCGTCTGAAGTTCAGCCATCCATTGGTTGCGTCTGACATAATTTCTGCGCCGGATTTCTCTTCGTCGTTCTCGCCCTTCTTTGCGAATATGGCAGGGTCTGCAATTTGATTGCCTTCGTATTCTTTGCGCAGATGTTCGGGAGTCATTCGGTATATCTCTTTGGCCAGTTTGGAATATGTGTATCCTGTCACGTATAGTTCTCGCTCCACGTATACTCGCCCAACTTCATCAAGGAACGCCCACGCCACGGCTGACGGCGCTGTGTATCCATAGTCCATCCAAATAAATCGCATGTAGTGGTCAGGAACTTTGAACGGCTTGCAGGTATTGTACGTCCTGCTCCATTCCTCGAAATACTGTCCTTCAAACGTATCCCAGTCGCCATCTCGGAATGCCTTTCGCAATTTTTCAGGCATTGAATTGAGCATCTGTTCGTATTCAGGGTTTTTGATCACATTGTCATCGTACTTGGCCGGCACGTATGCGAATTGCTCTTGCTCTACTTCGTTCGCGTCGTATATCAGGTCCATGAACAATTTCTTTACCCACGCGTGTCCTATGCCCCCAGGATTTGTTCCACCAATGAATTTGCAGTCAGGTATATGCCTTTGGGTCTTTTGGTCGGTCCAGCGCAAACGTCGGCGCAGCACTGTGAAGATATCCTCTTTGTTTTTGGTCAGCTCATCCACTCCGATTGCTGCGAACTCAGCAGAATCATATTTTTGTGGATTGTCAAGGTTGAGAAACATCAGGATGCCTCCGCCATATTGGTCATCCAGTATAAAACAATTCCCATAGTCTTTGTGGTCGGCGTGGCGAGTTCCCATCCATTTTGGAAATTCTGCCGCTATTTTGGATAGTTGTCTTTGCTTCAGCGTTGGGTAGTCTTCGCAAAATAATCCAGCCTGTACTTTCTTGAATCCGTATTTTTGAAAATAATAGATCAGCAATCCGATCAGCGCCCATCGGAGCAGATAACTTTTCCCGCCATACATCGCTCCTCCGTATAGCGTGTACTTTTTTTTGGCGACAGTTTCAAGAGCGAGCTTTTGCTTGTCGCTTGGCTTCATCATCCCCATCAAATCAATTTTTTCGTTTTCTTCATTCTTCATCTATGGGAAACATATTTTGAACGAGGCTCGGTTTGGTGACTTCAATCTCTTTTTTCTCTTTGAATTCATCAGGAGCTTTTCTTTCAAGATATTTGAATGCTAAATTTGAATCAGTTCCTATGCCTGTGAACACTGTGGCGCGCGCTCTTAACACCGGATTTGCCCTAAAATCCTCAAAAATTGCGGAAAACTCAGGATGCACACTCAGGAAATAATCATATTGATCTCTTGTGATTCCTGCCAATAAACGCAATTCTGCAGGCTTACAGTCCATTTTCAGCCCTTGCACGAGTTTTACTACCTTCTCTCTGTCCATCCACCATGCATTGGCGCTTTTCCTTACGTTCAAATCACCGAAGTTTTTGTCCTCGATGGTATATGCTATCTTTAGTTCCTTTGGTTCTTTTACCTTGGGTTTGCGAATCTTCTTGATCGCTGGTTTCTTAGTAGCCATTGCTTTGATTGCGCTCTCTTGAAGAATCCTTTCATTCTTCTTTTTCCGGCGCGATTACTATTATTGAATTGGTCATTGATTTCTCTTGCGAGTTTCTCTTCTTTGTTCAGGAATATCTTTGGAATCCTTATCCATCTTCTTATTTTGAGATATGCCAGCAAAATTATCAGCTTGATTATTTTTTTCATATAGTTTTCTTAATCGATATCCCCATAGTCCCTTCCACCACTATACTTGGCATGGTGTCCAAGACCATGATTTAAGTGATGGCGGACACTATGGGGATATTTATAAGCTGACTATGCTTCTTGAACAGGTCCTGTTGACATTGTTCCTGCTGCAGGTCCTTCAACAGCATTTCCAGCAAATCCAAATCCTTCAGACGTCCCTTCGCTATCACCCTCTCCGGGTGCTTCACTTTCTTGTACTTCTTCCGCAGACACTTCGCCTGTGGTTTCAGCACCAGACTCTTCAGGTTTTGATTCCTCGCCAGCGTTCTGTTCTTCTTCAACCTTTTCTTCTTCAGCTGGTTTTTGTTCAGCAACGATATTTTTGATATCCTCGGCTGTTCGGACGATTTCCTGCTCTCCGTGAATTTCACGAATTTCAGTAGTCGCTGGAGTCAATGCTTCAAAACATTCTCCGGCTGTTTCAAATTCTTGTACGCTTGTTACTTTAAACATAATAACACCACCTTCCTAGATTTTAATTTTTATATCTATTCTGCCACTTTTTCTTCTAGTGCCGCTTTGAAGTTCACGTCATTGATCAGGTTTTCAAATCGGTTCTTTTCCAATATCATATCGATCCGTGCTTCGTGAGTTTTGTACTTCCTGAAAATCTCTTGTCCATACGCTCTCATGAACCAGTCTTGAAGTACGAATCCATTTGCTTCGGCTTTGGCCACTTGGGCCAGCAGTTCTTCTTTATTCATTTGGTTTAGTCTTTTTAATGATTACACTTGCCTCCGCGGTCAGTATCTGATTGCCCATCGCGAATGCGTTGCGCAGCGCGCATTTCAGCACCTTGGCTGGGTCAATGATTCCTGATTCGTAGAAATCCTCCCATTGCTGGGTAATGACGTTATATCCTCCGATTGCTTCAAGCATCTTTCCCTTAACTTTGGCGGCCACATCGTCGTATTTTTCGTCCGCGTTGATGAGTATTTGCCTGAATGGTGCTTGGATGACTCTTTCGACCAATTCGTGCGCCTCGCGCTGAATTTCGCTCTTGTTGTCCTGCTCACTCATCTGCAGAGATATCTTCATCAGAGTGATTCCTCCTCCCTCTACAATTCCTTCGTCCATTGCGGACCGGACGGCATTGAGTGCATCCTCTAGTTTCAGTTTCTTTTCTTTGGTTTCCTGATCGTTCTCTCCTCCGACCTTGATTACGGACACTCCGCCGGTAAGTTTGGCTATGCGCTGCACGATGTATTGTTTTTCGTAGTCGCTTTCCACGATTTCCAGTTGGCTTTTCAATTCTACCACCTTTTCGTCTATCTCTGTTTGGTCCACCTTTCCATCGGTTACAATCGTATTGTATTTTGACACCACCACTCTTCCGGCTTCTCCCAGTACATCCAGCGAAAGCTTCTTTTGGTTTTCTTCGCTTATGATCTGCGCACCGGTAACTGTTTCAATATCATCCATATTGCGCGTTTTTACCACCACTGTCGTGAAGATTCCTTGCAGTTTATTGGCCACCAAAAATCCAGCTACCTCATCGGTAATGTCCTCGCAGAAAATTACCAGCCACGACTTATTGGCGCGCTTCAGTTCCTGCAAAAAGTCCAGCATTTCTTGGACCGAGTCCAATCTTTTCTTTGTCAGAAGAACTGGTGCATTTTTGATTTCAGCTTTCAGGTTTTCTTTGTTGGTCATCATCAGTGGTGTGATATATCCGTCATCAATCTTGATTCCGTTCACTACCTCCGACTTTATTTCAGGAACGCGTGAGTCCTCAACACTGATTACTCCGTCCTTACCAATCTTTGCGATAAGTTCCGAGATGGTTTTTGCTATTTCCTCATCCAGCGCCGAGTTTTTGGCTATCTTCAAAATATCTCCTTCCTGCAAATCTTTCTTCACTTTGTCGATTTTGTCGATGACGTATTCTATTTGCTTTTTGATTTCCTCGCGGAGTCCACGACTGTCCTTGGTTTTGATTTTTGACATTTCATTCAGGTATGCCTGAAGAAGCACGATGGTCGTGGTTGTTCCGTCGCCGGCTTCGTCATTGGTTTTCTCAGCCGCTTGTTTGGCCAGCGTTGCTCCGGTGTTTTGCACTTCATCTTCCAATTCAACCTCACGCGCTATTGATACACCATCATTGATGATCTGAACGTTTTGATATCCGTTGTTGATGATGACGTTTTTGCCTTTTCCTCCAAGAGTCACTTTGACCACGTCTGCCAGCATGTCAACGCCTTTTTTGATTTCGTCCTTGGTTGTAGAGAGTAGGATGTGTTTCATTTCTTTTTTATGATTATAAATTATTGAAATTATATGCTCTCAGCTGGCCATCGCTCTCCAACGTGGCCAACCCAGTCCGTCGCGCGTACCGGATCGTAAAAGGTGCTGGGTGAAAATCCTCCGATCTCTCAGAGGCAAAAAACCAGCTGAGAGACTACAATTTCTTTGGTTGCTTTTTAGTGTACTTACTCCACCTGTATAAAATAACATCAACGAATCGCTCGTCCATTTCCATTACGTATGCGTTGCGTCCAAGTTTCTCGCAAGCCATCAGTTGTGATCCGCTTCCTCCAAATAAATCCATAACATTGTCTTTGAATTTAGAGCTGTTTTTTATTGCCTTCATCACGAGCCAATCAGGCTTTTCCGTTGGGTGTACGTATTTTCCAGTTTCGCGTTTGTCCACCTCCCACACGTCATAGTCTGTGCGGTCGCCATAGAATGCATGCTTTCCCTTTTTCCATCCGTAGATTATTGCCTTTCCTTTCTTTTTTGGTTTTGGAAGTTTTTTTCCTTTGATGATCTGTTCATGTTTATGTGGGTATTCAAGCGTGTGGATTCCGGCCATATTTTTCACCCAAATAATAACCTCACTGATGTGGATGCTTGTTTCACGCATTTTTTGTATGAAGGTTGAAAAACTTTGCCACCCAGTACAGATATACATTACCCCCCCCCTGTCGCGTAGATTCCCACAGGCGCAAGAAAACATGCCCCATAAAGTCTGAGAATGCGTCCTCACTCATGTGGTCGTTTTTGATTTTTCCAAGAGCGTCATCGCTTGATTCGTAATTCACATTGTACGGAGGATCGGTCCATATCATATCCATCAGTTTTCCTCCGGTTAGTTTTTTCACATCATCTTCGCTGGTGCTGTCGCCACACATCAAGCGGTGATTTCCAAGCTCATACACATCGCCACGCTTTGCTTTGGCTGGTGCTTTTTCCAAGAGTTGCTCCACTGTTTCTTCTTCGTCATCTTCGATGTATTGGTCTAGAATTTTGCTGACTTCTTTTTCATCAAACCCTGTAAAATCCAGTGTTTCATCCACGCGCAAATCATTAATGACCTCAAATAATTTCTCGCTATCCCATTCTCCGCTGATTCTATTAAGAGCTAGGTTGAGCGCTTTTTCTTCTTTTTTTGTGATATCTATTTGCAAAACTGGGACTGTGTAGTTTCCCATTTCTTTCCACGCTCGGATGCGCTGGTGTCCTCCGATCACAGTCCTGTCTTTATTAACGACAATCGGCTGCACGAATCCAAATCGTTCAAGCGACTTTTTAAGATTAGCTAAATCTTTATCCGATATTTTTCGCGGATTGTATGTGGCGAGTTTAAGTTGTGTGATTTTTAGATCGCTAGTTTTCATGGATGATTCCCAAGATGTCTGCTTGGTTGATTAAGAGATATTCTCCCACTGCAGTTCCGGTATGATATTTTGCGTATGCCACTTTTTGTCCTTCTTCAATTTCCTCAACGCGTCCGCCAATACCTTCGACTGTTCCGTAGAGCGCCGGTCGCTCCGATCCTTCGGGAATAACAAAACCACCTTCGGTTTTTTCTGTTATTTTTTCAGGTTTTAACAATACATTTTCGCCGATTGGAGTGATTTTTTGCATAAGTTTTTTTGATATATTTTAATTTTACCAACAAGCCATTTTTTTGTCAACAAGTCAATTTATGCACTCATTGTCATTTGGGTTATTTCTGCACTCATCTGCTTTGTCAGACTTTTCCTCGTCGCTGTGTTTTTTGCCTGAATAAAGTTTGCGATTGGGATGTAGTGAAAGTCCTTTGATAGGCGTGGAACATACCAGCAAATTACCACGTATGCCGGCTGATTCTTCAAGAAGAAGCAATCAAACGGCTTCGGCTTCGTGAAGCGCATATTTTGCTGCCACGACACTGGTGAGTCGCTTATTTTGTGATATATGCCATCATCTCCTGAAGCTTGGCACAGCGCCTCAATTTGATGCTCACGGACCGAATCAAAAGCGATGCTCGTTCCCTTGGCCAGTTTCAATTCAAAAAAACCCACCTGTTTGTTTTTGTTTTTGAACACTACTTGGATGTCCTTTTCTTTCATATTTGTAATCTTTATATTTGTTTAATTGGAGCATTATCTGCATCCAGTTAGCGCGCGAGTATTTTTTCAGGTCGTCATGCGTTGCGCGCTGCAAGGATAGGTATTGCACAAATTCTCTCAGTTCCCGAAAATTGTGCACACTTTGGTATTCACTGTACGCACTATGCTCACTTTCCAATAATGGCATAATTGCCCATTTTTCATTTATCTGCTTTCCAGCGTATATCCAGCAATGATGCCACACGATCCGATCTCTCGGTTGCGCCGGTTTCCCTGAGAGACAGGAGCGGCGGTAGTATCCGTCGCTCTCCATCTCTTTTTTTAGCGCGTAGTCTATAGGCCTCATTCTTCGTCGTTGCCTAGATCGTGTCTGCAGTCCGCACACAGGATTTCAGGGTCGCCGTAGCATTGAAAGTTGTTGTAATAAACTGTTGTTTCTCGTCCGCAGTTGTCACAGAGAACTTTGACTTTCATTTTTTTGTTAGCTTACCTTTTTAAATTTCACTGTCCAGATCGGCTCGTATTCATTGTCGTATTGATCCTTGACCGACACTGTTTCTCCCTTCATCAGGTCATTCAGTGCCACATCTGTCATCCTCACACGATCCACCTTGATATCTGATTTGATATCCTCAAGCTTTTTCCATGCACGTCCGAGTTGAGTTTGAATTTTCTCCTCGATCTGTTTTCTCTTGTCGCGGAGTTCTTTGATTTTCTCGCCGATTTCAACGTACTCGTTTGCGTCTGCGAGTGCGTCGCGGTACATATCGTTTAGGTCGCGAGCCTCCATCTTCTTTTATGCCACCTCATCGAATATGAGTTGCAGTTGTTTAGGTTTTGTTTTGATCTCTTTTTGCTTTTTCATCGTCGTTTTATTATTTTTTTACGTATTAAATCTTCCCTCATTTCTTTCAGTTTGGCGACGTTTTTTTTGCGTTGCTCTTCACTGATTGATTTTGGCAGTTCCAGTTTTATTCTTCCGGCTGCCTGTTCTTCGTTCCACCTTTTTTCAGCATCGTGATCAAAGTCTGTATCCACGATGTGAGCCTTGTTGAGCGTTCTCCCGTGCCATTGTCCGTCTGCCTCTTTTATCGGGTAGAGTTGCTTTTGGTCCGTAAGGATTTTTTTCGCTTCATCCTCTTGGAATGACCAGACTGACTTGTCACTCATCGTAAATTTAATGAATTTCATTTTCGTCGATGCTATATTTATTATTCTGTTTTTTTCCTCCGCCGCTGAATTTTTCAGCATTCCTCATCCATGTCGCAATTCTTCGCCTCGTATCCCACGTTGTTTCCATTTCCCATTTTATCTTTGTCCTGCTCTTATTGGGTTCTGTCCAGTAGGATACGAATTTCTTCAACTCCTCGACCTGATCCGATTTCAATTTTTGTTCACCCATGAGTTCCTTCAGTTGTTGAATAAACTTTTCAGTTTTTTGGGTGAGCGCAACTTCATTGGATTGAGTTAAAGATAATGGATTGAGTTCTCTGGACGTCTGGCGACCGGGGGGGTCAGTCGCGACGCGACTGGGGGTGGGTCGCGTGGCGACTGGGGGGTGGGTCGCGTGGCGACTGGGGTATGCCAAAATTACTGAGTATAAATTGGTCTTGTTTTTGTTTCCGTCCTTGCGTATTTCCTTTTCAAGGACGCCTATCTTTTCAAGCTCCAAGATGTACTTTTTGACTGATGTTATTCCCATTCCTGTGACCGCGGAGAGTGTCTTGTGTGATGGGAAGCAATCTCCGCTTTGATTTGCGTAGTAGCACATCCACATGTAGAGGCATTGTGCTTCCGGTGCGATCCCTTTGATGGAGTCTTGGTTTGGCACTGTAATAAAGCTACCTTTTTTATATTTCATTGTCTTTTTATGTTATCGCGAATTACACCAACATTCTATCACTTTGTGTAGTTTTTCCTATGGGAAAAACAGTGCATAAGCTGTGTTTAGAGTGGATAAGTCGTTTCATATGGCTCAGGAATGTAGATGTGGTATTCCTCAGAGGCCCAGTCCCTGATTTGACTCATCAGACTTTCCCACTCAATCGTGCTTAGATCCGACGTTGATTTGATTTTCGGAATCTTCGCGAATGTTCCCTCATTCATGAATAAGAATTTTATCGCTTCATGAACCTGATCGGGTGTCATTTTTAATGCTGGATTGTTTTCTTTTTCTGCGAGCTGGGCGTAATACTCAACTAGTTTTGGGATGACGACTCCCCAGTAGTATCCGTTCTGATTTGAATCTTCCCATATCTGTCCGCTGGTTCGTTGTTTCCGGCGCTTTGCGACAGTTATTTGGTACTCTCCTTCCCCTAGTGAGCCAACATAACTGTCGAAAGCTTTCCGGTCATTCATCCAAAATTTACCATCCACTATTTTCCCAGTAAAAATTGGTTTTATTTTCATATGCTTAGAATGGGACGTCCTCAATTCTTACCTCGTCTTGATCTTCGTCCAAGTTTATCGTGGGTATCTCTTCGTCCACTGCAGGTTGCGCTGGTCGTGCCGGCGCTGGTGCAGGTTGCTGCGCGTTGGCTGGCTTGCTTCCCATCTGCATATTCTCCGCGATTATTTCCGTGACGTAGCGCTTGCTTCCATCCTTCGCTTCGTAGTGGCGCGTTTCGATGCGTCCTTCGATGAAGATTTCCTGTCCTTTGACAAGATATTGTCCAGCGATTTCCGCGAGTCTTCCCCACATCACAATGTTGTGGAATGTCGCTTTTTCCTGCTTTTGATTATTCTTGTCTTTCCAAGTTTTGCTCGTCGCTACCGAGAATGTTGCGACTGTCTGTCCGCTTGGAGTGTTTCTAATTTCCGGCGCTTTTGTGAGTCGTCCGCCGATGAGTGCTTTATTGATGTTCATATTATTTGATTGTTATTAAGTCTTTATACTCGTAGATTTTGAATGTTGTGCCGTTTTCATTGTCAGCGATTCTTTCGATGTGAAAGTTTCCGACATTGGTGTTTGTCACTCCATTCTTCTTCAGCCAAGCCTTGTATCTACGATTTTTCTCGGCTTTTTCCTTTTCTTCCTGTTCCTTGGCCACTTTTTCTTGCTCCAAGCGCTCTTTTTCGGCTTGTTCTTCCCTTATTTTGTCTATTTCGGCCTGTTTCTTCTTTTCCATTTGCTCCAATTCGTCCTTTGCTTTCTTCTCAGCATCCTCCTTGGCGCGCGTGGCGGCCTCTTCCTTGGCTTTTTCCAGCTCTTCGACTCTCTGCTTCGCTTCTTCCGCTTCGCGCTTCTCTTGGTCCAATTTTTCGCGTTCAGCGTTGAGCTGTGCCTCTTTGGCTTCGAGGTATGCCAGTTTCTTGGCGTTGAAAAGTTCCGAGAACTCCTTTTCGTCCAGCGCGAGTATTTCGTCGTCGTTCATCGCATCTCCGATTTCCTCCAGCATTTTCTTTCGGCTGGGGAGTAGGACGAGTCTTTCGGCCTTTTTCTTTTCCTCGTCTATCCGTTCGCGTTCCGCCTTCAGCTCATCCTCTACCGGTGTGATGATCTTCAGGAGTTCTTTTTCCTGCCTCAGCACTTCGCGTTGCCATGCCAGTGCCTCTTCGCGCTCTTTCTTTCCGAATTTGGTGATGTCGACGCGCAGGTTTTTTAATTCCTGCTGCGCGTCGTACACCGCCTTGTATCCCTCTTTGTCGTCAACGTTTTTGATAGTGAGTCCCCTGTATTTTTCCGCGATGGCTGTGGCCTCCGCGATACTTGGATTAAATACTGCTGCTTTGTTCATATTTTTGTGTGAGTTCGTTGATTAATTTTTTCCCCTTTTCTATGCCGAGGATTAGCTTTTCCTGCTTGGCCAGTTCCGGTTCTATTCGGAAGACCAGCATGTTTTTGTCGAAGTTGGTGTTGTAGAATATCAAGTCCCACCACTTTCGGCCCGATATCAGGAGGCACATTTGCACCTGCCAGAGGTACTTCGCTTCGATCTCATCCTTGCCGTTGACCAGTAGCTTAAAGAAGTTCACGTCGTTCGGGCATTTGATTTCTATGCCTCCTTCTTCGCCGACTATTCCGTCAGGACTGCACCCTGAGTATTCGTCGTTTTCAATGAACCCTACCAGCTCAACTTTTTCCCTCTCGATCTCGTATGTCATCCGCGCTTGGTCCTCCAGCTCTACACCGCGCTCCATGTCGCCGTTGGTGTAGTGTTCTTTGTTGTTTGAATACTTTTCTGTCAGGAGAGTGTAGATATATGTTTCGAGACCTTTGCCGTTAGCTCCGATGGCTTGCGCGTTGCTTGCGGTCATCTTTCCCTTTCTGATCTCAAACCATTCCTCACTCCGCTGATCCATTTTGTGAATTTTCATTTTCGATGTTGGATTTAATTTGATTAGCGTGGATGATGACCTCTTTGTTGGCGCGCACCTCCTTCGAGAAGGTGTTCCATGTTTTCAGCAGGGCCTCTTTGGTCATGCATTTATCGAGCGCTCCGATCGCCTTGTCTATCTGCGATTGGTCTGCTTCAATTTCCTTCAGATTTTCTTCTTTGTCGTCCTCGGCTGTCATGATTCCGAGTGCGTTCATGAAGGCGTATCTTTTGGAGAATGTTGAGGCTGCTGCCGTGACTTGCGAGTTGCTCATGATGTCCGTTTTATTTCCGAGTGGGACTTCCATTTCGCTTTGCTCGCTGTGTCCGGCCGTATGCTTGATAATGCAGATTGATTTTACCTTGCCTTCTCCCATCTCAGTCTTGATGGTGTAGCTCAGTCCGTTTTTTGCGAGGATTCCTTTGACCTGCGATACTATGGAGTCGATTGGCGCGTATGCGTATAGCAGTTTGCCGTTCTTATCCTTGACCTCTTTGGTCTTTTTGATTTCAGGCATGTCAGCTTGGAATTGGGCCATCGCTTTGTCGAATTGCTCTTTGGCGTATTCTGCCTTGAGTTCTTTGCGCATAGCCAAGACGCGTTCCATCGTGTCGACTGGAACGCCTGATTGTATCGCCTGTGTTATCATTTTTTCTACCGATGCCTGTTGCATCTGATATGGATCTTGCTGCACTATCTCGGTGGTTTTTTTGGGAGTGACCACCAGTTCTTTTTTCCCTTCCTTTTTTGTCATTGTCGTGGAGATAATTTATTAAGTGCGATTATTGTTTGCGATCGCGGCGCTCTATTTGTTCCTGTTCTTCTTTGCCATTTCGCAGATGCATTTTTTGCATGATCCGCGCAGTTTTCCATTGTCGCTTCTTACTGCAAATTGCGATTCTGCTTTTCGCTTTCCGCAGGTGATGCATTTTTTGGTTTTCATTGCCTTTTTTTGTTTAATTGTTGATTAATGTTGCTGAGTCGACCTGCCCAGTAACTGTGTCGCGTTGAGTTCGGTGCGACTCGTTTCCAGTATTTTTCTTTTATCCGAATTTTCTTGATGTCATTGGCGCATATTGCGCATACTTTTTTGCCACCTTGTCGTGGTCGTATTTCCATTGCTCGTCCGCAGACTATGCATTCTTTTTTCTCGGTGATTTTAGCCATATTTCGTGTTTGGTTATGATAGTTATTACCTTCAATGGTATTCTATCGCAACCGCTTTTTTTTGTCAATGTTCCGAGCTTTTTGGCCAGTGCATAACTGTAGTTGTTGCATGCTCTCAAGTGCCTTGCGAAGCTTGGTTTTATCACACTGTCTACCGATTTGAATGTTTTCATATAAGTGTTTGTTGTTGATTAGTTTTTTGTAGGTCTTTGACTATGTATCCCTCTTGTATTTCGAAGTCTATTCCCTGCCAGTATGCATCGTCCGAGGAGAAGTCGCGTATATTGACTGTGGCTTCTTCCGGTCTGAAGTATCCGACTTGGTGTCCTTCAGTTTTTGACATGATTGCGAAGCGTGGGATGTTTTCGCCGCGCAGTAATTTTGCGCCTTTAGTTGTCAGACAGTAGTTCCCAGGGTTTCCTTTTACTTTTGCGATGAGTCCGTGGCATCTTGGCCTTGTCAGGTTTCCGACTTGGTTAGATGTTAGGCATCCGAGCGCTATGTCGCATTTCTCGTTTTCCATCTCTTTGCGCGGATGGATCACATTGATGCCTTTTTGTCTTATGGCACTTGCGATTGCTTTTACGATGTCCACTGTGCCTCGGTCCACTGGTATCAGATATGTGGTGGTTTGGCTGCAGCAAGGGCATGTTTCAGGAGAGTATTCAGTTTTCATTTTCGTCAAAAAGTTTAGGTTGATTAGGATTTTGTATTGATCGTCGGCATGTTCGGCATACCGCGTCTTTTGCTCTTTGTTTTTTGTGCGCCTGTCGTCGATCCTTTCCGCATTTTTCGCATGTGAAGTACCAAACTCGGCGCTCCTTGATTCTGCTCATCAGTCTTTTGGGATGAGTTCCAATTTTCGGTGCTTTTGTCCGGAGCGAAATTTGAGCCATCCTTTTGCGATTATGTTTTTGACGTGAGCCTCGACCATTTGTGCGCTCATGCCTGTGCGTTCTGCGACCTCTTGGTATGTGGGAGAGTATTTATAGTCTTGGATATATCCAGCTATTGCTGCGTACACATCCTTTTGGCGTTCTGTGAGTTGTTGCTTTTCCATTGGTTTTTTTGATGATTATTTTTATTATGCGTATATTCCGATATAAAAATCCTTCGTCACTTCGTCATAGCAGGCATTGCATTCATCTACTTTGACTGTTTCTTTTGAGTGACTCTTGTATACTGTAACTTCGCAGTTTCCGTATCTGTCTACAACCTCCTTTTCAAATTCCATTAGATTCGACAGGCTCATTTTCAGCCTTGTTTTTCTTCTTCCTGCCGCCTCTTGCACCGTAATATCTTGCCGAATAACAGGTGAGAATTTTCATAAT
>Ga0172367_10006390_pt1 | contig 13892 bp, 14 predicted proteins | sample Lak10m_FD_114542 | JGI IMG/M metagenome (GOLD analysis project Ga0172367, IMG submission 114542) | Freshwater microbial communities from Kabuno Bay, South-Kivu, Congo - kab_022012_10m | ecosystem: Environmental > Aquatic > Freshwater > Lake | place: Democratic Republic of the Congo: South-Kivu... | reverse complement strand
TCCCATCCCGAACTCGGAAGTCAAGCTCTTCAGCGCCGAAGGTAGTGCCAGGGAAACTTGGTGTGAGAAAAGGTCGATGCACCCTCTTTTATTTAAAAACCCCAGCTAGTCTGGGGTTTTTTTGTGCCTTTTTTAAATTGACGCATTCCCTTTCAAATAACATCCTGTACAATATTTAAGTATGAAAACAAAAATACTTAAATACGAATTATTCCTTTCATTTTTATTAAGCCTGGCTACGATTACGATATTTTATTATCGTGAAACTTTGCCTGACAGCTATCTATCAATTAATTCTTATTCAGATAGTAATTTTTTTAGTTATTACGGTGTAAGCCTTTTAGCTTTTTTAAATTATTATACTGGGCCATGGGTTCTCGCTTCATTTGTGACTTTTACTTTATTTTATGTTTTTGTTTTTTCAAAGCGAGATGATTGGATTGATTCGCTTAATTTTATATCATTAAATCTCTTATTTATTTTATTTGCTTTTTCTTTTGCACCAAATTTTTTAGGACAGGGGTTATTGCAAATAGCTCAAAGTTTTCTAAATGTTTATGGTGCTTTTTTCTTGTTTTTAATAGCGACATCAATTTTTTGTTGGGGTGTTTTCAGAGAAGATTTTCCGAAATTTATTGCAGCAGTATTTCGAAAAATCATGGGTGTGAATTTTAAAGAAGCCTTGAATCAATTAAAATTAAAGTTAGATAGAAATAAAAATCGATTACTTGAATTTAAAGAAAATTACTTGAAAAAGAAGGAAGTTCCTTTACTTGAATCAAAAGTTGAAAAAGCTTCAGTAGCTCCGATTCCTCAGAATTTAAAGACTCCAAATGTAAATGAGAATCTAATGACAGAATCGCAAGATGAGTCGGATGAAGAGTCGCAAGAAGAAGAGGGCGATGAAGAAATTGAAGCTAGTGGTGAAGAAGAGATTGAAGAAGAAGCGGATGATTCTACTGATGAAGAAGAAGGTGAATCAGGAACAGCTGAAGCATTTAATGAAGATAAATATTATGGCTTAGTAAGTACTCTTTCGCAAAAGACACATATTCAAAGAATTACAAATCCAGATGATCGATATTTTCAAGATATTATCTCAAAAATTCATAATAAATTAGCCGAATTTAAGATTGAAGGAAGGATCATCAATGTTTTAAAAGGTCCAGTTGTCGATACATTTGAATGGGAACTTGGAGCTGGGGAGAAGATCGCCAAGCTTACAAGTGCGGCGGATGATTTGAGTTTAGCTCTTTTAGGAGCGCCGATAAGAATGGTTTATCCAATGAAGGGGAGAGGGACTGTTGGGATTGAAGTTCCAAGAAATCCAAGAGAGATAATTTTTCTAGATGAGATAGTATCGTCAAAAGAATTTATGAATACAACACACCAGCTTCCGCTTGCCATGGGGAAAGATGCTTTTGGGGAACCTGTTGTAGTTGATTTAGCAGCGATGCCTCACATGCTAGTTGCCGGATCAACAGGAGCTGGTAAATCTGTTTTTATAAATTCAATATTAGTTTCATTACTTGTTAAGCGTTCTCCATTGCAAATGAAATTAATTTTAATTGACCCAAAACAACTAGAACTTGCTCTATATGCTCGTCTTCCTCATTTGATCATGCCGGTTATTACTGATGCAAAAACGACAGCTGTTGCACTTCTTTGGGCCGTTCAAGAAATGGAAAGAAGATATTCAATTATGACTGAATTTGGAGTGAGAAATATAGATAGCTTTAATCAGAAGTTAAAGAGAGCTCCGAAAGAAATGATAGCTAATATTCGTAAATATTATGAGTATGAGACAGAAGATACTTATGAATTACCGTATATCGTAATTATTGTAGATGAGTTTGCAGATTTGATTTTGACAGCTTCTGGGAAGGAAATTGAAAACAATATTTGTAGATTAGCAGCGAAGGCGAGAGCCGCAGGTGTTCATTTGGTGATTGCAACGCAAAGACCTTCGGTCGATGTTATTACAGGTTTAATCAAAGCGAATTTCCCAACAAGGGTATCGTTTAGGGTAACTAGCTCGACGGATTCTCGAACAATTTTAAATGCGAATGGTGCTGAAAAATTACTTGGAAAAGGGGATATGCTTTATAAGTATGGAGTTGATACTTCTAGAATTCATTCGTCATATGTTGACGAAGAAGAAATAGAAGCACTTACTCACAAGTTGGCAGATTTATCACTTAGCTTTAATCCAAAAGTTATGGAATTTTTAGAAAATGGCGGCGAAGAAGAACCTGATACTTCCATCATTTTAAGAGAAGGTGATTCGGGCGGAAAAGATGAAAAATATGACGAAGCAGTTAGAGTTGTCATAGAGCATCGTTCGGCAAGCGCTTCGCTACTTCAAAGAAGACTTGGGGTTGGATATAATCGTGCGGCAAATCTCATCGAAGAGATGGAAGCAAATGGGGTGGTGGGGCCTGCGCAGGGTTCCAAACCAAGAAAAGTTCTTCTAGGTTCTGATATAGAATAGTTTAATTTTCACAGCGAAGATAAATGTTTTCTTGCCCTATTTTAGGGTGTGTGTTATTTATTCAATCTATTAAAAAACTTCAGTCGTCTGACCCATTGGTCCGCAAAACGGCACGCAGACGATATGATTAACCATTGGGAGTATTTATGTCTAATGAATTGTCACTAAAGTCTCTTTTAGAGGCGGGCGCTCACTTCGGCCACCAAACTGAGAAGTGGAATCCAAAAATGAAGAAATATGTTTATGGTGAGAAAAACGGTATCTACATTATCGATCTTGCTAAAACTATTCCTCTTGCAAAAGACGCTTATGAATTTTTAAAGAAAACTGCTGGCGAAGGGAAATCAATTCTATTCGTTGGTACAAAAAGACAAGCACAAGATGTTGTTAAAAAAGCAGCAGAGGATTGTGGAGCTTTCTACGTAACAAATAGATGGTTAGGTGGAATGTTAACAAACTATAAAACAGTTGCACTTTCAATTGATAAACTAAGAAAAGTTGAAAAAATGAAAGAAACAGGTGATTTCGGTTTATTAACTAAAAAAGAAAGAATCAATATTGAAAAAGAAGTTATTAAACTTGAAAAAAACCTTGGTGGTATCAAAGATATGAGAAAGCTTCCAGGTGCACTTTTTGTTATTGATCCAAATAATGAAAGAATTGCTATTTTAGAAGCTAACAAGCTTGGAATTCCTGTTGTAGCAATTACTGATACAAACTGTGATCCTGCAGGTGTTGATTACGTAGTTCCAGGAAATGATGATGCGATTAAGTCTGTCTCTACATTTGCTGAGTATTTTGCAAACTCTGTAACTGAAGGATACTCAATTGCTAAGAAGAATAATAAGCTTTCAAAAGATAAAGATCTTTCAAGAGATCTTGCGCTTGAGAAAGAAATTATCAACAAGTATGAGAACGATCTAGATCTAGTAGACGAAGAATAATTTATATTTAACTAATTAATTTAAAATAGGGATTTATATGGCAGAAATTACAGCAAAGCTTGTATCTGAATTGAGAGAAAAAACTGGTGCCGGAATGATGGATTGTAAGAAAGCTCTTACTGAAGTTAACGGTGACCTTGAAAAGGCAGTTGATTATCTTCGACAAAAAGGTCTTGCAGCTGCTCAGAAAAAGCAATCTAGAGTTGCAGCTGAAGGTGCAATTGGATCATACATCCACGGTGGAAGAATTGGTGTCATGGTTGAAGTAAACTGTGAAACTGATTTCGTTGCTAAATCAGAAGATTTCCAACAATTTGTAAAAGATGTGGCTATGCACGTAGCTGCTGCTGATCCGAAATTTGTAAGAAGTTCAGAAATGGATCAGTCTTTTATCGATAGAGAAGTTGCAATTTATACAGCTCAATTGAAAGAAGAAGGAAAGCCTGAAAATATGATTTCAAAAATCGTTGAAGGTAAAGTTAAAAAGCTTTCTACAGAAGTTTGTTTACTTGATCAGAAATTTGTTAAGAATCCAGATATTTCAGTTCAGGATTTAATTAATGAATTAACAATTAAAGTTGGTGAAAAAATCGACGTAAGAAGATTTGTAAAATTTAATTTAGGTGAAGGGATTGAAAAGAGAGTAGATGACTTTGCTGCTGAAGTTGCAAAAATGACTGGTGGTACACACTAAAAATAAAGAAGGGGCTTCGGCCCCTTTTTTTTGATTTCAAAAAATAAAAAGGAATTTATGAAATATAATAGAATTTTATTAAAACTTTCCGGAGAAGCGTTATCGGGAGATCAAGGAAATGGAATTTCACCTGAAATATTAAGCACAATCTCAAATGAAGTTAAAGAGCTAGTTGAACTAGGTGTAGAAGTTGCTATTGTTATTGGAGGGGGAAATATTCACCGGGGTGTTGCTGGTGCAACAGTTGGTATGGATAGAACAACTTCCGATCATATGGGGATGCTTGCTACTGTAATAAATTCATTAGCACTTCAAGATAATTTAGAAAGAAAAGGCGTGAATACAAGAGTTTTATCAGCAATTGAAATGCAAGAAATTGCTGAACCATATATTAGAAGAAGAGCTGTTAGACACCTTGAAAAAAAGAGAGTGGTTATTTTTGCAGCCGGAACTGGAAATCCATATTTTACAACAGATACAGCAGCTGCCCTAAGAGCAAACGAAATAGATGCACATGTGATTATGAAAGCTACGAAAGTTGATGGAATTTTTGATAAAGATCCAATGAAATTTAAAGATGCTGTAAAAATAGATCGATTAAAATTTATAGATGTTTTAAACAATTCAAATATTAAAGTTATGGATTCAACTGCAATTAGCTTATGCATGGATAATAATATTGATATTTTAGTTTTTAATATGTTTGTAAAAGGCAATGTAAAAAGAGCTGTGTTCGGTGATCAAATTGGAACTATTGTAACAAATAAATAAGAGGAATGTATGCTAGATAAGATTAAAGCTAATTTAAATGATTCAATGAAAAAAGTGACAGATTCGTTAAAATATCAATTAACCAAAATTAGAACAGGAAGAGCTTCGGCAAATATTTTAGACGGTGTTCAAGTAGATTATTACGGTTCACTTATGCCGATTAATCAGGTTGGTCAAATCTCTACTCCAGAAGCTAGATTGCTACAAATTCAGCCTTTTGATAAAACAATGATCCCTGCGATTGAAAAAGCAATTTTTGGTGCGAATATTGGTGTAACACCGACGAGTGATGGAAATTTTGTAAGACTGGTTTTTCCAGCTTTAACAGAGGAGAAAAGAAAAGATATCGTAAAAGATATTAAAAAGATTGGCGAAGAGATGAAGGTCGCTGTACGAAATGCAAGAAGAGATCAAAACGATCTTGTTAAAAAAGCAGAAAAAGATAAGACAATTTCTGAAGATGAATCTAAAAAAATTCAGACAGAAATTCAAAATATTACTGATAAATTTACAAAAGAAATCGATACAATCATTTCAAATAAAGAAAAGGAAGTCTTAGCAGTTTAATGAACTCAGAATCTTCTCAATTCAATATTAATCATGTCGCTATAATTATGGATGGAAATGGCCGTTGGGCGAATTTACGTTCTCATCCTAGAGTATGGGGACATATTAGAGGTTCTGGGGTTGTTGCTGACATCGTAGAAGCTGCTGATGATTTTGGAGTGAAAGCTCTGACTCTTTACGCTTTTTCTACTGAGAACTGGTGCAGACCTGAAGGCGAAGTGAAAGTCTTATTTAAGTTGTTACACAAGTTCCTTCTAAAAGAAAAAGCTAGAATTTTAGCGAATGATATTTGTTTTAAAATAATTGGTGATATTTCAAACCTACCTTCAAAAACAAAAGATTTAATTGATGTATTAGAAAAAGAATCATCAGCCAATAAGGGATTGAAGCTAACCTTTGCATTTGGCTATGGCTCTAGAGATGAAATTGTCATGTCAGTTAATAGGTTTTTTGAAAAAAATCCAGGAAAGAAAATTTCAGTTGAAGATATAAGTCAAAATCTTTACCAAGATAGTAGTGAAGTTGATTTGTTAATTCGTACCGGTGGAGACCAAAGAATTTCTAACTTTTTACTGTGGCAGATAGCGTATGCGGAATTATATTTTACAGAAACTAAGTGGCCAGAGTTTTCAAGAGAAGAGTTTAAGAAAATTTTAGATCAAGTTTCAAAACGAGAAAGAAGGTTTGGAGCAATAAGCAATTCATCAAACCTAAGAAGCAATATTGATCTTGCCAAACTCAATAAAGCGACAATCAGAGGATAAAACATTATGTCGAATACGAAAGCGCGTGTTTTATCTGGTGTGTTTTTGCTGGCCTTGGTGTTTCTTGCGCTATGGCTAGGTCCGAAAGCAACACTGGTACTTATTTCTGTTTTTGGAGTTTTGAGTATTGATGAATTACTAGTGAACTTTTCAAAAACAAAAAGAAATACATTGAATTATATACTTCCAATTTTCATTTTTACTCTGATGTTTTATCTTTTGAATTTTACCAGTTTTTTTAAAATGGGATTTCAATTTATTAATTTAGTGACAGTGTTTTACAATTTTTTTCTGCTTTATTACTTGTTTAAAATTCCACTTGTAAAAAGCTTCATGAAAGAAAATAGTGAAAAGCATTCTTGGATCCTAAGCACGCTTATTATTTTTCCAATTTTATCTTTTGGTACTTTTTTCAAGGAAGAGAATTGGATGTATTTAGTTCTACTTCTTTTTATTATTACTTTCAGCATGGATACGGGAGCATGGTTTTTTGGAAAAAACTTTGGAAAGAGAAAACTTTGGCCAGAAGTAAGTCCGAAGAAAACGGTAGAAGGATTTATTGGCGGAATATTTTCCTCAATGATTCTTGGAATGATATTTTTTAGTATTTTTATAGGACAATTTAGTGTTAAGAATTTGGTTATATTTGGCCTTTGCGGAGCGCTATCACAGTTAGGAGATCTTGTTCAATCTAAGATTAAAAGAGAATTCAGCATTAAAGATAGTTCTAATCTTATCCCTGGACACGGTGGGGTTTATGATAGAATTGATAGCCTTATCTTTCTCTCGCCATTCTTTATTCTTGTAGTAAAATACCTATAGTAATTGTGTTTTATTAATTGAGGGAAAAAAATGATTTTTGAAAAAATACTTACCTTTATTTTATTTTTAGGCCCATTGGTTTTTTTCCATGAACTTGGGCATTTTCTTTTTGCTAGATTGTTTGGAGTCAGGGTTGAAGTTTTCTCGATTGGTTTTGGTCCAAAAATATTTAAATATAAAAAATCAGAAACAGAATACGCTATTTCAATTATTCCATTGGGCGGCTATGTAAAGATGTTTGGAGACGATCCTTTTTCAAAAGAAGAAATTCCGAAAGAGGAGAGAAAATACAGCTACAATCATCAAAGTAAATGGGCTAGATTTTGGATTGTCTTTGGTGGTCCACTTACTAATTTTTTATTAGCATTTTTTATTTATTTTAATTTACTAATGATTGGAGAAAAGGTTCCAGAAATAAAAATTGGTTATCTTGATAGAGAAAGCCATTTGTCAAAAGTAGGTCTTCAAACAGGAGACGTATTGCTAAAAATAAATGATAGTGAAGTTTTTAATCCAACAGACTTAATGGGTGAAACTAATAAAAATATAAATACTTTTACAGTTAGAAGAAAGAACAAGGTTGAAGAAATTTATACTAACATTCCCTCTGATAAGTTTTTTGAAGAAATTATGAAACATCCTCCTTTTTTAAGAAAGCCAATATTGGCAAACTTTAAAGGAGAATATTTTTTCTTAAAAAACAAAAACATGATCGAAAAAGATCTTTCATTAGAAGAAATTTTAGATAATTCAGGAGCTCAGTTAGATATTTTACTTTACCCAATAGCCAATCTTCAAAAAGAAGAAATCAAAGAAGAAGATTTAATAAAAAACGTAAAGCCAATTGAGTTGAAAATTCAAGCAACGAATTTAAAAGTGGCATTACAAAGTTTAGAGAGTACAGGTTTTAAAACCGTAGATATGATGGTTAAAAGTGTAAATATTGATTCACCTGCGGAAAAAGCTGGAATAAAGGCGGGAGATATATTTACCACAATTAATAACGAGACAGTCGTTAGCTTTGATGAATTTAGAGAGAAACTTCAGTTAATTAAGACAGAGAAAGCGGTTGTTGGCTTTTATAGGAATGGAAAATTAGAAACTAGAGAGATACTTCCAAATGAGATGGAGTCTGAGGGTAAAAAGCTAAAACTTCTTGGAGTGTATAGTCATATAGAGCTTCAAAAAGTTGAATATATTCAGACTAAGTCGAAGGGACTGGTAGGCTCTACGGTTTTAGGAGTTAAGCGTACAATCGATTCATTTAATAAAACGATTGATGGATTTTATAAACTCATCACCAATCAAGTTTCTTTTAAACAAGTTGGTGGAGTCATTAGTATAGGGAAAGTCGCAAACGATTCTTTTAATATTTCTTTTTCATATTTTCTACAGTTAATGGCTTTGATTTCGGTAAATTTGGGTGTCATCAACTTATTTCCGATGCTTCCTCTCGATGGAGGGCATATCACCTTCTTGTTTCTTGAATTAATTAACAGAGGTCCCATTTCCCGAAGAAAAATGGAAATTGCTCAACAGGTAGGATTATCTTTGTTACTGATGTTGATGGTTGGTGCAATATTTAATGATTTTTCTAGGTTCTTTTAAAAATGAATTATTTGTTTTTAGATACAACAAGTAATTTAAAGCTAGGACTACTAGATGAAGAATTTAATTGGTTAAGTTATCAAAAGTTTAATTCAGATAAGCCATCTGAGATAATTCATTCCAAAATTTATCACTTACTTCAAACACACAAAGTTGATTTGTTAAAAACAAGTTTAATCTACATTGCAGGTCCAGGTTCATACACTGGAATGAGATTATCTGAAGGCATCGTTGAAACTTTTAATTTAAATAACATCTTGGTTTATGGGATGTATCAATATCAGATCCCACAATTTAGTGGAGTCAAAAAAGGTAAGTGGGCTTGTAATGCTTTTAAGTCTCAGTATTTTATTTATGAATGGGATCAGGATAATGCTAAGACCATATTAGTTAATAAAGATAAATTTGATTTTTCTGAAATATATTATTTCTCTGATGATGGCTTGAATCTTTCTGGAGAAAATGTTGAGAGTTTTTTGAATAAAAATTCTAATATGATTTTTAAAAAACTAACTACAAATAATAATAAAATTAAACCATATTATTTTAGAGATTTAGAAATGGAGTTTGTTCCTTCATGTTAAAATCATATTTGCCATCAGTTTTTAATACTTTTTTTGCCATTTTTATATTTCTATTTTTACTATTTGGATTAAAAAAAATAGCAGCAGCTTTTTTCATTTTATATTTGCTCCTGTATGTAGTTTTACGAAAGGCAAATGTTGATTTTAGAGAGTCTGCACCATCTACAAAAGGAGTCATCTTTTCTCCTTGTAATGGTAAAGTGATTTCTGTTGAGACAGGAGTTTCACATGATTATTTTGGTCAGGAATTAACTGAAATCCAAATCGCCATTCCATGGTGGAACGAGATGGGAATTTATCTGCCACTTTCTTGTGAAATTTTAGATTTGAAAATTTTAAAAGGAAGATCGTTTTATCGTTATTTAATTGCCAGTGATGCAATAAAATCAGGCTTAGGAAAAGGTTTAAATCTAACTTTAGACAATCGAGGCGAAAAAATAGGAATTGCATTGTATAAATGTCGATTGGGATTATGGCCAGAACTCTTAGTTACACCTGGAGATATAGGGGGGCGTAGAGTTAATATAGGATATTTTCCCTTTGGTGGAACGGTAATTCTTTATTTACCTAAAAAATATGAGATACTAGTCAATAAGGATAATGAATTAAATGTAGCTGAAAGTATAATAGCTATTAAGTCAGAAATAGTGAGTTCGTGATGTTGAATACCCCAAGAAGATTAGCTTTTTTTTTACCAAACATATTTACAGCATTAAATATTGGATGCGGTTTTGTATCTATAATTAAAGGTTGGCAAGGCGATTTTTATTTTGCTGCCTTGGTTTTAGTTTTAGGTGCTGCTTTTGATTCAGTGGATGGAAGAGTTGCTAGGATGACAGGGACTCAATCTAGTTTTGGTGAGCAATTTGATTCCATTTCAGATGTTGTTTCTTTTGGAGTGGCGCCAGCTTTTCTTATTTATAATAAATTCTTGTTTGATATGGGCCGAATTGGACTTATTTCAGCCTTTATCTTTTTACTATGTGGGGCACTGAGACTTGCTCGATTTAATGCAAACATAGACAGAGTGAGTTCAGATTTTTTTCAAGGCCTACCAATACCCACTGGTGCATTATCAATTATTGGTATAACTCTTTTGGCAGGAGAGTATCCGGTTCTCATGGATTATAAATGGATGATTCCTCCTTACGTTTTATTTTTTTCATTCTTAATGATTTCAAATATACCTTTCAACTCATTTAAAAATTCAGAGTGGGTTAAGTCACATAAAAAGAGAGTCTTTCTTATTATACTTTCAACAATGTTAGTAACTTTTTTATATCATGAAGTTATGATTGAAGTTGTAGTAGTGACATATGTATTCTTCTCTTTAATTTATTTTTTAAGGCACAAAAAAGATATGGCATCTATGTTTCACTGGAAAAGTGAATATGATGAAGAGACAGGAGAGTCTTAGTTGAAAATAAAATTCATTATTCTATTATGTTTCATAATCAATTTGTCTTATGCAGATAGTACTGGGATGACAATCGCTGGGCAAGAAATCGAAGATGAAATATCTAAAATGGAATTAGATGAAGATGTTGTTGCCAGTCCTTACATTATCAATAATTCAAAAAATGAATTAGAACAAGTTGAAGCTAAGGGAAAAGATCAAAATCCATTTGTGTATGGATCAGTCAAAGATCAGAACTACCCTATTAGTACTCGTTCTGAGTTAAAAGGTTTTGGACAAGTTGAACCAGGAAGCCTTGGGAATTCTGAAAATTATTTGGAAATCAATTCTAAAGAGTATTCTAAGAAATTTTTAAAAGAGTCTTCGACGTGTATTGAATTAAATTATTTTAAAGATGGATTTGATTATACTTCAAAAAACGATGTAATTAATAGAACAGTAGGTAATGGATACAAACATGTGAAAGGTGGATTTCTATCTTTTCACCGCAACAGTTTTTTATTTAAGACTTTTTTACTTAATGCCTTTTGGAGTTCAGGTTTAGGGTTTGGCTATAGTTCCGGTCGTGGGATCTTTGTTGACGGTAGTCGCAGTGATGCCACGATGAGATTTTGGCAGTTCCCTATTGATTTAGGAATAGGCTTAGAGATTCCTATTTATCAATGGTTCAAAGTTTCTGCAGCTGTTGGGCCTTCTGCGATGATTTTAAATCAAAATAGAAGTGATTTTTCTAATGATGAGAAAGGTAAATCCAAAACACAATTTGGATATGGTCCTTACGCGATTGCAGCGTTTAAGGTTAATTTGTCAGGCATGTCGAGCTCCTTTGCCTATGACTTATTTACATCAAGTCAGATTACAAATTTATTGTTAAATTTTGAAATGAGGTATCATAGTTATTCTAAGTTTTTAGATCCAATTGAAATATCTGGGACTTCAATAGGTGCGGGAGTCACTTTTGAATTTCTATAAGTTAATTATTCAATACGATGGAACTGATTTTCATGGATTTCAAATTCAAAAAGAAGAAAGAACCATACAGGGTGAGTTAGTACGAGTCCTTTGTGAAATTTCTAAATCAACACATGTTAAAACTATTGGCTCAGGAAGAACTGATGCAGGGGTACATGCTTTAGGACAAGTTGTAAAAGTTGAGATGGAATTAAATATTTTACCTCAAGCTTTGTTGAAAGCAATGAATTCACTTTTATCACCAGAGATTAGGGTTATTGATGTTGAAGTCACTAGCGCTGATTTTCATCCAATTTATTCCGCTAAATCGAAAGAATATAATTATTTGTTTTATACTTCTAAGATTTCTTCTCCTTTTTTAAATCAGCATATGACTCAATTTGATTTTGAATTTGATCCAGAAAAATTTAAAGAAGGCTGCAGTTTGTTTTTGGGAGAGCATGATTTTATAAATTATCAATGCACAGGAACTGAAATAGCTACAACAGTACGGGCAATTTATAAATGTGAATTGATCAAAGTGGCAAATACTGGTTTTTCAGGCCAATATTGCCATGAATATTATCAATTCATCATTGTAGGTAATGGTTTTTTGAAGCAGATGGTCAGACTCATAATGGGGGCATTGTGGAATTATGCTAGGGGAAAAATTTCAAGAGAAACTCTCATAAATTCATTGAAAAACCCTATGGATAATCGACTTGGCGCAGTTGCACCGCCTCAAGGGCTCTATCTCGTGCAAGTTCACTACTAAGTGACTAGGCAAAAATTCCACTTTCATTGACATTTTCCCCTATGTTTAATACTTTCAAGAGACAAATTTTAAAGAGGAAAGTCTATGTCTTACACAATTAAAAATGTTAATGGTTGTACTAAAAAAATCGAGTTCAATTTTGCAACTTTAGATTTAACAAAAGAAATTAAGGCCGCAGTTGTTAGAAAACAAGGTCAAACGAATATTAAAGGTTTTAGAAAAGGAAAGGCTCCAATTGCAATGGTTGAAAAACTATATGGACCTCAAATTGAATCAGATGCTTTAAATCAATTCGTTCAAACTCAACTTTTTGAAGCAGTAAATAAAGAAAAAATTAAGACAGTTGGTTATCCAACTTTTGAAAATGTAAAATATGATTCAGGAAAGTCGGTAAGTTTCGATGCTTTAGTTGAAACTTTTCCTGAAGTTAAGCTTAAAGACTTTTCAGGATATAGCTTTAAAAAAGATAAAGTTGAAGTAACCGCAGAAGATTTAGATAAAATGCTAAAGAATTACTTAGGTTCAAAAGCTGAAATGAAAGAAGTTTCAGATGCGGCTTCAACTTTAAAGAAAGGTCAATTTGCTGTAATGAATTTTGAGGGTGTTAAAGCTGATGGTTCTAGACCAGAAAACATGAAAGGTTCAGAGTTTATGTTAGAAATTGGTTCAGGCCAATTTATTCCAGGTTTCGAAGATGGAATGATGGGAATGAAAAAGGGAGAAAAGAAAAATGTACCTGTAACTTTCCCAGATGATTACCATGCAACTGAATTACAAAATGCTAAAGTTACTTTTGAAGTTGAACTATTAGAAATTAAAGAAAGAAATTATCCAGATTTCACAGATGAAATGGCTAAAGAATTTGGATTTGAATCAATTGCTGACTTTAATGAGAAAAACAAGAAAAATCTTCTAAGTCAAAAGGAAAGACAAGCAACAGAAAAATTACACCAAGAAATTTTAGAAAAATTAGTAAATGAAAATAGTTTCGATGTGCCTTCTACTTTAGTAAAGAATCAAGAGAAGCATTTACAAGAAGACTTAACAAAAACTTTAAAGTCACAAGGCTTTAACGATTTAATGGTTGAAGAATATTTTAGTCGTTGGGCATCTGATTTAACTAAAAAGGCAGAGTTTCAAGTAAGATCAGGACTTGTTTTAGACTTTTTAGCAAATGATTTTAAAGTTGAAACATCTGAGAAAGATTTTGATAAAAAAATTGAAGAAAGTGCTGCCTCTGCAGGAATCGATGTTGAAACAGTTAAAAAATATTATTCTTCAAATGCACAAATCAAAAACAACATGATGTATGCAATTAGAGAAGAAAAAACGTTTGATGAATTAAAAAAGAAAATGAAAATAGCTTAAAAAAAAGCCCTCTTTTTGATCTGTACCCCATTTTTGGGACAAAAAATAAAAAGCCCATCTATAATCTAGATGGGCTTTTCTTTTTAAGGAGTACAGAATATGAACCAATTAACCGACTATCAAAGACGGAAACTTC
>Ga0172367_10006389_pt1 | contig 13893 bp, 8 predicted proteins | sample Lak10m_FD_114542 | JGI IMG/M metagenome (GOLD analysis project Ga0172367, IMG submission 114542) | Freshwater microbial communities from Kabuno Bay, South-Kivu, Congo - kab_022012_10m | ecosystem: Environmental > Aquatic > Freshwater > Lake | place: Democratic Republic of the Congo: South-Kivu... | reverse complement strand
TTGCGGAAGAATACGCGACACAGCAACGAGTTCTCCGTCTTTCCATCCCATTACATGCAAAGCGTATTCATCTTTGTAGTCCGGATCCTGATACGGACACTTCTGCTCCACAACAAATACTGCCGCGCGTAAAGCAAGTACTGCATGCAATTCACCCGCACTCAACTCGCGAAATGGTTTGCATTGCCAGATAATTTTTGTGTCTTTCATCACTGTTTGAAGAATGAGATTCTGCTTGCCAATTTACGATATAACATTGCTCCGAGAATTGCTCCCGCAGAGTTTGCAACGAAATCATAAACATCCGACGAGCGATCTGCAAACATTGTTCCCTGCATAATCTCGAGAATACCTCCGTATGGAATGCAAAACGACAATGCAGCCAATGCAGCTGTAAAATGTGCAACGCGGAGCGACGTGAATTTCATTGCGCGCATAATCAATACAGCCAACACAAAAAATATTCCGGCGTGCACCCATTTGTCAAATGCAAGAACTTCCAGCCACGACACATGCGGAATATCCTTGCCGGGCATCGCGCACAATGCAAGTATGATTAAAGCCCACAAAAACGGATATATGAAGTATCTCATCGCGTAAAAAAAATGTTGAACAGCCTTCGCCATTCAACATTTTCAATATGATTCGTTTCGCCCTTTGTGATCGCGAAACTCAGTTTCAATTACTGACCGATCAACGCCTTGTAAGCCGCAGCATCCATCAATCCTGCAACTTCACCTGCATTGCTCATTTCAACTTTAATCATCCAACCTTCTCCGTAAGGATCACGGTTTACCAGGTCAGGATTTGCATCAATAGCAGCATTCTTTTCCAGAATCTTCCCTGATACAGGCATGAACAGATCAGAAACAGTTTTCACCGCTTCAACGGTTCCGAAAACTTCTTCGTGGTTCATTGATTCACCAACCGTTTCGATTTCAACGTAAACGATATCGCCAAGTTCTCCTTGTGCGAAATCAGTAATACCGATAACTGCTGTGTTGCCTTCTACACGCACCCACTCGTGGTCTTTTGTGTATTTGAGATTGTCAGGAAAGTTCATAATGACTGTTTTAGGTGTACAAATGTAACCGAAAAATCGAATTACGTATTCCGAAATCCTGAAATTACGACCAAAATCAGGATTTCGGAATCTCGTTTATTGCAACAGGAATCGAAGACTGATTCCGGCGTTTGTATTCGCGGTCTTGAACGACGAAGAAATCAGCGGATTCGTCATTACACGATCACAGAAGAATCGAACAATCAACTTATCGTTCATCTGGTAATCAGCAGAAGTCTTGATCGAGAAAATGTTCTGTCCCGCAGTCAACACATCAATTTCCTCAACGCTCTTACGAATTACCGTTTGGTTGTTGCGGTAAGAAATATCTGCACGCAGATTCAAATCACTCACCGGCGGTTTGATTTTTCCGTTCATGAACTTCTTGAAGAACTTCAACTCCAACTGCGGAATTCTGTATCCCATTCCAACTACAATCTCACGCCCGCTTACTTCAGTCAACTGCGTATTCGCAAGACTCAAGCTCAACGTACGGTCTTTCTTGAATTCAACTTTAGTTGAAATATTCTTCTTGCTCGCCCACTGAACATCAATACTGATAAGCGGACTGAACTGTTCTGAAATCTGCACTGTTCCGATCTGATACTTGCTTTCAAAATCCAACGATACGTTACGAATGTTATCTGAGAATCCGTCTCCGTCTGCATCCTGGAAATTCAGGTTCGTCTGGAATCCGCTCATCGTGTAAGTCGAACGATACGTGTGACCGATCGCAACGGTCTTGAACTTCTTCTTGATCTTCGGATACTTCGTCAAACCGTCATACGTAATACGCCAGTTCGGAAGCGGCACCGCAGGGAACATACTCAGCGAACTGTTCGATGCTGATTTACCCGTATACGCTGCAAGGAAAGCAGGAATCAAAACATCCTGTGAAGTCTTGCCGTAACCATCTGCAAATCCGGTTGAGTTAATGCCCGTTGAATACGGATTGTCAACACCAAGTCGACCTGAAATTACAGCGCGGTTGTCAAGGAACTGCTGGAATACTTCAGAGAAGTGATCTTCCTTTCTTTCCCCTTTGAAAGAAGTCTTCCAAGTGATGATGGAAATACTGAAGCTTCCTGTTTCTGTTGGCGATTGACTCTCGTATTCCTGAGTAGTTCCGTTCCAACGGAAGAATTCACTCTTGTTCAACGACGTTGTTTTGTTGGCTGTCAACTCAATCTTCAAATCAGGGAAAGGTTCCAATGCAGCACGTGCCGTGAAGTTTTCAGAATGACCACGCGTGAACGGTGTGAACAACGATTGTGTTTGCACTAACCAATCATTCTCCACAGCATAAATCGGGAACTCAACACCATTCGGACCGAATCCTTTCTGCTTACCGAAAAGGAATCCGACACTTGGACCTTCAAACTTCTCATCCATTCCCATTATTTGTGTTCGCTTCGCATAACCCGGAAGTGATAATGTAGAATTTGTAGAGTAGTTGACAGAAACTGTACGCACACTCATCACCGCTCTTGCGAGATATTCAACAATCAGGAACTGATCATCGTCCTTCTTCTTCGTTGTATCTTTTGGCGGTTCACTTCCACCACGACCCGGACCGGTTGCTCTCGGTTGCTGAGATGGTGTTCCTACTTTCTTGTTGTTTACTTTCTTCAGGTACGGAACCTTGTTGTACAATGTTACCATGTTCAACTGACCGGTCCATTGCCACTGTGCGTTGTTACCAATAACATTCCCTACTGAATCCGCAGCCAACGGTGCGCGTGTCCAGGTGTATCCTGTTGCATAACGAACGTTTCCTGTTACCCAATCGAAAACCGGAATTTTGTTGATCGGGAAAGTATACGACGCATTCGTTTGATGGTGATACGTCATCGTTGTTCCGAATCCGCGGATATTATCAATCAACGTATCCTTCTTCTCTTCAGAGTCAATCTTCCCGTAAGGTTCAAGAACCTGCGCCACGTTATCAGCACTGAAATCAAGTTTCAGATTTTTGGTAATGTCCCAGCGCAAATCATAGTTTCTGTTCCATGTGAAATTCTTATTGAAGTTCACAGGTGTAAACAGATCATTGTATCCGGTGATGTTACGCGACTTCAATTCGCTGTACGTACGATTCATATCCATCGTAACGCCCATGGAATTCGGCAACGGAGAGAATTGGAACTCTCTGAAAATCGTCATCCACTTTCCTTTCGCCCATTTCTGTTTTTCAAAAGGCTTCAGCGGTTTGATCTGCGGTTGATACGACCATGTTACACCACCACGATGGTTTTTCGCTGATGAATATTCAATGTTCACGTTATGACGGTAAATTTCCGTGTACGCATAACTGAACGTGAAATTCGAAATATCCCAAATGTGTCCTTTGGCGCCTTTGCCTTTTTCCTTATGCACATTTGTAAAGTTCAATGACTTCCTTCGCGAGTAATCAACTGTGGCTCCACGAATCGAATCTCTCGCCTGACCTGTTAAATCTTCATTACCCAAAACCGGCGCTAAGAGAATATCCGGATCAAGCGGATTGAATTGCGGTGTGATGAAAGTTTCACCGTAACCCCAGAACAACGGCAAACGGATTCCGAGTTTTTCAGGGAAGAAACGTCCGAGTTCCAATTGCGTGGAAACATCATAATTCATTTGCTTCTCACGCAAACGTTCACTCACTTTCTTCTCAATACTTCCGAATCCCGGCGTTGCCATATTTCCGGAAAGATTCACCGTTCCCAGATCAGCAAGTTTCGCTGTTACACGCGCAGTGCTTGCCCAACCGCCTTGCTCATCAAAATCGGTCAGACGCAATTCGTTGAACCAGATTTCCGCACACTTCGGCAATCCATCATCGTTGGTAGATGCGCTTATCATTTTCGGATTGCGAACGCCCAACATGAAAATGCGTATTGAAGCAAGGTTAGGATTTCCTTTTACCGTTACACGACGATCCGGATGTTCAGGATCAGCAATTGTAAATTCCGCTGTTAAAGATGCAGTTCCATTTGCGAGTGCAATGTTTCGCTGCTGTTTCACATATTGAAGCAATTCGAATGAGAGCTCCATTGTGTTATCCGCCGGCCAAACTTTGTAACGATCCGTTTCATCATTCGGAGAATAGTTCCCCGCAGGTGTCACCTTCATCGGAATCTCATACTCGTAATAGTTGTCCGTGTAATCTGTACCGATGCGGATGAACGCAGTTACATCTCCATCATTCAATGGCTGGTTGCTTCCTGCGCGCTGCTCTGCGTGCATGAACATGCGGATCTTCTTGTATGAACGAACATCCATGTTGTTCACTGTCTTGAATGCAGCACGTGAATCTCCATCTTCAAGATCACACACTTTCATTGAAAGTGATTGCTCATTCAATCGAACCAATGTTGCACTCTGCACGTTTTGCTCACGATCAATTCCGGGAGGAAGAACGTAATTAATCGGTGTGCGGTTTCCATTCTCTTCGATGTTGATAGCAGCGATTTCAAATTCTGTATCCGACTGATCGTTGCTGATGTATTCACCCGGATACAACAATGAGAATTGATATTTACGCCAGTCACTGCGAACAAGTTCGAAACGCGCGAAACGACATACAACCGGTTTATCGAACTCGCGCATGTAAATACGCACGAAACGAATTGAGTTAAAGTTTTCGATGTTACCCACTTTCGCATCGTAAGAACGAACCGGAACACGGAACTGATACCAGGTAATAGGACGTGTACGACCGTCTTTTGTTGTTACAGAAGTTTGATAAACATCCGTGATGTAGTTATTACCAACGTTGTTCGGATTAACGTTAGTCGGATCCATCTTGATACGGTACTCGTAATAACTCTCCGTTTCATTCAATGTGTTATCACGGTTGATGTCTTCCTGGTTGGGCAATGTTGTTGCCTGTGTAGGATAATCTTCCGAATAGCCATCGTCATTCGACTGACCCGTTGCAGGTGAGTTTCCGTCAGGGCCGTTGAACTTTTTGTAACGTTCCAGAATCGGTTTGGATGAAGCATCGTAATCTGATCCGCGATAATAATGATAGTTGTCGCCGGCAGGATCAAGCAACGCATTCTGATACGCAGTTGATGCAGTGCCGTACAATTGCGCTAATGTGTCGAGGTATTCTCTGTGATAAGTTGATTCGTCATCATCACCCAAACCATCCAGACCAACATCCTGCAACTTACGTTTGTCGGGATCGTTGTCGAATGCATTCACAATCGATTGTACAACCGGAACGCGGCCCCAAGCTGTTGAATCAACCAATGAAAGATCGGCACTTACAGGGTTTCCGTTTTCGAATGCGTTACGCGAATCCTTCAGTACATCTTCGGAAATATTTCCGAGGTTGATTACCAATTCTCCTGTTGAGTTCTGTTGCGATGAAGGAACGTCTTCATTGTACGGATCCATCATCCAGAACTGAATGTATTCAATGTTCGCTGCTTCGAAATCGTTTGTTTCGATACGACGCATCATACCGCCCCAACGCGATGCAGGATCGTTCAGCAAACCGTTTGAATTCAAACCTGCGGAGAACTGCGTAGGTTTTGCATCGAAGTTATACGGTCCGCGCTCTTCAGGATAGAATGCAAGATCAAGCATTGATACGTTCAACGGCTGACCGTTTGGTGGTTGCTTGTTCGGGAAAACTTCTGTTTCCAATACTTCACGCACGCGGTGATCCGATTGATCTGCTAACGTAACGTGATCCGGCTTGAGGTTGTTATCCGGACGCAGGAACAACGGGTCAATTACATACCACGCAAACTTCGCGCGATTCAATCCGCTGAATAAACTGTCGCCACTCGCTTCAGGGAAACGCGTAGGTTGTAATTGCGGAACGGATGCCAGCGACCAGCTTTGCGGGGCGCGTATATCAATTGCAGATTGCGTTCCTTCGAAATCATCGATGTAAGAATTTCCGTTCGCACCAATGGCTTTGTTGTGACCCGGAACGAGATACGCGAATTCACCTTGCACTGCAATGGAAGACGGAGCTTTCGTACTGATCAACGGAAGTTTATCCACTGCGCGCGTCAGGAACGGTGCATCGGTTCTGTAGTTGACGTCAAATCCCCAGATGGTATTGCTCATCGGTTCATCACCGATATTAATCTTCTGCGTGATCGGTCGTTCCGTAAGATTCATCACTGTACCGCCGATATTGAAATCACGATTCACGCGATAATTCAAATGCGTGCCCCAAAGTGTTTTCGATTGAATTGCAAACAATGAATTGCTTTCCAATGAAATCTTAATCGGCACACCTGAATTCAAAATGCTTTCGTTGATAATACGAACGCGACCCAAGGTGTAATCGACAGTATAATCCACGTTCTCCGTCAATGGAGCTCCGCCTGCTGTAACTGTTACCGATCCTTGAGGAACGTTCACCGCATTCAAGGAAATGTCGGAGTTCGAAGAAGACTTGTATGAACCTTTCAGTTTGAAACGGTTCTTTCCTGCGAATGTAGTCGACGCAACTGTTTTGGTAGAGTCATACAATTGCGGATAACCGTATTTCAGATACAGCTGTTGCTGATTCGGATCACCCGAAAATTTTCCGTTCAGCCATTCACCGAATGGCTCCGTTACAGGGAAAATGACTCGTCCGTTGTTGGCGTAAATTGTGACTCGATCAATGAAGTCAAACTGTCCGTCAGGAGATGGTTGTTGCTGCTGATTGAGTTTATCCAGATTCAATACCTGAATCAAAGGAACACCGTTAATCGGTCCTTCAGGAATGAAAGGAATATCAGTTCCTGTTGACGGGTTGTTGTACCAAACCTGAAGAACGAAATCCTGCGGATTCACCTGATACGCACCAATGGAATAGATGTTCTTCATCATCAGATCCCAAGTCTTGTAACGAATTCCGCTTGCCACTTTCGGAACGTTGTTCGTGCTCTTCAGCAATTTCAGAATCAACGCATCCTGACCGCCAACACCATCGGTTGAGAATTCACCAACCTGATAAACTTCACCATTGAGTGTATACTGAAACGACACCGCAACAACTTCATCGTAGTTCAAAGCCTGATTCAAGGAAATGAATCCAAGACGTTCGTTGATGGTATATTCAGTAGGCTGAAGTCGACGTGCGTTGTTTACACGTTCGTAGTTTACCGATTGCTGGAAACCGTAAGCACTCTGGAGGAATGCAAACGTTGTTTGAAGCGGAATGTTGATGTTACGAAGATCGCCGTAACTCGTAATCAAAGTGCTGTACAAATCGTTGCGGTCATTATCAGGAACTGCAGCAACAGTTGGGTTTGAGCTGATGAAAGAAGAGCCCACACTTTCCAATGTATCTTCACCGATATCAGTGAATGCAACAATGTTTCGTGTGTTATCCACAACACCGGTTCTGTTGGTAACCCATACTTCTACACGTGTAATGGCCACCCCTGAATTGATCACCGGGAAATTCGCTAACGCAGTATTGTAATGATGCACGAAATACTGCGAAAGGAAGAAGTGTTTATTCGCTTCGTAGTTATCGCCGTTTACTTCGTAATTCGTTACCTGCGCGCCGCCCGTTACGTTCACTTCCGATTTTTTACCACGCTGTTGCGAGATAATATTCGTCATGGTCAGACGTCCGAACTGGAATTCGGTTTTAATACCGAAGAGTGTTTGGGAACCTGTAATGAGTGATGAATTCAATCCGAACTGTACGTTACCCGCTTCAATCTTCTTGATGATTTCATCTTCGAATCCGGTGTATTCGAGTTTCATCTGATTCTCGAATTCGAATGTAGATTCGGTGTTATAGTTCGTAGTGAGTTTTAACTTCTCACCGATTTTACCAACTACGTTCAGCTGAATCTTCTCATCGAAATCGAAAGTTGAAATTCTGCGCTGACGTTCGGGCAACGCCGGGTTATCCGTACGGTTTACGTTCACCCCGAAAATCAATTCAGCAGAACCCTGAGGACGAATATCAATCGTTCCTCCACCGAAAATGCGGTCGAATTTCTCGCTGCTGATTTTAATCGGAGGAATCAATCCTTTCTCACCTCGTCCTTGTGCAGCACTTTCTGCGTTGGAACGTTGTTTCCAGTAATCGTGCACGGAATGCTGAATATCGTAGTAGAGATATTCTTCGAACGTCATGTATGTAGGCGGACGGTAATCGAGGTTGTTCCCGATTTTCTGCTGCACTTCATACGTATTCGAATCCGGATTGTAAGTAACTGTGGTTTTGATGTTGGACGGATCGTTCAACTTCAACGGCGCGTTATTGTCCCAATACATCGGGTCCAATCCGCTCTGATCCTGGAAAGGATATGCCATGGAATCGGGAACAGTCGGAGAATCATTTCCTCCAACCAAACCGCTATGCCCGCCCGCAATACGCGCATCACTCGTCATCACTACGGCGAGCAACGAAACGGAAGCGGCGGCAACTACTGTATATTTAAAAAATGCGTTCAAAGTCGTTTAATATCAGAGGTTTTTCAATGCAAGTTTGATCAGATGTTCAACGGAAACCACATTCCCCTCTGAACGGATGGATTTGTCAACTGCTTTCTCTGCCATGTTACGCGCAAAACCGAGCGCAACAAGCGCAGATAACGCCTCTTCGCGGTGTTTATTGTCCGCAGCAGCAAATTGTAATGCACTGTCTGAATGACCTTTCCCAACTTTGCCTTTCAGATCAACGATTATCCGCTGTGCCGATTTTTCACCGATTCCTTTAATGGATTTCAGCGCTGCAACATTACCGGAATGAATTGCCGAGACGATTTCGGAAGGATTCATGGATGAAAGAATCATCCTTGCTGTGCCGGCTCCGACTCCGGAAACAGAAATAAGTTGTTTGAAGAGTTCGCGTTCCTCTTCGTCAGCGAAACCATAAAGGACCATTGCGTCCTCACGCACAGCAAGATGAGCGAGCAATACAGCATTGCCTGTATCAGGAACTTTGCTGAAAGTATGTAGGGAAATATTCAGCAAATAACCCACACCCGCACATTCGAGCACCACGTATGTCGGCGTTTTCACTGTTACTTTCCCTGCAAAATGATTGTACATCGCTTACTGCTTTCTTGTTTGTGCATCCATTACGGCAATCGTCACCATGTTCACGATTTCACGAACTGAACTTCCGAGCTGAAGAATGTGCACAGGCTTCTTCATTCCCAAAAGGATCGGTCCGATCGCTTCCGCTCCGCCCAACTCCTGCATCATTTTGTAAGCGATATTTCCTGAAGCGAGGTTAGGGAAAATCAGTGTGTTCACTTTCTTTCCTACTAATTCGCTGAACGGGAATACTTCCTTAAGCAGTTCGTTGTTCAGTGCGAAATTCGCCTGCAGATCTCCGTCCACAATCAATCCCGGATAATCGCGGTGAAGGATTGATACCGCTTCACGGACTTTCTTCGGAAGTGGACCTTCAGCCGAGCCGAAATTGGTGTATGAGAGCAATGCGATTCGTGGCACGATGTTGAATTGTCTTACCGCCTGTGCTGTGAGGACTGTTATGTCAACCAGCTCCTGGGCAGTGGGTTCCACATTCATAGTCGTGTCCGCAAAGAAAAAGTTGCCTTGCTTGTTGGAGATCATGTACATTCCGGCCACTTTCTTCACGCCATCCTGAACGCCAATACACTGAAGTGCAGGACGAACCGGAAGTCCGTATTTTCTGGTAAGCCCCGAAATCATTGCATCTGCCATGCCGGTCTCCACCATCATCGCGCCGAAATAGTTGCGATCCTGCATCAGTTTTTTCGCTTCGTACTGTGTCAGTCCGCGACGTTTACGTTTCTGATACAGCATTTCACTGAAACGGTAACGATTGTCTTCCTGCGCTTCACTGCGCGGATCGATAATCAATGTATCTCCGAGATCGAGATTATTTTCATCGATCAAACGCTTGATTTTCTCAATATCACCAAGCAAAATCGGCTTCGCGATACCGTCGTCTTTCACCACCTGCGCGGCTTTCAGAATCTTGTATGTGTCGGCCTCTGTAAATACAACACGCTTCGGATTCTGACGCGCTTTTGATGTAACCGTGCGCATCAATTTGTTGTCAAGACCGAGTCGACTGTTGAGTTCCATGCGATACATGTCCCAATCCGTAATTGCCTTCCGCGCTACACCTGATTCCATTGCAGCTTTTGCAACAGCAGGAGCAACAGTTGAAATCAATCGACTGTCAATCGGTTTCGGGATGATGTATGTTGGTCCGAATGAAAGATTGCGTGTATCGTAAGCGAGATTCACGTCATCCGGAACAGGCTCTTTTGCAAGTTGTGCAATGGAATATGCCGCAGCAAGTTTCATTGCTTCGTTGATCTGCGTTGCACGAACATCCAGTGCTCCACGGAAAATGAACGGGAACCCGAGAACGTTGTTCACCTGATTAGGATGATCGGAGCGACCTGTTGCCATGATGATATCAGGACGTGCAGACATTGCTTCATCGTATGAAATTTCGGGATCCGGATTTGCCAATGCAAATACTACCGGACGATCTGCCATTCCGCGAACCATATCCGCATTCACCACATTTCCTTTGGAAAGACCAACGAAAACATCTGCGCCTTTCATGGCGTCAGCAAGCGTTTCACGTTTGTCTTTTTTGCGGGCGAAAAATTTCTTGTTCTCGTCAAGACCTTCTCTGTCGTCAGTAATAATTCCTTTACTGTCGAGCATAGTGATATTTGCCTTGTTGACACCAACAGCAACATACATCTTCGCGCATGATATTGCAGAAGCTCCTGCGCCATTCACAACGAGTTTCACTTCACTCAATTTCTTTCCTGCGATTTCGCAAGCGTTGATCAACGCTGCAGTGGAAATAATTGCAGTTCCGTGCTGATCGTCGTGCATCAGAGGAATATCAAGTTCCTCTTTCAGTCGCTTTTCAATTTCGAAACATTCCGGGGCTTTGATATCCTCGAGGTTGATTCCTCCGAAAGTCGGTGCAATTGCCTTTACAGTCTGAACGAAAGTGTCAATGTCATTTGCATCCACTTCGATATCGAACACATCGATATCAGCGTAAATTTTGAAAAGCATTCCCTTTCCTTCCATCACCGGTTTTGAAGCCAGCGGGCCGATATCACCCAAACCGAGAACCGCAGTTCCGTTGGAGATTACAGCAACAAGATTTCCTTTGGAAGTATAGCGATATGCGTCTTCGGGATTCTTTTCAATATCCAAACATGGCTCGGCTACACCTGGTGAATACGCCAAGGTTAAGTCGCGCTGCGAGCTGTACGGCTTGGTCGGAATTACTTCAATCTTACCTGGTCGACCTTGTGAGTGATAGTCGAGCGCTTCCTGCTTTCTGAATTTTGCCATAAGTATTTAAGTTGGCTGCCGCTTATAAAAAAGCGGAACGACGAAGGTAATGATTTCCAGTGTTCGAAAAGCGGGCAAAATCGCGCTTTTTGCCAATGAAAAAACCTTACCTTCCCTGCTCCAACCCCAATGGCAAACAGAAAGCATATTGTAGTTTTCTCCGGTGCCGGCATGAGTGCCGAGAGCGGAATCAGCACTTTCCGTGATAACGGCGGATTGTGGGACAAATACGACGTTACGGAGGTGGCAACGCCTGAAGCCTGGCGCAAGAATCCGGCTTTGGTTCTGCAGTTTTACAATGAGCGGCGTAAGCAGGTGATTGAGGCACAACCGAATGAAGGCCACAAGGCTCTGGCTTCACTGGAGAAGCACTTTAAAGTTTCGGTGATTACTCAGAATGTAGACGATCTGCATGAACGCGCAGGATCTTCCAATGTAATTCACCTTCACGGAGAAATCCGGAAAGCGCGAAGCACTTACGATCCGTCACTGATTTACGATCTCAAAAGTTGGGAACTGAATCCCGGCGATCGCTGCAAACAAGGTTCACAATTGCGTCCGCACATTGTATGGTTCGGCGAAATGGTTCCGGAAATGACGCGTGCACAGGACATTACTTTCACTGCTGATATTCTGATTACAGTTGGTACTTCGCTTAACGTTTATCCGGCTGCGGGACTGATCAACCACGTGCAACGCGGAACAAAAATTTACGTTGTGGATCCGAATGATGTTCCGGTGCAGGGCATTCCGGATCTCATACATCTGAAAGAAAAGGCAGGGATTGCCCTGCCTCGTCTGGTTGAGCAGTTTCTGGCTGCTGAATAAATTTTCTACTCTACAATCAGTCGCTGTAAAGCAGTAATTCGGTTCTCTGAAATTACCGACACCAGGTATATTCCTTTTTCCCATCCTGAAGATGGAATACTGAAAACATCGCCGGTTGCATTCATTGATTGCGTGAATACAACGCGCCCCGTCATGTCTGTTACTTGAATTGCGGTATTTTCATCACACGCATTGCTGACTTGAATTGCAGCATTACCGTTCGTCGGATTCGGATACAATGCCGTAATGGATGGCGCCTGAACTTCATCAACACCAACCGGAGTAACAACGTAAATCAAAGTAATCACTGAAGAATCTGCAGTGTTGTATTTATCATAGAACTTGTACGTTACAATAGAAAAGCCGGAGTTTGCACCTGCAGCGAAATCAGCCAGTAACAAGTTATGAGCCGCGCTATCGGTAACAAAATCGCCTGAGTTCATTGTTGAAGGAATGTAACATTGACTCTGCGGATTATTGGCGTCGGAGTTGTAGTAGATACAAAACCATGCGGAAGAAGTTGCGGTCATTGCAACCTGCGTTTTCTTCACTTTGTACGTAATTGCCGTGTCGCGCAGATTGTATTGATGGAAGTCGGTGTAATGCGTTCCGTTAACAGGAACGTAATAATACATCGTATCACCATCAACAATGTTTCCGAAAACATCATGAATCTCCATTGAACTTTGCGCATTCAATGAGCCGGTAAATAAAAAAGCGGCAATAGCCGCTTTAGAAAATATTTTCTTCATGGTGATTAGTGTGAAACCACTAGGCGTTTCGTTGCTACTTGCTTTCCATCAACTTCCATTGAAGTGAAGTAAACTCCGTTTTCAAGAGTTGATACATCCATCTTCATAGTTCCCTGCATATCAGAGAGTGATTCAGTTCTCACAACTGCACCAAGCATATTGTAGATCACAAGTTTCGCTTCACCTTTTCCGAAAGAGCTTCCGAGGTTGTAGTTCATTGAGAAAACAGAAGAAGCAGGATTCGGATTCGGAGTTCCGATGTTTGCTTTCACCATTGAAAGGTTGTTCACTGAAGTCTGACCAACAATATATTCAATGAAGAAATATGCAGAGTCAGAAGGATTCGCAGTGTTGAAAACAGAATAACGAACCAGTGAAGTGCCGATTGCGTTGTTCGGAGTGAAGTCAGTGATGAGCTGGAAGCTTGCACCTGCGTTCATTGCAACATTTCCGGAAAGAACTGTGTTCGGAGTATAGCAGTTCTGGTTTGTACAGAAATAGAAAGTACATCCCGGATCAGCTTGCGATTGAATTGCTTTGCGCACTTTCGCAGTTACAGGACTTGAAGACATGTTATGTACTTCGAAGTCGTGAGTTTCAATAGCTGTAGACTGATCTACATAGTAAGTAATAGTTGAGCCGTTAGTTACTGTCTGGCTGCCGGCATCAAGAATATGAAAACTTTGAGCGGATACACCGAATGCTGCAAAGCCTAAGATCGAAGAGAGTACTAGTTTTTTCATGCCTTTGATTTGTTTGGTATTAACTGTTGAGCTATTACAAACATAATGAAACAAAATCTGAATTCAATGACCGCATAGAGGGTTATTTCGACCATTTGTCAATTCTGGGCAAGAATTGATCAATAATGCCATACTAAAACGATGCCGATTCTGGCGCGGAATTTGCCCTCTATTAAAGGCTAATGCCTAATTTTACATTGCTCAACAAAACGATTTA
>Ga0172367_10006388_pt1 | contig 13893 bp, 13 predicted proteins | sample Lak10m_FD_114542 | JGI IMG/M metagenome (GOLD analysis project Ga0172367, IMG submission 114542) | Freshwater microbial communities from Kabuno Bay, South-Kivu, Congo - kab_022012_10m | ecosystem: Environmental > Aquatic > Freshwater > Lake | place: Democratic Republic of the Congo: South-Kivu... | reverse complement strand
CAGTAGAAAAGCCCAAAGCCTGGTCTCCTGATAGGAATGAATTTTTTATGCAAAACTCTCATACAATATCGAGAAATCAGGCTTTACCTATTTTTACGCTCCGCTCCGAACCGGACAGGAGTGTTTCTAAAGCTAAAGATAAGAATTGTGACAAACTCCCAACAACTAAAGAAATGTGGGGAAAAATCAAAAAAACTGAAGATACAATCAGCAGCCAAGAATCCGTCTCTGTACCTGAAGCTACATCTACTGAATAACAATTTTGATCGACAAAGTTAAAAAAGAGAAGGAGGGAGCAAACAGCCCTCTCCTTCTCTCTCGAGTCTTCAGGGTGGATTTAAGATTAAAACCCCTTACTGTCACGCTCTTGTGACAATCCTGTGACAATTCATCGGGCGATTCAGGTAAAGATCAACTTCATGCTGATCTCAGACCTAAAAGTAGCACACTGGCCACATTTTTCTGGCCATGCTTCTTTGCCTCAAAATTTTTTTCCTGTTTTAGATTCTCAACAGGTCTTTCAGCTCAATACTTGCCAACGCAGCCTCTGGGTTTACTCAAGTACTCTACGTTCTTCGACCTCCCATGTGCTTTCGGGTGAAGCCGCGTATCAACTTCTACTTTCGGTAGCCTGTGGTCTTGAAAGCCAGATATTGGGCGAAACCAATATTTTTGGTCAACTCAAAGAGGCGTGGGAGCGCTTCTCAGCTCAGTCTCCTCACTCGGCTCTCACTTCGATTTTTCAAAAAATTTTTGAAGACACCAAAGACATTCGCTCTCAGTACCTGAGAAATTCAGGCGGAACTTCATATGGTGCTTTAGTCCGAAAAATCTTTCACAACGCTAAGTCCCCGATCTTGCTCTGGGGAGCAGGTGACATTGCTCAAAGTGTGGCTCCCTGGCTCCTCGATCATGAACTTTGGCTCATCAATCGCGACTCAGAGCGACTGGCCGCTTTTCACAAAAAACTTTCAATCCATCCTAATGCCCGCCTTAGGATCATTCCAAAAGGTGAAGAATCACGTGCCCTAACTGAAGCCAATCACCTGGTCGTCTGCATTCCTTTTGATTCAAAAAATGATTCCGAACGCATCCGGCTTTGGAATCAAGGAGCCCAAGCTCGAGCCTTACGAAGTCATTCAAACAGTGTGGTTCACTTAAGCGGCCCTCGGAGTCAAGCAGGAGAATGGAATTCTCTTTCAAACTTCTATTGCCTTGATGACCTTTTTGCGCTTCAAGAGTCCCAAGGCGAATCAAAAATGACGCAAATTCGGCAAGCCAAAAAAGCGTGTGCCGATCGCGCCAAGCTTCGTGCTCTCGGCACGTCACTGAGCATCGCCCACGGTTGGGAATATCTCGCGGCTTTTTATTAAAAAATACAGATAAAAAGCATATAGAGGTGCTTAGGTTTTTCTGAGGGAGTTGTTTTCATGAAAACCATTCGTTTAGGTACTCGACGTTCACTTTTAGCTTGGGCTCAAAGTGGCTGGGTTGCTCGTGAAATTGAGCGACTCTATCGAGATGAATTAGGAGATGAATTAGGAGATCCATTTAAAGTCGAACTCGTCGGAATCGATACTCGCGGCGATCGCATTTTGGATGTTTCATTGCGAATGATCGAAGGCAAAGAATTCTTTGTTGCTGAACTCGATGAAGCACTTCGTTCTGGCAAAGTCGATCTCACCGTGCACTCCATGAAAGACCTGAGTCTCGAACGACCAGAAGAATTCACACTAGCTGCGATTCCTCGCCGAGAAAACTGCCGAGATGTCGTACTTTTCGGTCCTCGCGTCCTCGAAAGAATTCAATCCGGGCATCCCCTCAAAATCGGGACTTCTTCTCCCCGGCGTATTGAAAATATACCCTCCTTCCTTGAAAAAGCGCTTCCAAAACTTTCACCTCAAAAAACTTCACCTCAACTCGAATTTCTAGAAATCCGAGGCAACGTCAATACGCGCCTAGCTCGGATTCACGAACCCGAAGAAAGCCCTCGCCACCTTGACGCCGTAGTGCTTGCTTTTGCTGGATTGATTCGACTGTGGGCTGACCCCGCAGGCCGCGCTGAACTCGAAAAACTTTTATCGGGTGTGCGTTGGATGATCCTCCCTCTTCGTGAATGTCCCACGGCTCCTGCACAAGGAGCGCTCGCTATCGAGTGCCGTCGATCCGATCTCTTTGTTCAAAGCGCAATTGCTCGGCTTCACCATGCTCAGACAGATCAAAATGTTGCTCAAGAACGCGCCATTCTTTCGAGCTGGGGCGGAGGATGTCATCAAAAACTAGGGGCCTCGGCCATCACTTCCCAAGCAGTGCCTGATTTAGGAACGCTGTTCTTTGTTCGTGGCAGAAAACCCGATGAAACATTCATAAATGAATTTCATTGGTCGACACCTCCTGCGCCCCAAGGCCCCATTCAATACTGGGATGGTCATTCTTGGAGAAATAGTTTTGAATCCCACGAAAAACGAATCGAATTCCATCCCGAGGAGCTTAAAAAGTTAGGAAAAACCATTTTTGTAACGCATTCTCGTGCGGTAGCACCTGAATGGTCCTCTGCTCTTACGGATTCTCGCGTTTGGACTTCAGGAACAGCAAGCTGGTTCAAACTTGCTGAACAAGGAATCTGGGTCGAAGGATGCGCAGAAAATCTCGGCTTCGAATTTTTAGCAGAGACTTTGAACGAACCTATTCTTAAATTACCACTCCAAAACGAATGGACGATCCTCACTCATGAACAAGCGGTTTTGGGTTGGAAACGCTCACAAGCTCTAGCTACCTACTCGATCCCTGCAGTCCCAACAGAACAAAAACAAAATGCTCTTGAAACACTAAAAACCGCAACTCACATCTTTTGGAGCAGCGGATCCCAGTTTGACGAATTCGGTCTCAGGATCAGCAACAAAGTGCACCACGCATGTGGTCCTGGAAAAACCGCAACGCATTTGCGTCAAGCAGGCCTCAACCCCACACTTTTTCCCTCAGTAGAGGAATGGCGAAAATGGATCAAAACAGCATCTCTTTAAGAAGACTCAGACAAAACCCTGCGATTCGAGGACTCACTCGTGAAATTCACGTTTCGCCTCAGCAGTTGATTCAACCTTATTTTATAGTCGAAGCGATTCTCGAAAAACAAGCGGTTCCTGGTCTCACAGGAGTTTATCGAGAAACTCCCGATTCTCTTTTGAAACAAGTTGAACAAGACCTAGAAGCTGGCTGTAATAAAATGCTCCTTTTTGGAGTCCCTGCTCAAAAGGTAGAAAAGAATTTTCAGTTTGATTTTACTGCTTCACAGATTGCCGCTTTAAGAAAGCGTTTTGGAAAAGATCTATTCATCTCTGTCGATGTTTGTTTGTGCTCTTCTACCACTCATGGTCACTGTGGGATTTTAACAGCAGAAGGGGATCATGTGGAGAACTCAGCAAGCGTAGCTGAGTTAGCTCGAGCTGCGACTGAGTACGCACAAGCAGGCGCAGATTGTGTTGCTCCGAGCGACATGATGGATGGCCGGATTCAAGCCATTCGCCGTTCTTTAGATGTAGCCGGATTAGATCGTACTTTGATCATGAGCTACTCAGCTAAGTTTCACTCTCGTTTTTATGGTCCATTCCGAATTGCTGCTGACTCAGCGCCTAAGCATGGCGATTCTTCAAATCAGCGCGGCAAAAGGCTCAAAGACCGATCGACCTATCAAATCGATCCCGCCCGCCCATCGGATGCATGGCTCAGCTCAATTCGAGATTCAGAAGAAGGTGCAGACATCCTCATGGTCAAGCCTGGTCTTCCGTACCTCGATATCCTCAAAGAACTTTCAGAGAAAATCAAAAAACCTTGGGCGGTATATGAAGTCAGTGGCGAATACGCTGCTATTGAACTCATGGCCAAAGAGGGATTAATCAACGCTCCACTCGCGCACATTGAGTCTTGGACAGCACTCATCCGCGCTGGAGCACAAATGATCATTACTTATGGTGCCCGAAATGCCCGAGCCTGGCTCAAGCAAGCTCAACAAGATCAAGATCACGAGGAGTCCGTATGATCCATTCTGTACTAAAAACCGATCGCTCAGCCGAGCTCTTTGAAAGAGCAAAAAAAGTAGCCCCCGGAGGTGTTCATTCTCCGGTTCGAGGCTTTCGTGGAGTGGGAGGCACCCCTCGTTTTATTCAATCGGCGAATCTCACCGAACTCGTCGATATCGATGGCAACCGCTACACGGACTACTGCATGGCCTGGGGACCTCTCATCACTGGCCATCAAGACCCCGAAGTTCGAGAAGCCGCCTTGCAAGCACTCTCTCGTGGCTGGGCGTATGGTACGGCAGAACCTCTTTCGCTCGAACTTGCAGAATTCATCACCGAGAACGTCGCTGCTGTCGAAAAAATTCGTTTTGTGAATTCCGGAACCGAAGCAGTCATGGCTGCTTTACGGGTGGCTCGTGCAGCTACAGGTCGCTCCAAAATTCTCAAATTCGATGGTTGCTATCATGGCCACGCTGATTCCATGCTGGTACGAGCAGGCTCTGGATTAGCTGAAATGGCATCTCCCGATAGTGCAGGGGTCTCAAAACAAGTTGCTGCAGAAACCATCGTCGTTCCACTCAATCAGATTGAGGCAGTTCAAGCAACGTTTGAACTTCATGGCTCCGATATTGCTGCCGTGATTATTGAAGGTATTCCCGCCAATAACGGACTTTTGCTGCAGACTGATGCATTTCTCAAAAAACTTTTTCAAATCACTCACGGCGCTGGGGCCTTGGTCATTTTTGACGAAGTCATCACGGGTTTCCGAGTAGCGTTTGGCGGGATGGCCGAAAAAACTGGGCTCAAACCCGACCTCGTTACCTACGGAAAAGTTTTAGGCGGAGGCTTTACTGTAGGCGCGTATGGAGGCCGAGCTGACTTGATGAATCTCGTGGCACCAGCAGGTCCCGTCTATCAAGCAGGCACTTTTAGTGCAAATCCAGTGGCAATGAGCGCTGGCCTAGCCATGCTCAAAAAACTCAAGCGACTTTCGCCTTACGCTGAACTCGAAAACAAAACTGAAGCTCTCGCAGTGCAACTTGAAAAAGTCCTACCGACCCGAGTACAACGTTTCGGTTCAATTTTTTGGTTAGTTTTGGGTGAAATCGAAACCGCAGATGGCGTCGTCCGAAGCCAATCAGAAATTCCTGCATCTCAAAAAGAGAACTATGCTGGGCTCTTTCATTTCCTTCTCGAAAAGGGAATTTACCTATCGCCCAGTGGTTATGAGGTTTCTTTTATCTCTACTGCACATGCCGAAGAACAACTTAAAGTCTTGGTCAACGCAGTAGCAGAATATTCCGAAAGGTATTTCAAAATCTGATGACCCCTCAAGGACAGATCATCCGAAAACCTGACCTCCGCATGCGAATCCTCTTTGGGTTACAAATCGCTTGGGTCAGTACCATATGTCTTTTAGGATTTTGGTGGGCCCATATTGTTTCTAAGCAAGCGGGACATATTGCTGAGCTAGAGCGCAAAACCGGAGTTGCAGACAATCTCGTCACACACGGCTGGCTCAAAACTCAGCGAATGCTTTTCTGGGAATCATCTGCTTTCTTTCTTTTTTTGTTAGCGAGCATGGGACTGATGATCCTGCTTTATTGGCGAGACAAGCTGCGAGCGCGATCGATTCAAGCTTTTTTTGCCTCGATCACTCACGAACTCAAAACACCACTCACGAGCATCCGACTTCAGGCCGAATCGATTACGGATATGCTCCCACCAGATCACGAAGCAAGTTCTCTCACAGAACGACTCATGGAAGACACTTCTCGACTCGAAACCCAAGTCGAACGCGTTTTAGAACTCGCTCGACTAGAAGGGGGCGGACCTGTTTTTAATCGACCTTTAGGGCTGAGACAATTCGTCGATCGTTTTCTAAAAACGTCACAGTTTGCTCATGTCAAAAAACTAAGAATTCAAAACGAAATTAAACAATACGACGATATTATTGCTGATCCGACCTCTTTTCAAGTCATCCTTCGCAATCTTTTTGATAATGCGCTTCGACACAATCCTTGCGACCCTGTCATTGTTTTACTAAAAACTAATCGCCCTAAAAAAGATTCGCGCTTCATTGAATTGATCTTTGAGGATTTTTCTGCACAAAAATCGGCACAGAATTTATTTTCAAAACAAAAAGCGCGTACTCAATTCGGAAAACTTTTTGAAAAAGGCCCCACCTCGCAAGGAACAGGCGTTGGACTCTATCTTGTCAAAACACTGATGGAACGAATGGGAGGCCGTGCTACGTTTCGACTTGTATCCGAGGCACCCGAAGGATTTCGCGTTTCTCTCTTTTTTAAAGAAAGCAAAAAGGAGGGATCAGATGGCTGATCGTACACGGACACGTCTCCTGGTCGTAGAAGATGAAAAAAACGTTGGGCTCACTTTAGTGGAGCGGCTAGCAAGAGAAAATTACGATGTGACTTGGGCAAAAAACAGCGAAGAAGCCCTTTTAGAAATTTCAAAACGAAAGTTCGATCTCATTCTTATGGATGTTGGCCTTCCTGATGGAAACGGTTTTGAAATTGCCGCAAAGACCCGCAAAATCCAGCCTGCGACAGCTATTATTTTTCTCACTGCCTTCGGAAATTCTGAAGACCGTATTCGAGGACTCGAACTGGGCGCAGAGGATTACATCGTCAAACCGTTTCACTTCAAAGAACTTTTGCTCCGAATCGAAAACGGACTGCGTCGCTCACGCTATCTCGAAGAAACAACCGAGGGAGCTGATGGAATTCAAATCGGGCGAGCCATCATTTATTTTTCTCGGTATGAAGCTCAGATTGACGGCACTCTTCAAAATTTAACTCAACGCGAAGCAGCCCTCCTCAAACTCCTACTCGAACGAAAAGGATTAGTGGTAAGCCGCGATGAAATTCTAGACCACGTCTGGTCTGAAAATGAATTTCCCACCTCACGAACGGTCGACAATTTCATTATGCGTTTAAGAAGACTGGTCGAAATTGACCCCGAAAAACCAGTCATCATCCGAAGTATTCGGGGCATAGGCTATCAACTGGTGAATTGACATGAATCTTTTTCAATCAACCCTTCGTCAACAGAACAAAAACCGACCTCCAGTTTGGTTCATGCGGCAGGCGGGACGTTACCACTCTCATTATCAAAATCTGAGAAGCCGCTATTCGTTCATAGATCTCTGCAAAATTCCAGAAGTCGCTTGCGAAGTGACCTTAGGCCCAATTCGAGATTTTGGATTTGATGCAGCCATCCTGTTCTCAGATCTGCTCTTTCCTCTTGAAGCCATGGGAATGGGCCTCAGCTATGAACCCGGCCCTAAACTCGGCTGGCATCTTCGCTCGACTGAAGATCTCCAACGACTCGAGGGCGGCGAAGCACTCGCATCTCAGCTCAGTTTTCAAGCCAAAGCGATGCAACTGATCCGAGCTGAACTCCCCCCCGAAAAAGGACTCCTCGGTTTTGTCGGTGGCCCTCTCACCTTGTTTTGCTATGCGGTTGAAGGCAGTCATCAAGGTTGTCTCGAATCTGCCCACGCCGGTCTCAAAGACGGACGATACGAGGGATTTGTCGAAAGACTGATCGATCTCCTCGCTGAGAACATGGCTCTTCAAGCACGGGCAGGCGCTGACACGATCGCGGTACTCGACACTTGTGCAGGTGAATTTGCGCCAGATGTTTTTGCAAAAATCTGCGTACCTACCCTCGCACGTGTTTTTGAGCGTTTTCAGAAAAAATGCCCGAATACTCCCATCACTTACTACTCCAAAGGCTCACAGCCTGCACATTGGCAAGCACTTCAAGAACTTCCGATTGGCGCTTTGGGAATCGATTGGAATCATGACCTAGCCACTGTTTTACGTGAATGGAGCTCACGTTTTGCGATTCAAGGCAATATCGATCCCAACTGGCTTTTTTTAGAAAAAGCAGAGCTCGAGCAGAAAGTTCGCTCGGTTTTTGAAAAAGTTCGCGCCCTTCCTTCTCATTGCCTGGATGGATGGATCTCAGGTCTGGGTCATGGAGTTCTCCCAGGAACTCCAGAAGAATCTGTCCGATTGGTTCTTCGTCTGCAAAAAGAAATTTTTGGAAATCGTGGAGAATTCTGATGTCAGAAAATAATCCAAAAAATATTTATACTCTGCTGAGAAAATACAATATCCCAGGCCCTCGTTATACGAGCTATCCCACGGTGCCTTACTGGGAAAGCAATCCAACAACCGATGTTTGGATCCAAAGCATTGCTCGCTCACTGGATGAGGCTGATCGAAACGCCTCTCAAAATGCAGGAGCCGCTCTTTACGTCCACATTCCTTTTTGCCGCTCATTATGCACTTATTGTGGGTGCAATACGCGAATCAGTCGCAATCTTGAAGTCGGAGCACCTTACGTTCAAACGGTACTCCAAGAGTGGAAACTTTATTTAAAAGCTCTAGGTAGAAACAATGGGAAAAGTATTCCACTTTCTGAAATTCATTTTGGAGGTGGCACCCCGACGTTTCTGGCCCCAAGAGAGTTAGAAACATTAATTTCAGGATTGCTCGAAAATGCAAAAATTCTCGGCGACTCAGAATTTTCAATTGAAGCAGATCCAAGAACCACCACTCGCGAACAACTGGAGACACTTGCTCGCCTTGGATTTCGCCGGCTGAGCTTAGGAATTCAAGACTTTGACCCTAAAGTACAAGACATCGTTCATCGCATCCAAACCGAAGAACAAGTTCGCGCAGTGACAGACTCTGCACGTGAACTTGGATTTCAGAGCATCAACTATGATTTGATTTATGGACTCCCCCTTCAAACTCGCCAAAGCATTGAGACAACGATTCAAACTGTCATGCGATTACGTCCCACGCGAATCGCATTTTATGCTTATGCCCATGTACCGTGGATCAAACCTGGTCAACGCCGTTTTACCGAAGCAGACCTCCCAAGCGGAGACGAAAAACGCGCACTTTATGAACTTGGACGAGAAATGCTTGCCTCGGCTGGCTATCGAGAAATCGGGATGGATCATTTCGCACTCGAAACCGATTCTCTCTGGCAAGCGGCAACCCAAGGTCGCCTTCATCGAAACTTCATGGGCTACACTTCACGCCAAGTCGCTCCGCTCATTGGACTAGGAGTCTCCTCGATTGGGGATTCGTGGGATGTTTTTGCACAAAACGAGAAGCTGGTCGAAACCTATCAACAACGTGTCGAAAAGGGCGAAATCCCGATTCATCGAGGTCACGTTCTCAATGATGAGGACCGGATTCTCAGACGCCATATTCTCAATTTAATGACGCACTTTTCTACCGATTGGAATCAGCCAGAAATTTACATTCCTTACCTGGATACGGTGAATGAACGACTCGTTGAATTTGCAAACGATGGATTGGTTGAGCTATCAAGAACAGGATGTCAAGTTACTGACCTAGGCAGGGCTTTTCTCCGGAATATCTGCATGGCATTTGATGCTCGCTTAGTACGTAAAGCCCCTGAAACTCAGCTTTTTAGTAAGACGATTTAAATATGAAAACTGGCATTCTTCTTTTGAACTTTGGCGGACCTTGGACACTGAAAGATGTAAAACCCTTTCTTTACCGTCTTTTTTCGGATCCTGCTATTCTTGGAATTCCGACACCTTTTCGTCACCTGGTTGCTTTTTTAATTTCACAGATCAAGGGTACCTCTTCGATCGAAAACTATTCGGCGATCGGTGGAGGATCACCTCAACTCAAATGGACTGAACACCAAGCCAGCCAGCTTCAAACACTTTTAACGTCTGATTTTTTCCGTGTCGAAATCGGGATGCGTTCAGCAGAACCGGGAATTCCATTCGCATTATCCCGCCTCAAAGACTGGGGTGCTGATCGAGTCGTTCTTTTGCCTCTTTTTCCGCAATTTTCAACGACAACTACTGGAACTTGTTTCAAAGCAGTCAACGATGCTCTTCGCAAACTCAAATGGGATCCTCAATTGATTCCCATTCGTCATTGGCCAGATCACTCTGGCTACTCTGGCTTAATGAGAAATCTTCTTGATGAAACCATTACTCAAGCCGAAACCGAGTCAAGCTCATCAGGTCCATTGCATATTCTTTTCTCGGCACACTCACTGCCACTGAGTGTCGTCAAAAAAGGAGATCCTTATCCTGATGATGTTCACCGCAGCTGGAAATCAATGAGTGAAGGACTTGCTCATCCTCACTCCCTGTGTTTTCAATCACGCAATGGTAGACTTCCTTGGTTAGAGCCTTATACAGAAACGGCCATTGAGAAACTGGGGCAATCTGGAGTTAAAAGACTCGTCGTGACTCCCTTGAGCTTTGTCAGCGATCACATCGAAACCCTTTGGGAGCTCGATCTCTTTTACGCGGATCTAGCCAAGAAAAACGGCATCACTCACTATTATCGTGTCAAAACTTTTAATGACCATCCGGTGTTTCCGGAAGTTCTACGTTCTATTCTCGCGGAAAACGGCATATGAACACATTGATTATTTACTCAACAACGGATGGACAGACTCTCAAAATCTCTCGACGTCTAGAAGAAAAGCTAAAAAATCACAACCATCACATTACAGTTTACTCAATAGAAGAATCCTCGAAAGCGGATCTTGAATCTTTCGATCAGATTATTATCGGGGCAAGTATTCGTTACGGACACCATTCTAAGCAGACTTTTGAATTCATCGAAAAAAATCAGAAAATATTAGAAACAAAACCTAATGCATTTTTTTCGGTCAACCTTGTTGCTCGCAAGCCCGAAAAAAGAAGTGCCGAAACTAACCCCTATACCCGAAAATTCTTAAACAAAATCTCTTGGAAACCCAAACGTGTTGCCGTATTTGCCGGCAAACTTGATTACCCGCGCTATCCCTATTGGGATCGGCAAATCATCCGACTGATCATGTGGATGACAAAGGGACCTACGGATCCTTCTACAATCATAGAATATACGGACTGGAAACAAGTAGACAACTTTGCGCTCGAGCTTTCTGGATTTTAACGCAGAGATTCATTCTGAATTCGCACTTGCCCAAGCAAGCAGCCTATGAGAAAAAAATAGCAGCTCAAGAAAATGGAGGATTTCCCAATGAACCCGTTTTTCAAGAAAGTCACTTTAGCTGCTTTATCTTTAAGCCTCGCTGTCGCTTTATCTGGATGTAAACAGACATTAGACATTCAAAACGGCATCATTCCAGCCGAGTTCCTCTCTTACACAAAAAAATTCTTAGGTAAATACTCCGGACAAATAGAGCTCCGATCAGCAGGGATTAGTCTTCATTTAGAAGAAGGCAATCGACTCGTCGTCACAACCAGTGATGACCTCATTGCCTCAACTTGCCACTCAAAAGTCGGAAATCTGACCCAGCTCATTTACAAAGAAATAGATCATCAAATTGTCATCAAAGAAGCCTTTTTTGATTTTGATCCCAATTACTGCGGCAATCAAATCGAAGGAAAACAACTCCACGTCAAAGTCAGACGTCAAAATCCTTTAACTTTGGATTTAACGATCTTAGATCACTATGAGTTTGGTTGGGTCTGCGATGGTCAATCTTACCCCTATCCAGGCTATCCGGGAAGCTACCTCCCTCCTACCTACCCAACCCATCGTTGTTGGGAAGAACAGTATGGAGTTTACCAGAGAGGTCGAATCATCCACGATTAGGGACGAAAGCCGACACTGAGTTTGACCAAGCTATACTCAGGATGAATACTCCCGTCTTTTTTGCGAATGATCAAATCGGGCTCAACAAACGTTTGATCGCGAAATTTTTCGGGCAAATGATCGGCTCGCATCATAGTGAATAGACCTAAAAGCGGTGGCTCACCTTCTTTAAAAACCACAGGCCTTTGGCGAATGATCACCATCCCTGCTTTTTGAGCACCCTCTTTGACTCTTTCCAACTGATGCGCAGGCTGAATCGGGAAAACACAAGAAAACACGCCGCCCCAATTCAGATGCTGAGCAGCAATCTCGCAATAATCGATCACAGTACCTCTCATCTCAAAGCGGCAGGCAATTTTTTGAGGGTGATCGCCATGAATTCCGTTCTCAAGCGGAAAATAGGGAGGACTGCCTAAGATCAAATCGAAACGTTCATTCTGATCTAAAATCTTGGGATCTCGAAAATCACCATGACGAATTTTATATCGATTTTCGAGCCCATTAAACTGGGCTGACTTTCGAGCTAACTCAACACTAGCATCTTGAGCTTCTATTGTAGTGAAGCGTGCGCCAGGAAGCCTCCAAGCTGCAATCATCCCCACAGACCCTAAACCACTCCCCAAATCCAAAACTCGATGCGCTGTAGGGCAACAGATTGTCCCGTACCACGCGGTCAAAAGGTCATCTGTCGAAAAACGATGCCCTTCCTTGAGTTGAAAAATGCGAAATCGACCACTCAAAGCATCGAGGGATTCACCAGGTACCAAAGGTGCCGGAGAAACAGAGCCAGGGACTTCAGGGCCTGGAATCGCCCAACCCTTAAAATAACGCTCATTTGAGTTCATGCCACGACTTAGACTGCCTCGAATGTTTTTTTCAAGGAAAATCAGGCCGCTTTTTTAACTCCAAGCCCGGTCAAACCAGTCGCAGTTCCTGTCGTTACACCCGGTGACGGGGGCACAGCTCCCTGCCCTGCCACTCCTGCCTGAGGAGGAGGCGCATCGCTCGGAGCATACTGAGCAAACATCGATTTATCATTAGCGTATTCATAGGCATCCGCTGGAGCGACTTCATTTTTTTGAACTGCCTCCAAGAGAACCTTATCAATCAATTGCATCCCATCTTTTTTACCCGTCTGCTGAACACTCGATAACTGAAAGGTCTTGCCTTCACGAATGAGATTGGCAACCGCCGGAGTATTGACCAAAATATCATGCATACAGATAAGCTTTTTATGATCGGCACTCGGAATCAATTTTTGAGCAATCACGACTTTGAGTGTCTCTGAAAGCATCGTTCGAATCTGAGGTTGTTCTGCGGCCGAAAAAGTATTGATAATACGGTCTATAGTCTTTGCCGCTGAATTTGTATGCAGGGTCGAAAAAACCAAATGTCCTGTCTCTGCGGCTTTTAAAGCAAGCCCAATGGTCTCGGCATCTCGCATTTCACCCACAAGAATCACATCCGGATCTTCGCGGAGCGCTGCTTTAAGAGCTGAAGCATAAGACGTAAAATGGGCATCCAAACTTCTTTGATTCACCACACACATTTTACTCTCATGTTGAAACTCAATCGGATCCTCGAGAGTGAGGATATGACCTTTCCAAGTCGTATTAATGTAATGAACCATAGCTGCAAGCGTCGTCGATTTGCCTGAGCCCGTCGGACCACAAACCAAAACAAGTCCATTAGCAAAAGTACACGCTTTTTCACAAATAGACGGAGCCTTGAGCTCTGCCAAGGTCGGAGGAATTTCTCGAATCACACGCATCACAGCAGCTAATCCATGTCGTTGATAAAATGCATTGATTCGAAAGATCCCCAAACCAGGAAATTTATAAGCAAAATCGAGACTCTTTTTCTCAAAAAGCTCTGTTTTCTGAGCGGGAGTCATCACCTCTGCCAACATTTTTTCGAGATCGGAGTTACCCAGAATAGGTGCATTGATTTTAACAACGTCTCCCCTGATTCTCACCATCGGAACCACGTTGGCCGAAAGATGAAGATCTGAACCATTATTTTGAACCATGAAACCTAAGAGTTGAGAAAGTGTGAGTGACATATACTCACTTATCGGCAAGGATTAAATTGATCTTGAGGTTTAAAATGCGATCTGTTTTTTCCCAGCGATTTTGTCCCCTAGTTATTTCCTGGCGATAATGTCCCCTAAATGTGTCTTCTAGAACTCTGATTTCACTTATGAATTCGGAGAGATGGGGGCTCATGGAAGGAATCGT
>Ga0172367_10006387_pt1 | contig 13894 bp, 21 predicted proteins | sample Lak10m_FD_114542 | JGI IMG/M metagenome (GOLD analysis project Ga0172367, IMG submission 114542) | Freshwater microbial communities from Kabuno Bay, South-Kivu, Congo - kab_022012_10m | ecosystem: Environmental > Aquatic > Freshwater > Lake | place: Democratic Republic of the Congo: South-Kivu... | reverse complement strand
GCCTTCCAGACATCGAAGTACGTCCAGTCGAATATCGGGTAGAACGTGTAGTGATCCTGCTTGCGGTCTAGCACCTTGCCCCAAGTTTCGCCCTTGTAGGTGGCAGCACCAGTGAGGCCAACGTAACGGCTCGGGGATTCCTCGCACCGGACGCCGCCAATGTTGGCAGTACGCAAGCCGCCCTGATCCTTGCCGATTGCGGCATTGAACAGTTCGGCGAAGCGGTCAGTGCCGTAGGTGTTTTCGTGGATCGAGTACGCTTCCTTGGGGCGCATCCAGATGGCTTCATCCTCGGGTCGCCAACAGTAAAGCCAATGGTCAGTGGTCGATGTCGCGTTGAATAGCTTGATCGGCACTTGATACCAAAGCGGCTCAACGTCTGGGTTCTCCATCACAAGCCGCACTTGGTCGATGGTCGCCTGCCACTCGGCTTCCTGATCTATGAACATGACCTTGAGGGGAAGCCGGTTCTTTTCCTTGGCTACCATCATGGTCAGGTTGAAAACCACCGTGCTGTCCTTGCCGCCAGAGAACGAAACGATGACGTTCTCAAATTCATCGAACAGCCACCGGATGCGATCAAGCGCCGCCTCAAACACGTTTTCCTTGAGGTAATACTTCATGACAAAGCCTTTGCTATGTAGCCGATGCACTTGGCGTTGTAGTCACTCACCACGAAACGCTTGCCGGCATCGTGGAAAATCTTTGCGCTCCGTCCGTAGCCGCAGCAAAAGTCGCCGATGCACTGGTATTTGAGCGCCAGTGTTTTGAGGATTGCAACGGTGTCGCCCTTACCGTGAAAAGCCCCGCCGTACACATACCCGATTGCCTGCCCGCCATTCAGCAGGCAATCAAACTTCATCGTGGGGGCAGGAAGCAGGCGTTCGGCGTGGGAGCCGGTCACGATAATGGTCAGCTTGTTAACGCGCAGCAGGATGTCAGACAGCGCCGCCATGAAATCCTCATAAGCCCGCCCGTCATCTACCCCTGCGCGTTCGTTAAACTTGTCGAACCCGTTCCGCCACGGCAGTTCGGTGTAGAGCACATCGCAAACATCATAGTCAGCCGGCAAGCCTTCCATGAGGTCATGGCAGAACGCTACCGAATCTCCAACGCGAACAATGTCCGCAGGCTCAACCTTGATGTCATCACCGAGCGCTGTGTGGTAAATCATTCCCACGGATCCTCAAACGTCAGACTTTGCCGCTTTGAACTTCGGCGAGGGTCAATCATGGACTTGCACACGCGATGCTCAACCAAGCTCGGGACGTGCAGCCAATACTTGAGGCGAACGCTCTTGAAGTAATCCGCCATCAGGATATCAAAGCCGGTCGGGTGCTTGTCCGCCTGCTTCCATTCCGGCCTGAACTCCAACAGTTTGCGCGACATTCCAGCCGGCAGATAGAAGCACTGATTCATCATGAAATTGCCGTCATACCGACTGCCGATAGTCAGGTCAGCTTTCCGCATGGAAAAAAACTGGATCACTTCGTGCGGGCGTTCGGCGATTGCTGCCTCAAGTTTCTCGACAAAGCCACGGGTCAGGATGACATCCTCCTCCATGTGAACCGCTGGTTCGTCACCCGCCATCTCCATCGCTGACAGAAACGTGTCCATCGCGTTGCGCGTTTTGTCGAAACACCACTCGGCTTGAGGGAGCCGTGATTGCAGGTAGACGATAAACTCGGTGCGATCACGAACGGCTCGGATGATGATGCGCGTCATTCGTTGACCGCCCTGTTAATCAAAATGGTTTCATGCAACGGCGCACCCATCGACCAATAACGCATCCCGTCAACATCCAAGCAGATATAACGCTTGCGCCAAAACCACACCTCATAACCGAGATGCCGGATAGTAAGCACGAAGCGCTCAAAGTCTGTTTCGTTCTGCGCCTGTTTTCGCAGCGTGTAAGCATGAGGGTTCGCCGTTGCTTTTGCTGTTCGCCACGGGTGCGATTGGATGTAATCGCGCATTTCAAATATCGTCATCGGCTCAAACTGATGACCTTCAACTTCAACTAACTCAACGCTTTTATCCACAGAGTTATCCACATTTACCCCAAAATCTGCCTATTTTTTGACCACCCCCGCCAAGGGGTCTAGGAAGCGCTAGGAGCGATTTTCGGTGTTTTGAATACTACCATATTGGTAGTACGAAAATAATCAATTCTACGGAAGCCCATTTTATGCGGGTTTCAGGCCGATAACCCCTCGCCGCAGTCGGATATTCGGACTGTCGAAATTTCGCCGCCTATTTTTTAGGCAGTGTTTCCAACGCCGTCATAACCCATCCTGCAAGCCAAAACCAAGGGTTTCTCGCCCCATTTCCATAGCACCGGCAACCAAACTCCACGCGGAGATTGTAACAAAAATTTCACCAGATACTACAAAAAAAGTATAGCGTTCCCCTTGACTACTACCGATATGCTAGTAGAATACGATTCATGCCGGTCGTGCGGCGTTTACCTCTAGGAGATTCAAAATGAAGTTCGGCATTGAGATTGAGTTCATTGGTTCCCTCAACCCTGTTCTTGATGCACTGCGTTCGCGCCGCATTGAAGTTGAGTACGAAGGACATCACCACAACACTCGATCCAACTGGAAGATTGTTTCCGATGCTTCCGTACATGGTGGTTGGGAATTGGTTTCCCCGATTCTCGATACCAAGAGCGGCGCGTTCAAGGACATCCAGAAAGTGTGCGCCGCACTTAATGAGGCCGGCGCTTCGGTGAATCGCTCCTGCGGGTTCCACGTTCATGTGGATGCCCGTGGCGCTGAACTCGGCACGATTAAGAACATCGTCAAGTTCTTCTACAAGTTTGAACCGCAGTTCGACAAGGTGGTTTCCGATTCCCGCCGCAATAACCGCTTCTGCCAATCGAACCGCGTTTACTTCCGCGACACGAACGATTGCTTTAATCAAGTCGATCAGTGCCGCACGATTTATGAGTTGCGCGGCTTGTTCCGGTGGAACCGCTACCACAAGTTGAATCTGGAAAGTCTGGAACGTCACGGCACCGTGGAGTTCCGCCAACACCAAGGCACGATTGACGCCGACAAGATGATTGCTTGGGTGAAGTTGTGCGTTGGTGTGGTTGAAACCGCTTCCAAGTACGTTCGCCCGTCCAAAAAAGATTACGGCTTCGGCGGCTTGATGGATTGCGTTTCCCCGTCTGTCCGCCAGTTCTTTGTGGGCCGTGCCGCTCACTTCGGTTTCGCAGTTTAAGAAAGGGGGCAACGAAATGTCCGCAACAGTGATTTGCACTTACGACAACCACGCTTACTCGGGGCGCTCCCCCGAGGAGGCGATTCAGGCGATGGCCCGAGCCGGTGTGCTCACGGCTTCCAAGTCGCTTGAGGAATACATGGCGATGGTACAGCGCCAAGTTCTGCGCTTGCACGGGCAGCTTATTCGTACCGATTCGGCTGACGAATTTTTAACCGACCTCGCCGATTTAGGGGTCATCACTTTGAAGGAGATTCACTAATGGATATCAGCAAAATCACCAAGGGGCGCAAGGGTGCGCTTTACTTCGCCTACGGCGCTAACACGAATTTGGAAGCGATGGCTTGGCGCTGTCCTGATGCCGAGCCGGTGGGAACCACCACGCTGCCTAACTACAAGTTGGTGTTCCGAGGCGTGGCGGACATCGTGCCGTCCAAAGGCGGCAGGGTCATCGGTGCGCTTTGGCGTATCACGCCGGATTGCGAGGCCGCGCTCGACACGTTCGAAGGCTTCCCTAATCTGTACATCAAGGAGTACGGCACGATGACCGTGGATGGGGTTGAGGAGCAGGTCATGTGGTATGTGATGCGTAACCGCAACTATGAGGCGATGCCGGCGCAGTCATACGAAACCGTGCTTCGCCACGGCTACCGCGACTTCGATATGCCGGTTGAACAGATCGACAAGGCCATCGAGAGCGCCCGCACCTACCGTTACCCCACGGGTCGCAATTTCAACGAGTTCTACAAACGCTACCAAGGAGAATAACCATGTCCCATGAGATTACCCAACGCGCCGATGGCGCATACGAAATGGCTTATGTCGGCAAGAAACCGTGGCACGGCCTCGGGCAAGAGCTTCCGGTGGGCGCGTCCGTTGCCGAAATGCAACGGGCCGCTGGCCTCGATTGGCAGATTGAGCGGGCCAAGGTCGAGTACACCCACGGCATCCTCACCGATATGCAACGCTTCGACTTCCAAGACCGCCATGTGCTGTACCGCAGCGACACGATGGCCCCGTTGTCCGTGGTCAGTCACCGCTACAAGGTGGTGCAGCCGTCCGAGATTCTCGGGTTCTTCCGCGACCTAGTGGGCGAGGGCGGCTTCCAGTTGGAAACTGCCGGCTCCCTGTTCGGCGGGAAACGGATATGGGCAACCGCACTGGTGGGCGAGAAAGCGAAGATTCGCGGCGAGGATGAAATCGGCGGCTACCTGCTGCTGTCCACGTCCTGCGATGGAAGCCTTGCGACCACGGCGCGGTTCACCACCATCCGCACGGTTTGCAACAACACGCTCGGCATGGCGCTTGAGGATAATCGCCGGTTCATCACCGTCACCCACGCCACCAAGTTCGACCACGAACGGGTCAAGCAGGACTTGGGAATCGCCGTAGACGCATTTTCGCGGTTCATGGTGGACGCCACTACCCTCGCAGAGAAAAAACTCGGCTACGGGGCCGCCACGCAGTTCCTTGATACCCTTCTGCTACCCAACTACAAGGGCAACGCCGAGGCGATGCGTAACTCCACAGGGTACGAACGCATCATGGAGTTGTTCCAAGGTGAAGCGATTGGCTCGGAGTTTTCGACCGCCAAGGGAACCGCTTGGGGGATGGTGCAAGCCGTCACCGAGTTCTACGATCACCACGCCAACACGCGCACACCGGATGCACGGCTCAATTCGGCATGGTTCGGCACTGCGGCGGCGACCAAGGAACGGGCTTTTGAGATTGCCAAGGCAATATAACGGCCCGCGTTAAATGAGAAAAAGCCCCAGTGATGGGGCTTTTTTTCGGGTAGCGTCACGCCAAGTTAGGGAAATGATAGCATTACTGTCGCATTTTGCAAGCCCCCTGTTCAAAAAGTTCCATCACCCCCCAAACGACATGCTCCAAATTTGCTTGCGGAACTCGCTCAAGCAGCGCGATTACTTCGGCTTCGCCGGCTGATCCAACATAACGTCCGTCCTCATCGCAAACAGATTTGATAGCGTGTTGTTGTTCTTGCATACCTGCTCCTTGAGTAGATTAAGTATTGCTTCCTGCGTATCGACCGGCGAAGCCCTGTACAGGGCCAAGATCAGGTCAACGATACCGCGCTCCCTGTCCGTCATGGGGATGTCGGCCCCGTGCGGCACGTCCATCCACCCATCCTCAAGCCCGAGTGACCGCTCAATCTGCCTTGCCGTTGCCGTGCCGATGTTCCGGCGCTGGCATTTCAAATGGCTCAACTGGCGATCCGAGATGCCAACGGCGATGCCAAAGTCGCGCAATAGCCCGCGTTCTACACCGCCACGATTGAGTTGAAACCCTTCAAGCAGAAAGTTGAAATTGGCGTACCGCGTTTCATGAATCCCCATAAGACCTCCAGAGTTTACTAGCTAATTGTTACCCCTTTGTTAATGAACAGTATCAAAAAAATAGCCTTGATATGCGACACAATAGCAGGGGTTTCACTTGACTGCACTACATTATTGCTAGTATTATTTTTCCTCGAAAGGAGTTATTGATATGGCAAAAACAGCGATGGAGTTTTGGAAGTCCGCAGGCATTGAAGAAACGCGGCGGGTTTGTGAAGCGGCAGGAACCAGTTACGAGAATTTCAAGCATATCGCTCACCAACGCCGCAGGCCGTCCGTGAAGTTGGCGAAGGCGTTGCAGCAGGCAAGCGGCGGGCAGTTGAGTGCGGAGCAGTTGATCTTCGCGGAGATTCGCCCGTGATTGTTCGCGCACCGCGCCCCGATTCCAACTTCTACATCCTCAACAAGGAAATTTCCGAGGACAAGGGGTTGTCGTGGGGAGCGCGTGGCTTACTTGTGTACCTGCTTGGCAAACCGGACAACTGGACGGTGAGCATACCGGCGCTGGTTGAGGAAACCAAGTTGTCGCGCAAGCAGACCGGACGGGATGGCATCCACGCCCTGCTGGCGGAGTTGATTGATGCGGGTTATATCGCCCGTTCGCAATCACGCTCACCAAACGGGGTGATGGGGCCGATGCAGTACACCGTTTCCGAGGAGAAAGGCGTCCAGACGCCATTCCAACCGCAAACGGGTTTGCCGTGTACGGTTCAGCCGTGTACGGCAAATCCGCAGGTAATAAGTATTGAAACTACAACAAGAACTGATGTTGATATAACCCCCACCCAAACCGCGCTTATCGAATCCCTGCCGGCATGGGTTCCCAGTGAAGCATGGGAGGCGTTCCTCGAGATGCGGAAAAAAGCCAAGGCGAGGAACACCCCTTACGCGCTCACCCTGCTTATCAACAAACTTGATGCCCTGCGCCGCAGTGGCAACGACCCGCAGGCAGTTCTTGAGCAGTCGATTGAAAACTCATGGAAGGGGGTGTTCCCCCTTCGCCGCCAAACCAGTTTCGTGACTAACACAGGAGGTTCACATCATGACACAACTACACGCAGGGCCAATGTCATCGCCGCACTTACAGGCGGGACAGCAGGGCGAGAGAAAGACATCACCGCCTTTGCCGAAACCGTGGATTGAGCGGATTTTCCGCGAAATGTCCGCGATGTACGGGAAGCACTTTGCCGATATGTGGGCCGGCGCTGACCTTGAATCGGTAAAGGAAACATGGGCGCGGCGGCTTGCCGGCTACACGCCAGATGAACTTGGGCGCGGCCTCGGTGCTTTGGGCCGGTACTGCCCAACCCTTGCCGAGTTCATGCAGTTGTGCCGTCCGCCTCTCGATTACGAAACCGCGTACCGCGAGGCCGCTTACAACCTCCATGCGAGGGAGCGGGGCGAAGATGAATGGTCGAACCCCGCCATCTACTGGGCGGCGCAGGCGTTCGGCCCGTGGGATTGCAAGAACCTGCCGTATGAACGGGCAGAGAAGCGCTGGCGGGAGTGCTTGGACAAGGTGGTCGAGGACGGGTGCGGGCCAGTGCCGCCGCCGCTACTGGCCTTGCCATCGGTTGGCAAGGTGTCGATATCCCAAGACGAGCAGAAAGAACGGTTGCGGGAAATCTTTGAACGATTTGGATGGGAGAAACGGCTATGAGGAAATACAAGTTGAAGCCAAGCTCCGAGGGAATGTGCCTGTCGGAAATGACGATGAACCTGATACGAAGCTCCACGCCGACCATTGAGCTTGAGGTTCATGACGCGCTTTACGGCGTTACAACCAAGCGAAAGTTCTGGGATTTGGTGTTCGTGTTGGAGCAACACAAGGGCCGTGAGCGCTACTTTGTGGATGCCGTCACTGGGACGTGCTACGACATCACCGGCAAGTGTATGACAAGCCTAGTTCGCCAAGTCATCGTTCCAGATGAAATGAAGGTTGCGGCATGAAGCCTACGTTTCAGAATGAGGTGCAGCTTGCGGGGTGGAGTGAAAGCCACAACTCGGGGGCCAAGGTGACGTTCTGGCTCCCGACCTCGGAGGACTTGGAACCGTTTCGCGGCCTCACTTCGCGCAAGGGCAACACCGCAGGGCATCGCTTTGCGATGGTACTGGTGGAGATTGGTGACGATGACCAACCAGTGCAGCCGGTTCAAGCGGCGGTGCAACCGCCACGGGTTAGCAATTCACTGGCTTCCAAGATGCACCGCGATGGCTATTTCAACAACCCCCGTTTATGGGAAGCGATGGAACGGGCCGAGTATTACACCCAGTTCGACCATAAGGAACACGTTGAGGGGTTGCCGTGCTGTTTCCCCGAGGCGCACCACCAAGGCGACATCGTGTTGCATCACTGCCGCACGTCCGCCAATTCCGGCACGGGCATCAAACCGCCGCACTGGTACGGCATCCCGCTATGCCACAAGCACCACGCGCTAGTTCACTCGGGCAAGTTGAGCCGAGAACAGCAACACGACTTGTTGCAACGCGCTGTCGGGATTACCGCCGATCAGGTCAAGGCCGCACTCAAGGAAGCCATGGGGCTTTCGTCCCTGTCGGAGATTACGCCAGAGGCGCTAACCGAGTTTGAGGAGCACATCGGGCTATGAGATACCAAACCACACAAGAGGAACGCGATGCGAACGAAAAACACCGTCACGAGTGCGAAGTCCGCTGGCTTGCAAGTCGCAAGACCATCAAGGAGCGCCGCAGCTACATCGAGGGCGTTGAGCGCAAAAGGGGGCCAGAGGCGGCAAGGCGGCTCCAAGCAGACGCCACGGCAGAGTTCAAGCGCAGGCGAGGAAACGCTCGCCCTGCACCTGCGCTCGGTGAAATCACCCCCGTTCGTCCGAGAGTTCAAGTTCCATCCAGTGCGCCGTTGGCGTTTTGACTTCGCGTTTCCCGAGCAGATGGTAGCGGTCGAGGTTGAAGGAGGAGCTTGGAACGGCGGGCGTCACACGCGGGGAAGCGGTTTCACTGCCGATTGCGAAAAGTACAACGCCGCCGCCCTGCTTGGATGGCGCGTGTTCCGGTTCACGGTCAAGCAGGTGGAATCCGGCGAGGCCATCAAGACGTTGGAGGTGGCTCTTGCTCCGAGGTGATTTCCGAGATCCGCTTGAGGTGTTGATTGCACGGGAGGAGCGGACGTGCAAAGGATGCGTTCATGAACGTGAGGCGTTCGGGCGCAAGTTCTGCGACAAGGGCCGGAAGAAGCGTAACCGGCGTTGCTACGTTGAGAGGGTGATCCATGTTTCAAAGCGTTGAGCAAGCCATGCGTTTCGCGTTCGATATGAAAACCCGCGTCATCTGCAAGACCACCAAGTTCTCGAATGACCCACACGCAACCGGCGACCGGATGACGGCGCATGATCTACACGCCCAAAGCATGATGATTCTGCGCGGAATAACTGATCTCACCCCGCTTGCCGGTTTGTACCTGTACGCAAAGTTTGAAACGCACCCCGAGGTTCGCGGCGCGGCAATCAAGGAGCTTGCAAAGGCGGTTGCCCGCGACCACCGGCTACCGCCCGAGTACGCCGTTGCCATGACGCGGCGCTACTTTTCGGCAAAGCGGCGCGGCGAGGAGTCAGTCACCCGCGTTGCAAGCCGGTTCGGGGTGCATCGCGCCACGGTACACCGGCATGAACACGCCGTTGCTGGATACCTCAACGGCTTGTGGCTGAACATCGAGAATGAGCTTGGCCCGCGATACCAAAGCACGGGGTTAATAAACTAGCAAAAAGGTATTGACGCGGTACGCTTTTGCTAGTATTGTGGCTTCCATTCGTGACCAAGGAGAACTGCGATGGAAAACCTGATTGTTTTGATGCTGTACCTGATTGGCTTGTGCGGAGTTTTTGCGTTCATGAGCTTTGTGGGTTGGTTGTTTGGATGGGAGGACTGACATGGGAACACTGATGCGCGTGACCGCTTCAAGCGGGCATGAGTTGGTAGTTGACGTTCAGCCGCAACACGTTTCGCACCCCTACGAAGCCGTGCGATACGGAACGCCAGTTGCGGTGAAAAACACGGATGGATGGCAGATTCACGGGCGCAGCGCGACCCCGCAGGAAGTTGACGCGATTCTGTCAATCCCGCACTTCGATTATGAGTAGATGCTCATCTCCCTTTCCCCCGCTTCGGCGGGGGATTTTTTTGCATCTTTTCGCTACTTTTTTGCAAGTTTCACTTGACGAAGTGATAGCAAATGCGTAGTATTAGTTCTGCGGTTGTCGTGACCGCTTCACTTTAGGAGATTCGCCATGAATGGTTTTGATGTTGTTATTAGAGAACTGCGCGGCGCGACCGCTGACCTGCGCGATTCCAACAACAAGTCCTTGCGCCGCAAGGCATCCAAGAAACCCGCTTGCACCTGTGCCGCTTACCCGTTCCCGCATCGTAAGTTTGGCGGGAAGTGCGATGGTCGCAACCACGCGGTTGACTATTCCACGGTCAGTTACCACCACACCCGCCAAGCCATGCTTGACGCCGGTCATTCCGACAAGGATTTCCTGTAATGGAAACGGATGCCGGCAGAGAGGACGATGGCGGCATCCAGTTTTACCAAACCGTCCAACTTCAAGAAAAGGAGATTCAAGATGGCTATTCAGATTCGCAAGGCAGAGCGCCGCAAGGCAAAACTTCGTTTGGGTATATCTGCCCCAAGCGGCTCGGGCAAGACCTATTCATCCCTGCTGTTGGCGTTCGGACTCGGCGGGAAGGTTGGCCTTATTGACACCGAGAACGGCTCGGGCGACCTTTACGCCCACCTCGGCGATTACGACATCGTGCAGATTCAAGCGCCGTACACCATCGCCAAGTACCGCGAAGCGATCAAGGCGTTTGAGGATGCCGGTTACACCACGATCATCGTGGACAGCTTGAGCCACGCATGGGCCGGTGACGGCGGCTTGCTCGACAAGCAGGGCAAGTTGGCAGACCAATCGAAGAACAGTTACACGGCTTGGCGGCAGGTTACGCCCGAGCACAATGCGTTGGTCGAGGCGTTGCTCCAATCGCCGTGCCACATGATTTGCACGATGCGGGCCAAGCAGGAGTACGTTCAGGAAAAGGACGAGCGCACTGGCAAAACGGTTGTCCGCAAGGTTGGCATGGCCCCCGTGCAACGTGAGGGGATGGAGTATGAGTTCACCGTCATGCTCGACATCGACATGGCGCACAACGCCACGGCTTCCAAAGACCGCACTTCCATCTTTGACGGGCAGATTTTCAAGATCACGCCCGATACCGGCAAGCAGATTCTTTCGTGGTTGGAAACCGGCTCCGAGGCGTTGCCCCCCAGTGTAGCGGCGGGCGGCTTGACGCCGGAACAGGCCAAGGCAATCCGCGACCTGCTTGAAGTTGGCGGCATTGAGGAAGCCCGCTTCCTGCGCGTTGCCGGCACTGAAACGGTTGAGGCCGTGGGTCAGGATGACTACGAACGGGCGGTTTCGTGGATTAACAAGCAGGTTCAGGCCAAGGCGAAGCGTGATGCCGAGGAGAGCAACAATGCAAGCGCCTGAAATGCTGACGCTTGAGCAAGGCTCCCCCGAGTGGCATCTGATTCGCCGCACGAAGCGCACGGCGTCCAACGCCGGCAAGGTGATGCAGTGCTCCCCCTACGGGGGGTGGGAATCGCTGAAAGCCTACTATGCCGGCGAGGACACGTTCAAGGGCAACGCCGCCACCAAGTTCGGCAACGACAATGAACCGGCTGCGCGGCGGGCGTACAACCTTGAGTTCGGGTTCGACTTCCAGCCCGAGGTGTTCGTGCGCGGCGATTACCTCGCAAGCCTTGACGGGTTCGACCCCGAGTTTAACCTCAACCTTGAAATCAAATGCCCTGCGGCGGGCCGGTCGAGCAAGACGTGGAAACAGGCTTGCCAGTTCGGAACGGTGGAGCCGCACTACCTTTGGCAGTTGCACCATCAAATGTTCGTCAGCGGCGCACGGGCCACGCGGTTCTGGGTTTACGACCCCATCCAGAAAGAAGGCATCGAGGTGATTGTTGCGCGGGATGAAGCCGCCATTAAGCAGTTGCTTGAGCAGTGGGATGCGTTCTTCGCGTGGATGGAATCGGGCAAGGAAGCGCCCGAGGAAATCCCCGATTTGTCCGGTGACGAAACCTTCGCTTCCGCCGCCGCCAAGTTCCGTCACTTCAAGGAACTCAAGGATATGGCGGACAAGGCGTTGGAGAACGCACGGGAAAGCCTCATGGCGGCGTTGGGCGAACGCCCCAAGGGGTATGCCCACGGCGTAACGGTTCAGGCCGTCACGAAGCGCGGCGGGGTGGATTACAAGGCCATCCCGCAGTTGAAGGGGGTTGACCTCGATCAGTTCCGCAAAGCGGACATCACCGAGTATCGGGTGACGCTGAAATGAAGATCAAAGGAACCTCAAACAAGGCGGTTGGGACAGTCGTGAATGAGGCTTTGAAACGCGGGTGGACTTTGAAATCAGGGCGGAAGCACACCAAGTTGGTATCGCCTGATGGGAAAGTTTCCATCCCGTACCCGAGCTCACCTAGCTGCCAGTTCGCGGCTAAAAACTTACAGAAAGACCTATTAAATTACGAAAGGAGTATCTCATGCACTTAACCGGAGTTTTGCGCCTCGGGCGCGACATGGAAGTACGTTACCTACCAGACGGAACCCCAGTGGGTTCGATCAACGGCGCGTTCAACTATGGCAAGAAAGATGCCGAGGGGAACCGCCCGACCCAGTGGGTGAGCGTTACCGTTTGGGGTGAGCGGGCGGAAAAGATCAGTGACATGATGACCAAGGGCCAACAGATTTTTGTGGTGCTTGACGAACCGCACATTGAAACCTACACCAAACAGGACGGCTCGACCGGCACGGCGCTCCGCGCACGGCTCAATAGCTTCCAGTTTGTCGGCGGCAAGCGCGAGTTGACCGAGAGCGAGAAACAGCACTCGACCGCCAAGGGCAACGGGTTCGCACCGGAGGGCGGAAGCGGCTTTGAGGATATGGAAGACGATATTCCGTTCTAACCAGTAATGAGGGAGTGGCGGGGGAAACCCCGCCATTAACACGCATGGCTTTGGTACTGATTAACAAACTCTCTGAAATGTCGGGCTATACTGAAAAGGCAATCCGCCGAAAGATTGAGGATGGCGTGTTTGTCGAGGGGTGGCATTACATAAAAGCCCCAGATGGGCGGTTGCACTTTGACACGGAGAGATACCACGGATGGGTGCGCGGAGAGAAACCGGCGTTGAGCCGAGGGGCGAGAGCATAAGGATATGTTTCTCGATAGGTGGGGCAAGGAAGCGCAAGACGTTGAAGCTGCCGCCAACACCAAAGAACTTGAAGTACGCCGCCAACCTGCGCGGCGAAATCCTGCGGGCAATCGCGCTCGGCACGTTCAAGATGGCGGACTACTTCCCAGACGGGGAACCGGAAACCGGTCGGTCAGACCTGTTCGCCGACATCGCTGACAAGTGGCTTGCGGCAAACAGTCACTTGGCGAAGGGAACGCTAGACAAGTATCGGCAGGCCATCACGTTCTGGAAAGCCAAGTTCGCCGGCAAGCGGGTTGCCGACATCAGGCACTCGGAAGTTGCTTCGATCATCGGCTTGCAGGGGTGGGAGGCCAAGCACCGCAACAACATGCTCATTCCGCTTCGGCAGGTTTTCATGATGGCGAAAGCCGATGACCTGATTACCAAGAACCCGATGGATGGCATCAAGAACGCCAAGACGCAAAAGGGCCGGCCCGATCCGTTCACGTTGCTCGAGGTGGGAGCGATACTCGACCACATGACCCGCTACCATGAGCAGATAGGCAACTACTTCCAGTTCGCGTTCTTCACGGGGATGCGCCCCGAGGAAATCATCGCCTTGCAGTGGGGTGATATCGACTTCACCAACGGGCTTGCCCGCGTCCAGAGAACGCGCTCGGCGCTCACGGACAGGGACACTACCAAGACGTTCTCGGAACGCGATGTGGAGCTTAACAGCAAGGCGCTTGAGGCGTTGCGCCGGCAGAAAGCCCACACCTTCATGCTTGAGGATGGGTATATCTTCCACAACCCGAACACCGGCAAGCGCTGGTCATCCGAGAAGTTCCAACGGGATCTGTACTGGAAACCCACGCTCAAGGCGCTCGGCTTGCGCTACCGCGTCCCGTACCAGTGCCGCCACACCTTCGCCACCCTGAACCTGATGGCGGGGGCCAATCCGATGTGGGTGAGCCGGCAGATGGGCCACGCCTCGATGCAAATGCTCCTGTCGGTTTACTCCAAGTGGATCGACCAAGCGGACAAGGGCCGAGAACTTGGCAAGATTGAG
>Ga0172367_10006386_pt1 | contig 13895 bp, 11 predicted proteins | sample Lak10m_FD_114542 | JGI IMG/M metagenome (GOLD analysis project Ga0172367, IMG submission 114542) | Freshwater microbial communities from Kabuno Bay, South-Kivu, Congo - kab_022012_10m | ecosystem: Environmental > Aquatic > Freshwater > Lake | place: Democratic Republic of the Congo: South-Kivu... | reverse complement strand
TATTATTTTAATAACGTGAGAATCAAGACGAAACTCCGGATGGCTCCAGCTAAGTTTTACGAACTGACCGCCAAAGGTTGATTTATATGGACACCTGTGTCCGAAGAAATGGGGTCATGCCAATTTTTCATCGTTTATAAAATTTAGGTTAAACATTCAGATTAACTTCTCAAGATGACTTTGTTAAAAATCATCTTGAGCGTCAATCCGAATACCTAAATTTATTTGGTAAAGAACAAAATTATCTAAAAATAATTCTTATTACTTTAAAAGGCTTTGATAACTTGCCAAAGTCTTGGCCACCACTTGGCGCCAATCATATTCTCGACAAGCCCGCTCGTAGGCAGCCAGGGCCTTTACTTGAGCCTCTTCTGGATGTTCTAAAATATAGTTCAACTTTACTTCTAAATCACGTTCATCGCGACTCCGGAAGAAAAAGCCAGTATCAGCCAAAGCTTCACGGTTACCCGGAATATCACTGGCTAAACAAGCGCTACCATGGCCCATAGCTTCCAACAAAGACAGGGAAAGTCCTTCAATTTCTGAAGTCTGAGCGAATAGATAGGCGTTAGCATATAACTGGCGCAAAGCTTCGCCTTCCTGATTGCCGATAAAAATAATACGCTGATCGCCGGTTGCCAGTTTTTTCAATTCTTCCTCATACTCGCCATCGCCGGCAATCACTAACTTCTTATCAGTCTTTAAACGCTTAAAGACGGGAATTAGATATTGTAAACCTTTCAGCTTAATCAAACGGGAGGCGCTGAAGATATAGGATCCTTTGCTTAAACCCCAGAATTTTAAAGCGGTCTCGGCCTGTTCACGTCCGAGCTCGGTACCATTAGGAATCAGAAAGCATTCACGTCCATATTTCTTCCGGGCATAATCTTGGGTGGTTGGAGTTAAAACAATAACTGCGTCGGCCAATTGAAACATCATTTTTTCTCCCAGACGAAGCATTAACTTAGCAAAACGGCTCCATTTTTCATTGTCATAGTCAAAACTGTGGAGAGTGGCCACTAACTTAGCTCGGGGACAGAAAATCTTCGGCAACCACAGCAAAAGGGAAGGACCGACGCCGTGATAGTGAATAATATCCGGCCGGCGGCGTAAAACATCTAAACTGGAAAAAAAGGTATGAGTGATGTTGGCCAGGTTCTTCTGATTGATAAAAGGCTTATAAATTAACTCAACACCGTCAAAATCCTTCAATTTCACTGGTGTATAGCCACGGCGGTTATATACTAAAACCTCATGCCCCAAATTCTTTAATTGAGCACTTAAAAACTGCGCGTGTCTTTCGACACCGCCATTTTTAGCTGGTATTCCTTTTTGGCCGATGAAAGCGATTTTCATAGCTATATATATTGTTGACTTATAAAAGTATCAGTTATTTGTAATATTGTCAATTAATAATATTAAATTATAACAAAAAGCATTATTTTTGTCAATAGTAAATGAGGTTAAATAAAAAGAAATATATCCTAGATATATTTCTTTAATATAAGCTAAAAATTTATATTATTTTGCCTGTCTAAGATAACCAGTTCTTTTTCTTAAAATACCGCAACATCCCCCAGGAACCCAGACCCATAATAAAGAGAATTATCCAAAAACCGTAACGATGGTCGACAAAGGGCATATATTTGGCGTTCATGCCAAAAATAGCAGCCAAAAGAGTTAAAGGAAAAACAATCACGGAGAATAAGGTTAAGGTCTTCATGATATTATTCATCCGGTCGTTAAGCAGGGACTCATTAGTATCATTTAAAACTTCAACCATCTCTTTCTGATTATCCAACATCTCCCAGATACGCTTAGAATGTTCAACTAAATGTCCATACTGCTTCTTTAAAGCTTCGGGGGAAACCAGACTGCTCTTCATAGTCATTAGTTTCTGCAAGATGTTTTTATGGTTTTGCATAATCTTGCGGATATTAATGATGTTGCGACGGAGATTTAAAATCTTGGCAACGGCATCTTTTTGATGTTGGCCGAAAATAAGGTCTTCAACCTCCTCAATCGCCAGGCTATTTTGGTCAATTAAGAGATAGCAAGATTTTAAAAGGCGGTCCAAAATTTCATACAATAGTGTAGCGGATGACTCGGTCGTATAAGACAAGAGCAAGTTGGTATCTTTTTTGGCAATATTGAAAAAGTCACTCAAGGCCGAAATGTTATCATTATGCAAACTAACTAAATAACCGTGACCAATAAAAAATTCAATTTCGCCGGCGATTACTTTACCCTTAAAAAAGGTGGGGAAGTGTAAGATTAAAAAGAGATAGCCATTTTCGGCGGCCACCATCGGCCGCTGGGAAAAAACTGTAGCCACGGAAGCGTGCAAATGCTCAAGATTAAAATCGTATTCTTTCCGCAAAAAGTCAATTTCTTTACGACTAGAATCAACAATATTTAACCAAACCAGCGATTGCTCATTGCCGGGACGATCAATCGTTAATTTTTCAATTTTAGCACCTATTTTTTTATAATTTCCCATAGAAGCAGAGCGCGGTAACCGCTAAATATTATCTTTGACGGCACCGTCTTTTTGTAATAAAATAAGGATAGTTTTATAAACCTATTATAGCAGAAATAAAAAGAGCGAGAAAGAGATTGCTACTTATGGCCCTCATCTTAGGAATCAATACTGGCGAAATTAGCTGGTCCGAGCTTAAAAGCCGCTTGGCGTCTTTTTATAATGACCGATTACCGCATCAACTAGTAACCCCTAATCCTGAAATTATCCTTAAAGCTCAAAAAGATGAGGAATTATTCTATATTCTCAACCGCGCGGATTTATCTTTAGCCGATGGTTTCGGCTTAAAAATAGCGGCCAAAATCAGTGGCCAAAAATTATATCGCTGCACCGGCGCTGATCTCTTACCCCATCTTCTGAAAGAAGCCGAAGGGAAAAGGCGCGTCAGCATTATTAATCGTAACGACGGTTTATCTTCAAATCAAGATTTACAAAAATATTTACAGACTAATTATCCGCGCTTAGAATATCAAATTTTAGATAGTGCCAAAAAAACATCGCCCAGCGAGGAGGATGTGGCCAGGATTCAAGGCTTTAATCCGAATTTAGCCATCTGCCTCTTCGGTGCCCCGGAACAAGAAAAATACCTTTTTCATCTCCAAGAAAAACTAGCTCAAATATCATTGAGCGCGGGCTTGGGCGGAGCTTTTGATTTTTTAACCGGTAAATTACAACGGGCACCACAACTTTGGCGTAATCTCGGCTTGGAATGGCTTTGGCGTTTTATCCAGCAGCCTTGGCGCTGGCAACGAATCTGGCGAGCAACTGTTGTTTTTTCTAGAAAAGTGCTTTACTGGCGCTTTATCATGCCCCATCTTTATCGCCCCAATGTGGCCGTGTTAATGTATAAATCTGGAAAAACTGGTCGGGAAATTTTTATTGTTGAAAGGCAAGATCGAAAAAACCACTGGCAACTACCTCAGGGTGGACTAGACGGGGAAGACATCACTGCCGCTGGGTCTAAAGAGCTAAGAGAGGAGAGTGGCGCTCAAAATTTTAAAATTATCAAAGCCTATAATAATCTTTACCGCTACCAATTTAACAAAGAAACGGGTAAATATCTTTTACAGCGCCATTTCGGTTATCGCGGCCAAAAACAGAGCTTACTAATTGTAGAATTCCAGGGTGAAGATACGGAATTAAAAATTAATTATTGGGATCATCGTGCTTGGCGCTGGGTTAAGGAAGAAGATTTAATCACTCAAGTTCATCCTTGCCGACAGCCAGCCGCTAAAATTTATTTAGAAAAATTAAAGGCAATTGTTTAAAAATATGAAAAAAATCAATTGGCGGAAAAAAGTCAGTCTCCCTTTAAGCTTAACGATATTGGCTTTACTGGCTCTAATTGCTCTGAGTGGTATTACCGTCTATACTTATTTTTTAAATAACAAAAAAATTAACCAAGAAAAAAAAGAGGTCCGTCAAAGCGGCTATAAATATATTAGCCCGCTACTGGAATGCGCTGACTTTGATTATAAAAATAGGGAAGATTTGGAAGAAAATATTTCAAAATTAATTGATGAAAAAATAAAAAAAGGCGACGTTAGTTTTATTAGCCTTTATTTTCGAGATTTAAATAACGGCCCCTGGATTGGCATCAACGAAAAAGAAACCTTTACGCCCGCCAGCCTCTTAAAAGTACCACTGATGATTGCCTATCTTAAGATTTCCGAAAAAGATCCCAGCATCTTGGAAAAGAAAATCTTAATTGAAAATAATCAAAATCTTCTTTCTCAAAATATTATTCCTTTACGGACGGTCGAGGCGGGTAAAGAATATAAAGTTGAGGAGTTGATTGAATATATGATTATTTATTCTGATAATCTGGCGGCCGACGCACTTTTGCGCCATATTGACTTGGAATCTTTAAATAATACTTACAGTGACTTGGGAATTTCTGTTCCGGATGGAAAAAAAGTTGATGATTTTATGAGCGTCCGTGACTATTCTTCTTTTTTCCGTATTCTCTACAACGCTTCTTATTTAAATCACGAAATGTCGGGAAAGGCCTTAAAAATTCTTACCAAATCTCAATTTGTCCAAGGACTTACCGCCGGCGTACCCGCTCAAGTAGAAATTGCTCATAAATTTGGCGAGCGCATTTCGGGAGATAAAAAACAATTACACGATTGCGGAATAATTTATAAAGAAAATAACCCTTATTTGCTTTGTATTATGACCAGAGGACAGGATTTTAGTAAAATGGGTGAAGTAATTGGCGAAATTTCTGCCTTAGTTTACAGAGAATTCAAATAATTTTACAGAATTGTGAAAAAATGTTATAATAACAACATGACTAAAAAAATAAAATTTTACAGCGGCACTCTTGGCGTTATTATTATTTTTGCGCTAATTTTTGGTTTTTACCAAGCGCGTAATGCTCGTGGCGAAGATGATGATCTTCTTAATATTGAAATTCAGCAGTTAAACACGCAAATTCAAGCCCAAAAACAACAACTAGATGCCATTGCTGCTAAACAAAAAGACTATAGCACCGCCATTGCCGCCAAGCAAGCAGAAAAAAACAACCTTAACTCGCAATTAGAAATTCTAGAAACTCGTGCCGCTAAAGCACAGCTGGAAATCGAAAGTGCAAATTTAGAGATCAGTAAAACCGACCTGGAGGCTAGAAAAATATCCTTAGACATTATTGACACCAACAGCCGCATCGACCAACAGAAAGAACATATCAGCAAGTTGCTACGTTTAGTTTATAAACAAGATCAAATTTCCGCTCTAGAGATTCTGCTTCTTAACGATTCTATTTCCGAATTCCTTAATCAATCAAAATATCTAGAAAATGCTAACGAAGAATTACGCAACAGCTTGGCTAAATTGCAAAACGACAAAGACCGACTGGATAAAGCCCAGATAGATGTCCAAGAAAAAGCGGAGACTTTAAATAAGTTAAAAAAATCTTTAGAAGAAAAAAGGGCACAACTGGCTTATGAACAAGAAGAAAAAAACTATCTCTTAGAAGAAACTCGCTCTTCCGAAAAAGCCTACCAAGATTTATTACAACAAGCTAAAAGAGAGGCCGCACAAGCGGCTGCAGAAATCTCTAGTTTGGAAAACACCATCCGTAATAAGATGGCACAGAAAGATAGAGACCGCTTAGAAAACAGCGACAGCACTTTAAGCTGGCCAGTTCCAGGAAGAACTATTACCGCCACCTTCCACGACCCTGACTACCCCTTCCGCCGCATCATTGGTGAACACTCCGGCGTCGATATCCGCTCCAAGCAGGGAAGCCCTCTCTACGCGGCCGCTGATGGCTATGTTGCCCGAGTTAAGTTCGACGGCTCAACTGCCTACGCCTATATCATGATTGTCCATAATGACGGTATTTCTACGGTCTACGGTCACGTCTCTGGCGTTAATGTCGCCGCCGATCAGTATGTCACTAAAGGTCAGCTTATCGGCAGAACTGGCGGCGGGGCAGGTATGCCCGGTTCCGGACCTTTCTCTACCGGCTCACATCTTCACTTTGAAGTGCGTAAAGGTGGTATTCCGATTAACCCCCTTAATTATCTCCCTTAATACTTTAATGAAAAAATAAAGACCTCACCCATCAGGGTGAGGTCTTTTGAAATTTAAAATTATAACTTTCGGCCTTCATGGACTTTACGGTGAATATCGCGTAACTGCTTATTAGTAACGTGGGTGTAAATCTGAGTGGTAGCAATATTACTATGCCCAAGAAATTCCTGCACTGTGCGGAGATCAACCCCCTGATTCAATAAATCAGTAGCAAAAGAGTGACGCAAGGTATGAGGGGTGGCCATGACGGGTAAACCGCTAATCTTTACATATTTTTTTACAATATCTTCAATACTTTTTACGGTTAAACGCCGAGAAGCACTGCTTTGAGTAGAACCGCGGCGATAATTGATAAATAAAGCTTCATCAAAATCTTTACGCTCATCCAAATAGGCTTTTAGAGCCTTCACGGCGCGAGCAGAAAAATAAACGGTCCTAATTTTACTCCCTTTGCCTACCACCGCAATTTCCAAATCATCATTTACTGAGCGGATTCGAATTTGCTCTAAATTTAAAGCGGCTAGTTCTGCCACCCGGAGACCGGTTGAAAACAAGGTTTCTAGAATCGCCCGGTCGCGCAAACCAATTAAAGTCTGAGGATCGGGCGCCTCCAAAAGACTAGCCAGCTGTTCTAATTTTAAAAATTTTATTTCTTTATCAGATTTATCTTTTGCCAACTTTACTTTTGAAGGCGGCAGGGAACTAATATCTTTTTCTACAAAAAACTCCAATAAAGAACGCAAGGCGATCAGGTAATAATTCTGCGTGCTTTTTTTTAAAGTTTTTTTAGTTTTAGGGTCGGCGTGACGGGAAAGAAAAACTTTATACTGCCAGACGTGGTCAGGACTAAAATCAGCCGGCTTTAATTCAGCCAAGCCGACGCTCTCCAGCCAACGAAAAAATTTCCGCAGAAAGCGGGTATAATTTTCTTGGGTTTTAGTAGATAAGCCTTTTTCGATCTCAGAATAATCAAGAAAATCAAGAAGATATTTAATTATTGCTTTTTGTTCAGACATACTAATATTATAGCAGATAGGGAAGCGGAGAGACAATCAAAAAATATTGATTGACAAGTGGGAAGCAAGGGTCTATGATTTTAAAAAAGATTGTATCATGGAAACAAGCAAAGAAGTATCCGCCCAATTAAGCGCCGTGCTAAAAATAGTTTATGAGCACACTGATCAGGGCGAAAATGAAATCGATTTATTAATCGAGCGAAAGGGAAATAATCTTTTGTTAAGAAACATCGATTATAATCCCGACAAACCCCTCTTGACTGAAACGTTGACGATATTATTAAAAAATGTTGTCAACAAATTCAGTCCAGCCGTCACCAAGGTCAAGATCATGGCCACCGAAAAAGTACCGCGCTACCAACTCTGGCCCTGGCCCAAAAAAACTATTGGCCAAGAGTTTAGCGCCGCCGTTGAAGAAATTATCCTTCGTGGCGGCCGCATCATCATTAAGCCGCAAAACCCGCAAGAAGCCGGGGAACTGCGTCAACTACTACTGCTAAGTCAAGACCATGACAACAAAGAAGTCTGGATTGACCCAATTATCACTGGTTTGAATTTAGATTTAAAAAAAATCCAAATCGATGAAAAATAGAGTAAGAAAAGCCCCGATACGCACCAAGCGCTACCGGGGATCTTTTTATTCAGGGAACTGAGATTGAATTAGCAAAAGACTCAATTTATTAGCTTTTTCTGTATAATCATACTTCGCATAATGTATATTAATACACCTGATAAGCATGCTAAAAGCAAGGGCTATAAGACATTGGGCCTTTTAGTAGATTGTCAGGCCCAAAAAATTAATCTGTGGGACAAACATTAGAATTATTTTTACAATCAATAAAAAAAGACCGACGCTGATTAAAGAAAAAATAAACACCGAGAAGCCAAACAGAACCTTGAACATTGTTTCCATATAATTGCGAAGTTAGCGGTATTCCCCGCCGCACTTCTTTAGTTACTTTTTGTTACTTAAAGTAGGCGCGATCGCCATAACGAAGATCAATATACTCCAAAGCATTAAATTGCTCTGGCTCTTGCTCTTGTTTTATGATTACCAACTTATTGAGTTGTTTATCCAAATCCTCTTTCACATTAAAAAGAATGTTGGGACCGGAAGCAAGATCAGCTTTCAGGGTATTAAAAGCCCCCTCTAACAAGAAGCGATTAACTTTAAGCTCCGGGTAAGATCGCATCTTTTCATAAAGAGCAAAAAGGGCGCGCAAATAAGCCTCATCGATTTCTAAGCAATCTTTGTCATCTAGATAGTCCAAGTCACCACTAGCTTCCAAAATAGGATAATTAGCCACATCCCCCTCGGTTAATGAAGCCTCAGGCACAAGACAGCCACCGCTGTCGCTAAAACTCTGCCCAGACTTATCTCGCCAAATAAAAGCCAAACTACGCTCACCAGCGCTAATTACCAAAGTATGTGGCCAACGCTTATAAACCCGCAAAGAATCAAAACTAAAATTTTCACTCAAAGCGGTGGCTAATGTTTCTTCTTGAAAAAATAAAAGATTGCTTTGTTTAAAAATAAGGGCCCGGCGACCCTGGCTCTGTTGCCAGGCAAAATCCGCTAATTCTGCTTCAGGAATACGACTCACCCCTTCAATTTTTACCTGACGCAAGGAAAAAAGCGATGAAAAACAAAAAAGATATAAAAGCGCCGAAAAAATTAAAATTATAAAAAAGAAGACAAAATAGCGGCGGAATTTATTTTTAGAAACTCCGGGTTTTTGTTGCCGCTTATGAAAAAAGGGGTTATGCAGAGTTTTATGCTGATAATCTTTTTTTACACATTTAAATTTTTTTGCCCTCCTTGCCAAATAAGGGCTGGACTTCCCTTTCAACATAAATTAAATAAAAATCAAACAATATTTCTTCTAATATTAGCCTGTAATTTAACTAACAACTCATATGGGATACTTCCCTGCAGCCGCGCCAAATTTTCCAAAGAATTAAAATCTTCTCGCCGTGAAGAAATTAAGCAAACCTCTAAACCAGGGGTAATCGATTCTTCCCTGCCAACATCTAAACAGCAAAGATTCATACAGACCCGGCCGGCTAATTTAGCTTTAATTCTATTTTTACCCTTAACAACTTGAAATTCGGCAAGATTAGAAAGTCGCCGATCTAAACCTTCATAATAACCAAAAGGAATAACCGCTATTTGCGTGGCTGCTGGAGCCTGATAAGTAGCATTATAAGAGACAATTTCACCAGGATCAAGATTCTGTACAGACACAATCGTACTCATTAAGCTTAGAGCCGGGCGCAAAGATTGAGCTTCGCTGAAATGATGACTAGTTTCACTAAAAGGATTATAACCGTAGAGCGCTAGGCCGGGGCGATAAGAGTTTAAGCGCTTATCTTTTAGAGTAAAGATACCGGCGCTATTGCCAAGATGAACATATTTAGGAAAAATTCCTTGTTGGTTTAAAAAATCTAAATCTTTTAAAAATACTTCCGTCTGTTTCTGATTGAGAACACTATCAACTTCAGCCTCAACCAAATGAGAACAAAGACCGATAATATTTAAATTAGGCCAATAATCAAGATTATCCTGCCAGAAATTAGGCAAATCTTTAATTCCCTCACGATTCATTCCGGAATTAACAAAAAGGTGAATATTCGCTTTTATTTTTAAGCTCGCCAAAGCTTTAAGGGTCTCCTTATTATAAACACAAATCTCTGTACGCGACCAATGCAGATAACGATAGGCGGGTATTGGCATTTCGCCAATTAATAAAACTTTACCGCGAAAATAACGATAAGCTACTTGCGCCTCCGGAAAAGAGTCAACCGCCACCATTTCTACGTCTGCCCGATTAAGAATTTGGCAGACCTCTTTCAAGCCATGGCCATAAGCGTTTGATTTCAAAACAGGAATAATTTTGGCCTCTGGTTGCCGGCCCTGAAGAAATTTAAAATTATCTAAAATCGCCTCAGCTTCTATTTCTAAGCGATTAAGAGTCTGGTAATTTGGTTTGCGCCAACGACGCAGATAAGAAATAAGCATCCTATTGAGCGACAACTTCACCGTGATTACGATTAAGGCGGTCATCAGGCAAAGAAGAGTCTAAATCACTTAAAGCAGCTGAGATTTCTAGTCCTGTCCAGGCGTCATCAGCGTGATACTGCAAATCATACAATAGGGGCGCATTTTTACCGACCTGCTCTTCACTAGGAATTAGGTTTAAAGCAAAATTAGCAATATAGTCGCCGCCAGCAGCACTAAGGCTATCTAATTGCCAGATTAAACGCCGGGACTGCTGATTATAAGAAAATTTACCAGCCAAAAGACTCTGTTCATCACTTAAAGAAACGCCTTCGGGTAAGCGCGCACTAAACACTAAATCTTCTAAATCATTGCCGGAATTTAAAGCCTTAACTATTAACCAATATTTAGTAGGAATGCCCACTACCGGCGGCAAGGGACCGATACCAAGCTGATCGCCCTGAGGGCTATGATAATAAATACCGGCTTTTATTTCTAAATCACTGGCAATTTTAATCTGGGACAAAGATAGCTCTTTTTCTTTTTTCTTTCCAGCAGAACTAAGCTCAGTAACAAGCTTTAATTCTAAACTCCGAGGAAAATCACTTTTTACCGTCAACCAATCAAACTCTAGCTCCAAACTACCTTGGTCGCCGACCGCAATATCATTTAAAACTATCTGCCCCTGCTCTAAACTTGCCTTTTCACCCGCTACTTCTAAATTCTTAATTTGAAAGGCAGCGCTCGTAAAGTCTAAAGAAAGACGCGCTTGATCAATATCGAGATTACCTTGATTGTGATAGTCAATTTTAACTATCAACCTATCCCCTAATTTCACTACTTTTTTTTCGGGAACGGCCTGGATATCTAGTTCCAGCTTATTATTCAAAACACCATCGGTGCTGGTGGTACCTAAATTTTGTAAATTAAGAATATCAAGCACTAAGGGGTTATAAAGAGCCAAGCGCAAAGAAACGCCGGCTAATAGCAAAACTAAAACTATCAAAAAAATATCTAAAGCAAGGTGCCAACGATTACGTCGGTAAAATCTTTCTCGGCGGCGATGCCACCAGTTAATAATTTTTTTATACATATGCTTAGATATTTAAATTAAAAACCCTTGATACTAACAGACACCTCTGCTTCCCCGCTCTTATTGGAATAACCAACGGTGATGCCACCGCGGAAGTCTTTGTCATAAGCGAAAAAACTATTTAATGATAAACCATCTTGATTAAAAATTCTCACCTGAGGACCGCCACCCGGACCAGCGCCGGTAATAATTTCCGCTCGACCATCAGCATTCATGTCTCCGGCCGCAACGGTAACCCCGCCGCGAAAATTTTTGTCATAAGCGAAAAACTGACCAACAAGTGAACCTTGATTGTTAAAATAGCGAACATGAGGACTGCCGCCCTTACCGGCACCAGTTATAATCTCGGCTCGGCCATCGCCATTAATATCGCCGGCGGCAACATTGACGCCACCGCGAAAATTTTTGTCATAAGCGAAAAAATTAAGCATTGCCTTACCTTCAAAACTAAAAACTCTTACTTGTGGACCGCCGCCCGTACCGGCGCCGATAATGATTTCCGGCTTGTTGTCACCATTAATATCGCCAACTGCGATTGACGCCGAGCCTTTAAAGCCGGCGGCAAAGGGCAAAACGGTCCAAATTATCTTACCTCCCCGCTGACGACTAAGCCTGCCTTCATGGCTAAAAATATAATCTGTTTCTCCATCTAAAAAAGTATCGACTAAAACTTCGCTACCGCTCGGTAAGCTGCTGATATAAGAAAAGAAGCCATTGCGAGCTTGCTGCCCGTTGCTTTTAAAAATTCTTAAAAATCCACCATTGGTAAAAACACTTCCCTGCCAAGCTGCCAATTTTTTTAAAAGAATAATGCCATCTTTTGGTTCAAGCTTCAAATAATTAATTTTCAAACCATTGTTGATATTAGGATCCTGGATGCCTTTAATTTTTTCAAATTCCTCCTTACTAAAAATAAAATTCTGAACCTTATCCGTAGAATTAACAATAGCTACTCCGTTTTTAAAATCACGTCGCCACAAGCCCGATTGCCAATCAGTCTTGCCGCCATTAATAAGATTATATGGAGCCGACTGAGCACTGCCCAAGTCGACATCATACTCATCATACCACCAAGTCTGGCCATGATTACTCACATCATAATCAAAACTATAATAACCATCGCCTAAAAGTGCGCTCGCAAAGCCATAACGAAAGCGGCGGTAATTTTCCTGATTCTTTTCATAAATATTGATGATAGGCAGAGCCGGCCGAAGATTTAATTGAGCTAAACGCGAATAAGAACTCATCGAGCCCGACCAAGTACCGCCGTTTTCCCAAGATGAAGGAAAATTTTCTAGCATCATGCCGTTTAATAAAGACTGATAAGGCCAGTGGATACGGCCATTGCCAACGATTAAAAAATCGGGCCCGCACAATTCTTTGGTTAAACGTAAAATTTTACTTGTACCTTCAACCCAGAGACTATTGGCCACTAAAATCGAGTCCTGCTGGCCGTCATTATTAAAATCAAGATTACCGCCGTTAACCCAGGCCACGTCACCCCAGATATTATCATAAAAAACTCCATCCCAAAGACCGCTAGCTTGGAGGCGCTCATGCACAAATCGGGGTAAGAATTCATTAAACTTTTTGCCATCAGCGTTGCGGGGGGACTGCTCGCTTAGATTAAGCATGGAGGTAAAGGGCCAATTGACGACATGGCGCCCATCCTTATCTTTTAAATACCAGGAAGAATCAATTTGGGCGGCTAATTCCTGACGTAACCAAGCATTACGATAATCTTCAGCATTATCCATGATTTCTTGGGAAGTAATATAGGCCAAGATTTTTACCTTCGGATTCAGACGACGGATTTTCTCGATTAACTCAGGATTATTCTCCTGATTTTCCATGTCTAAAATAATTAAATCCCACTTAGCCAACTCCTCCGCTTCCTGTTCCGTCATTTCCCATCTTAAAAAATAGTTAGCTAGGCGCGGATAAGAATCCTCCGCCCCGGCTACTTGCGGGATGAACAAAAATAAGAGGAAGATTAGGATTAGGAAATAAGGGCGCATGCAGATTTAAAATTTAGTTTTATCAGGAAAAATGAACTCTGGAGAACCGGGCAAATAAGGCCTTAATACTTCGGGAATACGTACGGAACCGTCTGCCTGTTGATTCTGCTCCAAGATTGCCGGCAATAAGCGGCTGGTGGCTAAACCGGAAGCATTTAGAGTATGCACAAACATATTTTCCCCCTCTTTATTTTTAAAGCGAGTCTGACCGCGTCGGGCTTGATAATCTAAAGCGTTGGAAATACTGCTCACTTCCTTATAAATTCCCATGCTTGGCAACCAAACCTCTAAATCATAGGTTTTAGCCATAGCCGCACTGCAGTCGCCGGCCGCTAGCTTAGAAACTTGATAATGCAGGCCCAGGCCTTCAACCAGTCCCTGGGCATTTTTTACCAACTCTTCAAACATCGCCCAGGAATCCTCGGGACGGCAGAAAATAAACATCTCCACCTTGTTAAACTGATGTCCGCGCACCATTCCCCGCTCTTCTTGACGATAGCTCCCGGCCTCTCGGCGGAAACAGGGGGAATAAGCGAAATATTTCAAAGGCAGCTGTTCAAGAGGTAAAAGTTCTTCCCGGTGATAATTACCCAACATCATTTCACTGGTAGCATTCAGACAAAGCTTATCCTGAGTCCAAAAAAGATCATCTCTGAATTTAGGCAAATGCCCAGAAGTGTAAGCTGATTTT